>Ga0065711_1034889_pt1 | contig 23095 bp, 16 predicted proteins | sample Hoacrofraction12_FD_59098 | JGI IMG/M metagenome (GOLD analysis project Ga0065711, IMG submission 59098) | Hoatzin crop microbial communities from Cojedes, Venezuela - Epithelial fraction 12 v2 (version 2) | ecosystem: Host-associated > Birds > Digestive system > Esophagus > Crop | place...
TCAGTTTGTGCCCATTGCCCCTTGTCCTGTCACTGGGCACCACTGAAAAGAGCTTGGCCCCATCCTCCTGACACCCACCCTGCAGATATTTGTAAGCATTTCTAAGGTCCCCTCGCAGCCTTCTCTTCTCCAGGCTGAACAAGCCCAGTTCCCTCAACTTCTGCTTTTTCTTTTCTTTTGGATGGCGACTGTCTTTCAGGTTGTCTGTGGTCCTGGCTATAGGCTCCCTCTCAGACTGCAATGTTCAAGGGGGAAAAAAAAAATCCAAGACTTGTCTCATGAATGAAACAATGTGCTCTCCAATAACCTGCTCGTCTCTGGGTGACTCCTCGGACTCCTCTGGGCCGACGCAGCTGTAGCCGTAGCTCAGAGACACCAGACAGGCTGGAGGATGCATGGTTAGCCTACGTTTGACTGGAATTTGAAACCCAGGATTTCAGTTCTCGGTTCTTTTGCTTGATTTCATTGCATCTTATTTTGTAAATACTTCAACGATCTCCAGACTGCTTAAACACATCAATGCTAACACCCATGAGAAAGAAAAGTTGACATTTTTTTCTGAAACATGTGATGTGCACAAGCTCAGGAGCAAATGAACCTCGTTATGCACTGGCTTGCAAGTTGACTGGCTATGTGCAACTCTTTCTAAACAACATATTTTCCATATTATATCAAATTGCCCAAGTATGCATTGTAGCTTAATGACCTCTGTGCTTTCTTTTTAAAAAGTTAACATCATTTAGTGTCGTAATATTTCAAAATATATATACCTGAAATTTCTGAAAGAACCCTGCAATGCTTGGTTCAACCTACATTAAACCAATCTCGAGGAGTTTATTTTTAAGGTAAACCAGTTTTATGGCTTTCTAAACTCTATTAACTTACAGAAATACATTTCTTAGAATCTCATACATGTGTAGATTGCCAAGGTGATTTGCCAACAAAGCCCCATGATTCAGTGGCTGTCTTCTGGCAGATAGGGCAATACGTATGTAAACGGCAAACTGCATTTTTACCCCAGTGCTCAGATAGAAGGATGGCTCCAATTTAAGTCTTCTAGTTCTTAAAAAGTGCTGCTTCTGTAGGTTGGTTTGATCACTGGCTTCACTGGCTATTACTGCTACAGGAAGCTTTCTTCATTTGCACCTTAGCAGTGTAAAGCTGTCAAGTGTCTGTGATTTACACCAGCCTTGGCTAGCCTGGTGTTGATTTTTGTTATGCCTGTGGTGTTTCAGCATTGGAATATAAACGAGACCTATTACATGTGTTTTAATAGGAGTGTTGAATGCAAAGAAAACATCTCAGGTAAAATTAGGTGAGTTTGCTAATCTAAAAATCTATTCCCTTAGATACACACACTTGAGAACAGAAACTCAGTTACGGTGGGTGGAATCAGTGTAATTGAGGAAAAAAGTCATTGACAGATGGAAGTGGATGTAGCTTCACAAAACTCATTGCATCAAGGCTTTTCCGTAAACTCCTGAATTATTATTATTATGATCCTTACTATGTAACATTGTTAGTTGTGGTATTGGAATAGCAAGTTGTAGGTAGGACTTTCTGTTGCACTATGCTGCTTTTGGTTTTTGCTTTAATACTTAGGAGTGAAGACTAGTTACAGCACAGGGATTTTTCTTGCTCTCCTAGACGAGGAACACATTGTAAGGCATTGTGAGAGCCTGATTTCCAAGGTTTGGTTAAAGATTATTAGCCAGTCAGGCATAGTTAAAGCGGAGTTGTTTTCTGTGGGCTTTGCTGGCACTACTAGAGTCACTCAGTGCAGCTGTGTCTCTGTATATCTGCAGTTGCAGATGTCTGACTGTGGATCAAGTGTATACCAACGGAAGAAAAACAGCATTTCTAGTTACAAAAGGCTTCCCTGCTTGCTATTGGCATAGAACAGTCAGTCTGATTTCCGAATTCATTGTGCAACATGGAGTTCTCTCTTCACTGGCGTTGCAGGAGCCTGGAGAGCTCTGCAGATGCTGAAGGTTGCAGAGAAGGTGAGGGAGAGGTTTGTTTTGCTGTTGGGAAGCAGGCAGAAATGGTGGGCGCCGGCACTGGGAGGTGGGTGCCCTGCCCTGCCAGCTCCCAGTGGCCTGAGGGAGGTGGTGGTCAGGCTGAAGTTCTGTCCCGACATGGATGGATGGTCTTGTGTGGTTAGCAGTAAAAGCTTGGAAGTTCATCTGCTTTCCCCAAGAAAATCCGTGGGGATTGGACTGATGGTCTTGAGATAAAGGCTTTTGTCTATAATGAGATCTTCTGAATTAGGATGGGCTGGGTAGATGGCTGTAACTACATAGCTGTGTTACTGGAGCTTGTATTGCTTTGTAAAATGACAATACAGGGATTATATTGCAAAGCGGCCTGATTGGCATACTCTGCTTGTTTAAATTACATTATTTACTCTAGCATATTGTTAGTTTTTCTCAAGCTCTAGTACTTATCTACTACCAAATAAAGAACTTCTTTGGAGAAGCCTTCAGACTTTACACCTCCTGTGTGTACCGTAGTGTCCGTACCATGAGTGGATATCCGAGGAGCGATAGCTCTGCTCTGACTTGGAGAGCCCTGCACGGGTGTACTTGTCTAGTAAAGACGGATCCGTTTGGTTTATGCTGTTGTGCAGGTTTCTGGAGTGCCATGAGCACAGCCATTGCAGCTGCATAAGCTGAGCTCTCGGCACGGTGTGTAGCTGAAGGAGGCTTCGGTGTCGTTAAGAAATAGCATATACGGGCCCTTACACAGTTATGGACTGGTAATTGTAGCTGCTGCGTCATGGATGTCTCTTTGCTCACTGGCGTCAGGTTGCTAATGATGCTCAATATGCTGGAGATGGATGGAGAGTGTATATTTTTCTGTCAGCACTTAACCAGCTGCTGAATTCTAACTCGTACAAATAATAGCTGCTTGTTCGATACTGTGAGCATTCTGCAATCTTTAAATTAAATCGCTTGTTAATGATGACGATCACCGGGTTCTCAGCAGCACTGTTATGCAAGTTCCTTTGAAAATGTGTTTAATCCTTCAGAAACTGAACCAATGTCTGAATTCATCTGACGTAAGCACCAATGAAGTGGGATTTTGATGTCTGTCTGAATTATATGCCATGAAAATTGTCCTTCCAGCACTACACATCGTAACATATCCCCTACATTATGTGATGATCAGCGAGTCCAGAAAAATCAACCGAAGGAGAGGAGTTGAGCAAATGTCATGTGAAAAGTGATGGTGTCAGCTCGTTTTCCATACAAGGGGGAGTTGAGCCTCGCCTTTAGGGAGACGCAAAAAGTGTGACCAGGAGTTCTTCAAGTTGTGTTTCATTTCTGTGTCATCTGAAGGAGACTGTGCAAAGAGGACTTCTTTCTCTGTATTCTCACTACTCTGGGTTTGGGTCTTTTTCTCCCTCTCTCTGCTGCAGTGTTTTTCTCTTGTGAAGATTTGCCTGCAGCAAGAGACCAAGCTGCTCAGTCTCTTAGGAATCAGGATGATGAGCACTTGAGACTCTAGTAGGAAGTGAGGTTAAATGATTTGTCATCACCTTCAAATAGATCTTTTGGAAGCAAAAAATGCTCATGTCAATAAATTGCTTTTGTGTTTCATCCTCCTCCTGCCATCCCAAGGTACTCCATTTCAAATCCATGGTACAAAAGTTCATTCTCTTGAAATCACTTTGTGTGCATGTCTCGCGTGTCAGCTACTTCACTGCTGAAGAAAATGATGTTGTTGCATGGCTCCTGAAGATCACCAAGTTAAAAAAAAAAACAAACAACAAACACAAACCTTCAAAGAGCAGGGGCATGTGAGAAGAGCAGAAGACTCTCACATCACAATGCAAACGGGGTTTGTGTTTACCTTCTGTGCTTTTCCCTGTCCTCTGACAGCATGGAGGGTTCTTGCTGCACCCAGCAGCCGAGTTCACTTGTTGGTTCTTTCTCTTGCACCAAGCATGGCTCCCCCAAGACCCCCATGATGCCCGAAGAGGGCTGGGCTGGGGCTTCAGGATGCCTTAGCCAGGAGGTGCTCGCAGTGCTGGCATTGCTGCTTTTATCTGTGATAAGCTGAGGACTTCTGTGGGTTTCCTTCTCTTCCAGGAATAATTAATCATTGAATTTGTATACACCCATATATGGAGGAGCTATTCGTGAAGCATGTGGTGAAACTTTCTGCTTGGCTTCTTCAGCTAAACCTAAGAGGGCACAATATTTGCCACACCAATGCTGAAGCTGGACTTAAAATTGTGCCTATCACTTAGGCTTACCCTGTCTGAAAAAGGACTTTGGGCCTGATTTGCTGCTCACTGGGTTACTACCATAGTAGTATGATGTAAGTTAGAGGGAACGTTCAGTCAGGCCCATTAATTTGGGTATATTTTATTATTAGTCTGAAGACCATTTGACATATGTAAAATACGGCAATTCCTTTACAGGTTCTTTGCTAGGTCAAATTTGGGCTAAACTTCTAGTTGTAATAGTGTCTTTAAAAGGTAACTCAAGCTATGTTTATGTGAAACTTGTTCTAATTTCTAGAACACTCTGGTTCCAATTGTATAAAATCATGCATGTTTTGTGGGAGGCGAGTTGCATTAGACTCCACACCTAGAATTTACTGCACACAAGTTCTCGATGTTTAATACTCAACTAAATGGCTGTTTTCAGTAGAGGAAAGCATTCTTGCCACTGGAAATTCTATTAAGTTTTTCATATCTTTATTATTTTCGTACTTGGACACTGTCAACATTGCTCTTGGATTTTGAAGTGGATTTTGCTCAGGTTCCTTTCACAGATGTCTTCACTGCTAAAGGTTTTCTTTCCGCTGTGCGTTTGGCCAGCCATGCTTCTGGAACTTAATATGCCTAATCAGTATTGTTTGTGTGCAGCATTTCAATCCCAGATCCGTTTCCCTTGGCACACGTTTCTGTTGCATTGCTAATTTGGTTATGTAGCTGAGCTGAAACCACTTCAAAGCATTTTCCTTGTCAGGGCCTGGAAGCGTGATAAGGTCTGCAATCAATGGGAGGGGAGTGAAACAGCGAAAAGGACAGTACGTGGAGCTTCACGCTCTGGAAGCTCTCTCACCCTGCTGAATTCTTTGCAGGATTTCAATGTTTCCACTGTAGCTGAGATTTAAAATTGAGGGGCTTTTAAAATTGAGGGGCTTTTGCAGACGGTATCTCAAACATGATTCATAGGTTGAGTGGACCCAGTGGTGCAGTTTGGTAATTAGGGAGAGAAACAAAAAAGGGTGAAAAAATGTAGATAATTAAATATGCTCATATAGGGAGCATCTTATCTTCAAGCAAATCACTTTGTGCTTGTAGAGTTTCTGGAAGAAGGTGGTGATCCCTCTGTGCGTACTCGTAATTCGCGTCCACCACCTCTCTGCTCAAAGAAGCCAAAGGGTGGTTTGGGACCGATGGGTATTCGGTGATGCAGGTCGGTTCTCGTTTTGGGTGTCTAATCTTTCCATGAATCAAATATAGAAAATATGCTGCTGTAGTGCAGAAGTCATAGAAAGTGGGATTTGTCCGAGACCTAGTTGACTTGTAACAAGTTAATTGAAGTCACTGGGTGTTAACTACGGCCTCACTGCTGGATTGGGAGCTGTGTTGTTGGACTGTATACAGTGTGTGTGTGTGTGTGTATATACACACGGTGTTTATGTACACAAAAATGTGTATATATTTTATATATGTTTATAAATAAATCCTATATGTATATGAATATATTGACTATAATGTATGTAATAATTATACTTTACCTATACATTTAATATTTAAATATTTCTGTATAATCATAGAATCATGAAGGTTCGGAAAGACCTCTAAAATCATCAAGTCCAGCTGTACCCCAACACCCCCATGCCTGCTAAACCATGTCCTGAAGTGCCACATCTACACGTTTTTTGAACCCCTCCAGGGCTGGGGACCCCGCCACCACTCTGGGCAGCCTGTTCTAATGCTTCACAACTCTTTCAGTAAAGAATTTTTCCCAATATCCAATCTAAACCTCCTCTGATGCAACTTGAGGCCATTGCGTCTCGTCCCATCATACAGCTATTGAGAGAGCGCGATGACCACATATTTATAGAAAGAGCTGCCAGCACCAGCACTGTGCAGACTGTCCAGAGGAAGCCACCTTGAGGGCAGAAGGGATGAGATGTACGAGCAGAATTTATCGCAAACTGTGTGGATCTCTTTGAGTGTGACTTGCAGGAGGGGACTGCAGCTCCACTGTGCCTTTCTTTCACAAGCCGAAAAAAAACTTGGAAAATCTTTGCTCCCCACCTGGCTAGAAGCCGATTCAGCCTTGTGTTCTACGAGCCCGGTGCTGCCGGGTTGGGAGGAGGCTCGGGCTGGCTCAGGACAGCGGGGTCTGGTGCCCGCAAAGCTCCTGTTCGTTAGCGCAGGACGGACGGACCCAGGCATGGGAGGTGAGCAGCAGCAGGAGAATGGGCTTCTTGCCTCCGTTAAAAATCATTAGTTCTCACAGTCATTAGCAACCTGATTTCTTTTCCTTATTGCTATCAACCAGCTAATTTAAATTCCCTCACCCCTATTTCTAATTAAGGTTGTTAACAAAGGAATTTTCCCCACTTGCATCCTCCAACCGAGTGCTTACTTTCATTGAAGGTCTCTAAAATATTTGCAAGAGATGACCCCGAGGGCTGGTTTCCTGGGGCTCCTGGCAGGACCCAGAGCCGCAGGCACTGCGGGAAGGTGGTTGAGGCGGCTGTGAGGGTAGAAGGAAGTGTGATACTGCAGGTGGAACGAGTGGGATGTGGTGTTGCCACCCCTGGAAGAGAATAGATTGCACTTCTGCTGCTTTCATCAACGCAGCTCGGGATGCTTCACAAGCGGTAATTACGTTTCATGAGAACTTGGTGACATGGGTAAGTATAATCACACATTTTGCAGCTGGACAGATTGAATCGTGTGGGTGTTACTTGGCTAAGGTAAAGCAAGAAGTTAGTGGACAAATTCAGGAAAAAAAAAAGAAAAAACCACAGATTTCTGATTCTTTACCTGTTGTGACTTGCTTTAAGCTCTGAAAATACGGTTTGATTTGCTACTTCGTTGCAGACGCACGCACAGGGCAGTTCAGGCAGCCATAAAAGCAAGAAGGCCACCTTGTTGCCTGGTTTTAGAGTCACATCGCCAGGTTACGTGTTCATCTCAAGTCAGAGAGGGAGAGAATGGTTAAGGCATGAGCCTACTGTATAAAATATTTAGCTTCACTTTGTCACTATTATTAACTTCTTTTGGCTCTTGGTGGATTAAGTTCTGTGTTACAGTTTCTGTCTGCGAAGTGCATCCCTTCTCTCAGACCTCCTCGGCCTCTCGGATGAGAGCTCTCCGAGGCTCCATGGTAGTGACTTTCAAAGCGCTGCTTTCCCCCTCTTGCAGCCGGGAGGGCATTAAGCCTTGGGATTCCTGAAGTTCTAGCCTGCTAAAATATTTTAAAGGCAATCAGTGGCTTCTGAAGGACTTTTCAGTCTCTGCAGGTCGGGGAGCAGGGGGGTGCATCGTTAATGCAAGCACAGCAAGCTTCCCGAGGTGGCATTAATAGCAGGCGCGTTCCCTCAATTCGCTGGAGCAACCCTTCGGTTGCGTCTCTGAAGTGATTGTTTCTTCCCTCAGTCTGGCTCTGTCTTTCCATTAGAGACTGGGATTTGCAGCAGAACAAAACATCAGACTTTAAAATGCCAGCTGTGCTTTATTTTAAATGCTTCCTTCTAAGACATCCTTTGGAGCCCGCGGAGTCTGGTGTTTTCTCTCTAAGGTGGTCCCTGTGGGTTAGAGTTTCAGGTTGGTGGTTATGGGAGGATTTGTTTCTCTGGATTATGGTAGAATAACTTGCAAGAAGAAGTGTTGATGATTCTACTATCAAGAAAGAAGGTTTGGTTTAATTAGTAAAACCATAAATTAAAATGTTTTATCGTATTGACCAAAACATGCAGTTCTTTAACTGTGCTGAGAGGACTCGTTTGTGTTTGGTATCAGGAACATGCTTCTCCTTACTGTCCTCCTGTGTGTGTGTGTTTGACGTGCAGGACAGGAGAGGATTGGCAAAGACTCCCACTACGAGCAGGAGGGGAAGGTGCAGTTCGTGATCGATGCTGTGTACGCCATGGCCCACGCGCTCCACCACATGAACAAGGACCTCTGCGCCGACTACCCGGGGGTCTGCCCCGAGATGGAGCACGCGGGGGGCAAAAAGCTGCTCAAGTACATCCGCAGCGTGAACTTCAACGGTGAGCTGAGACGCTTCCTCAGCAGCGTATTGACCCACGCGACTTTTTTCCGTTTAATTTCAGTTTATTATTTTTTTTATTCAATGCAGATGAAGACTTTTTTATTGTCTCGCTAGAGTTTGTGGCAGAAGACCATGTTTATTTAGCATCTGTTTGAGAACATCGTGTTTTAGCCAAGGCAAATAGGCTACTACTGTCCAAAGACAGAACCGCTGCTGCTGTGTTAGGATAGCTTCCAGAAGACTGATTTCCTATGGGAGAAATAGCTGGGTAAAAGCCTAAGCTTGTCTCTGACTAAATAGGCCTGCTGAAAGCCCAGAGGTCTGTTAGCATAACACATCAGGTTTTGTCTTTATTTTGTTTCCTGTGCTTGGAGAACACTAACTGGATGAAATTCTGGTACCCTGAACCCAGTGCAGCCACATGCTTGCGAGAAGGGAGAGGACACTAAAGGGCCAGGTCCGCTGGCAGAGCCAGAACTACGTGGTTTAGAGCAGTTACTCCAATCTTTATTTCTCTAGCAAGACTTCAGAGGAGACAAAACATCCTGAGAATATGGGAAAATTTTATTTCTTCATCTGCGTGTCGTTTATCCACCTCTGCTTCCCAGGTGTGGCAATGATGGCTGCAATACCAGCCCTCCGTTTCATACAGTACAGTGACCTTTCATGCATTTTTCCCCAGTGTGTGAATATCAGCAGCATTTCCTCGCCTCTGTATTTTTACTGTAATTTTATTAGTTTCGTTAGCAAACATTCACCTGCAAGCAGCCCAGAGGCACCAGAGCAGATTGCTGACAAAGGTAACATTACAACCTGGTGTTGCTTCCCCTGGTGAACCTTGCTGCGGCACTCGCCGGGAGGTCCTGCTGCTCTGCCCTAGCTCTGTGTGCGACAGAGCGGAGATTTAACCGGGAGCCAGCCGTTGGACCTCCAAACCCATTTTTAGAACAGACTTAGGGAAGTACTGAAAAAATATCCTGTGACATGTGTGAGGCAGCCAGGGCGGTCGCTGCCTGGGCAGAGGAGCTTGGTGTTCTCGTTGGGCAGCATGGGGAGGCGTTCCCTGCTGTGAGCTACTAATAAACATTTTTATTAGCAAACTTAACAAAATCCATAGTCAGTAGGACCTGAGAGATTTAAAGGTAGGAACACAGATGGTATTTCATGGTCAAGCTTGGTCATTTTGCCAAGGATATTTTTCCTTCCTGTATAAATCATCTTACAAACAGCAAGGTGAATATGAGGACGTTTTAATTTCTTTCTTTGGATTAAGTGGTGTTAACTACAGCCAGGAGCACATTCTGAGATGAATGATCTGGGAAGGTCTGGAGAGTTCTACTTTCTTCATTTTGGAAGGTTAATTGCAAAGGACAAAGCTCCTGTAGAAGTAGCACAGCGTTCGTGTACAGTATTGCACCTGGGCCATTTCGGCACCGGAGAGCAGCTCGTATGTTGTCATCTCTAGACATCTTGCGTAGAAAGATGCTGCACGGTAATCTAATCATTATAATAGAGCTGAGAAATAATTTATGAGAAATGGGGTGTCCAGCTAACGTTGTCTGCTGTCCAGCTCTGAGCACTGGTTCGCACCAACCTTGACTTCCTTGGTCAAGCTTTTAAAAGGTGACTTTTTTTCCTTCCGTTTGGTTGATTTACATGACTGTATGGTGTTTTTCTTTGCTTGTGTACATGGAGCTGTGTCCAGCACAGGGACTGAAGCTGTGGGTTGTTTTTTAGCAGGGGAAGGAGGAGGGTGGTGAAATTGAGATAGCTTTAAGCCTTTTTAATTTCACTTGGCTATCTGGGTGTAGGCATTTCTGGTGGGAAAAGAACCAATTCCTTCTAAGGTTCGTTATCCAAGGGCAGAGTTTAGCTTTTTCTTGTCATATTCGTAGTGCATAACTGCACGTGTGTCTGTGTGCCTGGGCTCCCAATTCAGCTGCAGCCCTCCTGGGGCTCGTTCCTCGGGCTATGGAGAGATGCTCTGAAGCCAGTTTCCTCTCGGTATTAGATAAAAGTAAATTCCCAGAACTGCTGTGGATTGGCTCAGTCCTCCCTATGGCACAGGATAAACAACCATCATATAACTCGCTGAACAGGCGAGGCCAGCCTGAAAAATGCAGAGGGAAGAGGGAACGGAAGAAGCGAGGAGAGAAGCTTTGGCTGGTCTGGGTGCTGTGTTCCTGTAGATAAAGCCTGGGAGCTCCTGGGCCATGGGTGCTGGTGCCAGCGTGTTCCTTGGCCATCGTGTCATGGCTGGAAGGGCAGGGACAGGAGTGTGCTACTGGCCTTGTGTCGGCTCTCTTGGTCTTAGCGTTGGTCTTAGCCTGCCCTTCTCTGAGTCACCAGTGCAGCCCTGCAGCCCCACCTCGTGAATGTTAGGACTTGAGAAGCAAGATTCAGTCTATGCTTAAAATCCTGCTCGCACAGTCTTCTGCCTAAATTCGTGGTAAAAAGAGACAGTAGAGCAGTGGGAGTGCTTTGTCCTAACTGTATGCCAGGGAGCAAAAATGTAGCCCATTTTCAAGTATCCTGAGCCCATGAGCTTGAGATCCTCTTTGGATGTAATAATCTCCTTGTCACCGTGCAGTTGAAATCATCCTGTCTGTACCTGCCTTTGGAGTCTTTTCTTCCTTGCAAAGGTAACGACGTTCATGCAGAAAGAGCTCAAGCGATGCTTTAATGAAGAGAGGCTGGATTTGTACTGGGAGCTCAGTATGAATTTTGATATCGTCACGCTGCCTTGAGAACAAAAAGGCCCCAAATATGAAAAACTTAAAACCTCGGGTGCTTCTGCAGTGTGATTCTGAAAATCTCAAAGGCAAAGTGGTTGCATTTTTGCCGGTGAAATAGCTAAAGATTCTGTTCACACGAGCCCCTCAGGTCCTCAAACTGCAGGAAACGTGAACTGAATAATAAAGAAACCCCTTAGCTGGTTACACCTGTCTGGCACCCTGTCCTCCTCCTATTAATTCATTTCTCGTCTTGTGGTGATTAAGAGATTGAAATCCTACGGATTCAGTCAGCTGATGGCCCTTTTACTTTTTAATGCATCCTGCAGGTGAGCGGCTGTCGCGTGCTCTGTGTCTGTGTAGGGAGAAGGCAGCTTGTTTGCTGGGAACAGAGGATGAATTAAATTGCCACATCCTCCGAACGAGCAAGAAGCTGCACTCTAGAGGCTGATGCTCAGTTTCTGAAGTGCTCGTTGGGGCTGAGCAAAATTTACCTAAAGCTTAGTAGAAGGAAAATAAATCCTAAATCTTCAAAAAAAACAACTAAACCATAGGTTTTAATAATTAGAAGATCAAGAAGTCAAACAACACATAGGATCATTTTTGAAAATGCATCGTTTCTTTTTTGTAATGAGGTTTTCATACGTTATCTTTTATTATTTTCATAAATGCACAAAGGAACTTGAATTGCAAGTGGAGACTGAAACGCTGTAGCAATTTAGAACAGGACTAACGGCTCCCTACGGACCGATGGTACAAAAAGAGCAGCAAAGCGTGCGCCAGGGCCCCCGCAGAGGTTAAAGAAGGCTGGCGCTTACTAAGCAGATCCTTGGCCGGGAGTCCAATTACTCCAACTTCAAAGTCAGGAAACAGGTCGCTTCTGCTTGACTTATGACCTGAGATTATCAGTTCCTTGCGTTTCTGTAGATATTCGTCTGCCTTACAGATCCCAGACTTCTCACGGCTTTCGTCTGTAGAATTTCAACGCGCAAATGGTGACGTACCTGAAAACAGCAGCAGGTGTCTACTGCTGACTGTCAGGTATCCGTATCCACGTCCCAAGGGGCTGTGCCTTCAGGGGCCTCTCGGTGACCCAGCAGACAATGCCGTATCGTGCCATGTTGCTGTGGAGTCTGTAGTCCTGCAGCATCCGAGTGCATCCACTGATCTAAAGGATTGCTTTAAATGTCAGTGTTTAAAAGCTGTCTGCATGCAGCTACGCAAAGCAACAATTAGCAGCAACCTACAAGAAGTTTTCTTTCTCCTGCAAAACACAGAAGTGGCAATTTGGGAGTGACAGTTCCGGATACGTTCTCACTTTAGGACCTTTTAGGTCCGTAACAGCACCTATCCTTCACGTTGGCCTTCTGCTTGTCAACCATCTTGTCTACTGCCTGCCCCTTGAGTAGGGAACAGGGGTCCTGCCAGCACCATCTGCAGGCAGATGGACAACCTGGGGGATGGAGAGGCTTGGCTCTACCTGAGGCACCATTTTGGCGTGGCCGTGGCTTAGCCAAGAGGGTTCTGAGCGGTGTTCCCAATGGTCCATGAAGGTGACTATAGACATGCGTTTGGCTGCTTCCCCTCAGCCTGTGGAAGGCTTTGAGGCAGCAGAGTTTTTCTCGGCACCGTTGACTTTGGTATGGCCATGACGATGGCATCTGCTTTTGGTCTGTCTCCTGACATACAGACGTGGACGCTTCTTCATGTCCGCTCTGGGGTTTTGTCAGGATGTGAGGAATCCACAAATGTCTGTGTTGCATTTTGGGAGCTTCACTTGAGCTCCTACACTTGAATTGTACTTTTTTGTCAGCTCTTACAAAACTGAGCTTAACTAATAATATATAGGCTTTTAAGAGTCATGATTAGCTAAATCCATTTACCATTTGTGCTGACTTTCCAAAGGAGCCGAGGAATTACAGCCATTTCTTCTTATTCACTTTAAGTGTTTTCACTGTAAATATATTCTGGCTATGTTAATCTGTAACGACAATTAAATATCTGCCTAGTGCTCGTAAGGAACGGGTGAGGGGAGATTTCAGTGAAAGATTTTCTGTACCAGCCTTTGAACTGAAGCTGTAGCTGATCTCGGAGGATTGTAGGATAGACAGGAAACAATTTGCCAGAGCTAGAATGGAAACTATGCTAATTCACTCCTTCAAATCTTTTTTCACTCACTGGAGTTCAGTGAAGAATGGGAATCATGAAGAAAACCATAATCTTAAAGTTCAATGCTACAACAGGAGAGATTTTTCATTGCTTTGGGGAAAAAAAAGTTACACAGGAGGAGGAAGCTTTGAATATAGATATGCTGGAGCATTGTCATAATCTTCAATCTTGACACAATATTACTCTACCCTACTGAAACCTATTTTAATATGTCTTGAAATAAATGTCACCCTTGAAGTTTTCACCTAGAGATCTGAGGAAATGCAACGCTTCTGTGAATTCCCATCTCAGAAAGGGTTCGCATCTAACGCTGTGGTAATTCGAATGCAGATGTTCTGGGGAGAGCTCACCTGAGGATCCAGAACCGCCTGGCCTATCGCTCAGCTCCTGGTGCACCTCCAGGCTGCTGGCTGGCTTTGCTCCGCACCAGGCGCAAAGGAGGGGTTGTGGGGTATCCCTGCCTTGTTCCTTACCCATGTTAGTCACCTTAGTCCATGGCAAATAAAGTTAAATTGGGGTCCTGATCCTGTGCTGTTCCTGACTGAGATAGTCCTCAGCCTGTGTCAGAATCCCAGAGCCTGAGTAAGGGAGCACACAAGGAACAGCCTGCCTGTAGCCTGGTCTGTTCTTTTCCATCCCCACTGCATGCTGATTACGAGAATAAGAACATATTGTGGAGGAGGAAGCTATTTCTGGATGCTAGTCAAGATTCACTAGACCTGGGCTGACTTCTGACAGCAGTATCTCTCAGAAGCAGATGGAACATTTTCTGGGGGAAAAAAAGTCATTTAGAGGCTCCATTCACAGGAGTGATTTTCACTAAAGAACTCCCCGAGGAAAGAGAGATGGGAGGGAGGCTGGAGGGCAGGAAGAAAAGCCTGCTGATATTTCTTGCTTTGTGCAAAGCTGGAATGAAGTAAGGCTGATCCAGTTTTGCTTTGTTTTATTTGTAGTCAGCAGCTTTGGATGGTGATAATTAATCTCTGGAAAAGGGCTAGGATGATGCCACTGTGTGCTGAGGTGTCCATTTTAGATGGCTGGGGTGATAGATGACCTTTGAAACGCGTTGCCTGTCTGAAGGCTCTCAGCCGCGACTAAATAAAATAGATATTGTAAAGATTTGGCGTTGGTTGGATTTTGTCTTGTTTCCTTCCCCAGGCAGTGCTGGCACTCCAGTGATGTTCAATAAAAACGGTGATGCCCCAGGGCGTTACGACATCTTCCAGTACCACACCACCAACACCAGCACCCCGGGCTACCGCCTGGTTGGCCAGTGGACAGATGACCTCCAGCTCAACGTGAGTCTATATTATTCTTTTCCTGCTTTTTTTTTTGTCAGGTAGAGTCATTAAATGTTTTTTTTTTCATCCCACAAAAATTAATCGGTTTCTTTACTATTGCTTTGCGGCTACATAACAGGTTTTTTTGCATCTTATCTTCTTTCACTCTGTCCTGTAACCTTTTCTCTGTACCCTGAGTACCAAGGCTCCTCAGACTAATAGAGGCGTTAGGCGATCATGCAAATTTTATTACTTTGGTGTCTCTGCAGTCCCTAGTTGCAAACTTGTAAAATGAAGCAGTAATGTGTGGTAGTTGAAACCAATGGGCTTTCATTTGCAGATGCTCTTCAGTTTTTCCAGTTTTAGGAAGACTGAAACTAAATATTTTCTACAGTGACTCAGTTTTCCGGTGTTACTTTTAAGCACGTAGCAAAGATATCCATATGAATGAGATGGCATTTTTGTGATGACGCCCAAAGAAAAACAGGCACGTAAGAGCGGGTGATCAAAGACCCCCAGGATACTTTGATGTTTCCCAGATGAAAAAGCCACGACTGGTGGCTGAGAAAGCTGGAGACTCTTGTGTCAGCTTCAGCCGTACAAGGGTGGTCTGTGACAGGTCTCTGGAGACCAGGGTTCAGGCTTCCTGCTTGACTTTGTGCGAGTTGCTTGAGCCTCAAGTACACGGAGCTGTGGTGCCAGTTTAACCTTAAGTCATTTGACTCCTTGTAGATTGTTATTATAGCACAAAGACAGTGTTTTCAGTGCAGTTTGACTGCTCTTCTGCTACAGAGCCTGGATGAAATCAAGGTATTCCTGAAGTGAAATGCGGGTTGCTACAAAAGGGTTTTCCTCTTTCAGTCAAAGTTCCTGCACGAGGTTGTACCAGCTCCCTCTCCTCGCGTCACCCATCCTCGCTGTGTTATGGCCCCTTCTCTGCTGGATTTCCATTGAAAGCAGGGTGCAGGGTGCAAGGGAAGGCTGGGTGAGCGTGGTCCCATCCTGACACGCGCTCAAGAGGTGGCCAGGACATGGCTGGCACGCAGCGTATGGTCACAACAAGGGTGCCTTGGGCCTCCGCGTGTGGACCCGGCGTAAGGCTCGCTGCACTCGGGGGACGAGACCCGTTAATTGTGGGGAGACCTGAGCTGCCACCCCAGTGATGCAGGTCATCAGCGGGGACGCAAGCCAGGGGCTACCTCGGTAGATCAAAACACCGTCATTTGGAGTATAACCCAATGTAGGACCCTTTCTGTTTTTATTTTTAATGTCTTCATGTCTTTTGTTAAATGAAGTAATTAATGTGGGTTGACAAGGTCCAGTCTTTGAGACTGACCACAATATTTTGCTCTTCTTGAATTCTGGCTCATTCTGATTTGCTGTGTGCTATATCAGTGTTTTTCAACTTTTGATGTTCTATTTAAGGAAAATTATGTTAACTCTCAATTGCAGTTCTTTTAGCAAAAATATTAATATTTTATTAAGTCCTTCTTTATATAAACTGCACATCCTGATTCATTAAAATTTAAAGCTAAATTAATGGAGCTTGATTTTTATTCCTGTTGTTGTGTTAAATGTTTCCATATAAAGCACACTTTCCTCACCCTCATATCCTCATGGCTACAGGGTGGTTTCAGTAGTTCAGATTCCTGCAGTAACTTTCCTTCTGCTCGCTCGTGGGCCTTAGGATTAGCATTGCTGTGATAGTTCCCGTTTGTATTTTCTGACAATAATAAAATTGTGGAGTTTAGAGAAATCAAGGATACCCAAAAATAACCAGCTAAAATAATAGCTACTATTAAGTACATCCCAGGAAAAACTGCCAAGGGCTACAATTTGTCTTCAGTAATTATTGTGGAGTTAACACTTCAGGATATATTTTTCCCAGTTCTTTTTTCTTTAATACCAACACAAGAGGGGAAACAGAAGAAAGGGTGTTTGGTGAGAGTGCTAATTTTAATTTAGAAAATGCTGAAGCAATGCTTTGTTTTCCAAGAGACTTGTCATCTTGGGCAGTCTGGTTTAGTTCTCTGCGTCTGCATTTCCTCAGCTACGAAAGAGAAGTTGTTCTGCTGCCCTGTTATGCAGGCCACAATCATAAGGACGCGCCAGGTCTCAAAGGCGGTAGGTAAATAAGTGCCAAAGACCATTATAGGTGAGTAAATATTTTCTTCTGCTATCGTTGTCCCCTTTCGAAGAAGGAGCAAGAACATTTTGCTAGTTTATGTCACTGGAGGTAGTGCTACTGCTCAGTCTGTCGTCCTTCTGATCTTCCCCTTCACAGTATTTTGGAGTGAGAGAGAGAAGTATGGGAGCACAGGGGTCATTAATCCTGATAGCTGTACCATATTTTTTCATTTAAAATTACAGAATAACTTCTTACATTTCTCTTTCTATCATGTAAGACAGTAGATAGACGGAAGATATCTTTAACAACGAGTTTGCAAGTCTTAAAATATGCTGTATCAGGTTTTTGCTTTTTGTTGTCAAGAGTTTATAAACCTGGTTTTACAAAATGTTTGAGACCGTCCATATATTTCTTTCAGTCCTGATTGCTGCTTCATGTCTTTGTTACCGCCTTTGCTTTTTTGTCTGGCAGAGATGTTCAGTGAAGGCCGCTGCCGGCTCCCTCCACGCGTAGGGGCCAGGCGCTGCTCTCCCTTCAGCGGGTTTGCATGGGGAGCGTCTCCTCTGAGGGCAGCTGACTTGCCCTGCATTTGCATTTCCGTACCTGAGGTCAGAATTTGGTTGATAACCAAGAAAATATTTTATAACCTTCCACTGCATTAAACTTGGGATGTAATGTTGTTTTTACATAAGGACAGTATAATCGCCAAACTTTCTTTTGCTCGCTTGATGTCAAGCAACCTAGCACAGCTTTGCCTAGTACCCAATGCATGATTTAGTAACGATTTTGGCTGTATTTCACAGATATCTACACAAGGATAAAATGAGCAGATGTCTAATTTTCAATGGCTTGGCCAGTATTCCATGAAAAACTGTTGCAGTGCTTTGTTCTCCCTGCAGTGAAGTTCTGATTACAAGATGCCCACCCACCTCTTATGGGAGGTCATGGAAGACCACCTCCTGCCTGCCTCTCTTTTATGAAGATTATGTCAAGCTCTGTCAACCCCTTTTCGGCCCCCTGCATGCAGATTTAGTATGCAATATTTATAGTTCGTGTCCTCCTGCAGTTTGAAATGCTTTGCCCTGAGTTTTAGGATCAGAAATTTGGCCAGCTGCATCCCTGCTGAAACCCAGCATCGTGACCCTGTTGAATAGCAGAGATACAGCCAATGCAATTAGACCATAAAACTGTTGACCACGGTTATATTAGCATCTGAAGCCAGGATTCTATTTTACTATGCTAGTGTTGAGGATAGACTCATGTATTGCAAGGCAGTTGCATCTTTACGAGAACTATTTTGACTCTATTTAGCTGTAATGATGTGTTTCAAAGCTGAAAAGTGCTAGTGGTGAATGGAGGAAATCTACTGTGGGGGAGAGGAGGTGTGTCACGTACCAGCTGGTTTTGGGTTGTTTTGCTTTTCAGATGGGAACTTCTTTATTGCTTTAGCAGTAACTGGATCTCTAACGCTTATGCTGTTCCAGCAATGGAAAGTGGTGGGTTAAGCACAAAGTGGTCTGGAGACCCGAGTTCTGCTTTTATGCCTGATCTTCCACTTTGAATTCTAGAAGAGTGGTTAACTGTCCATCTCGGCTTTATCCCATGTTGTACCATAGATCCAATAACAACAGATGTTGTCTTGACATGTGAGCCTTTATTGGTCCCTGTAAAGCGCTTTGAGGTTGCTCGATGGGAGGCACTGTAGGAATGGAGGGAACTGGCTGACCAGCTCTGATACCTGGCTGGCTCCTATGAATGCAACTTGTAACGCTTTGACTTGCCTGACAAAAACAGAAAGGCAGCTCTTCTGGGGGGACTGATGTGCCTCAAGGAGGAAGAAATGGATCACTCCTAGAGGAACTGCAGGTTCTCATGGGAAATTTGGGATATTGCTTCTCTTTCTCTATATAGAGAGAGTTAGCTCAGCAGGTCCCAGGCTTATTATGTTTTCACATCCAAACCTCTGCAAGCATCCCTGAACTGTCAAAATCCAAAAATAGAAAAAACAATCCCTGTGAAATTTCTGAGTGTTATTTTTCCAAGGATTTGTCTTCTGCATGCTGTATCGCAGCAGCACTCTCCATCATGCTCCCTCTGACTCCTTGCCGTAGTTACCTCCACAATTTCCCCGCAGTGCCTGATCTCCCTCCCACACCCCTGTATCATTTGCTGTGCAAGCGACAGCTTGTATCATGGCTGCCTTTGAATTGCACGTACGCCAGCCGGTGGGCTGGCTGGCCGAGCTGAAAGGGTGAGCGAGATGCTCGGTGTTGGATCTTTCTTCTAGCTATCCACCGAGTTTTACTAATCCTGCAGAAGTATTCTTCAGAAATCTCTGCTTGTAGCAAATGCACTTCAAACTGGCCAGCAAGTTCGAAAATTATTAGGGAGCAAGTTGGTATGGACAGATGGATGAGCAGAGCGTGCGTATGTTCCACTTCCTTCAAATTTTCCTCTGGAATGATAGCAAGATCTAGACGTTTCCAACAGTTATGCAGAATGAAAAGTAAAGCAAAGCTAGTCTTGCTATTAATAATGTTAGTTAAAAAGTGTGGTTTACACAAAAGTGTTGCCTGGCAAGTAGACTGCTGTTGGATTTGGGCAAGCAGGCGTACCAGTTCAATCACCTGTATCGCTGAAGCGAGCGGCAGACTTGCATTTGACCCAAAACCCAGAGTTTTGGCCTTTGCTTCCTTCCATCTCTGCCCTATTTTCCTATTTCATACTGACAAGCTTGTGGGGGTCATTAAAAGGCTGAGCTCGTCTGAAGTTTCCAGTTTGAGTGGCTTAGTCCCAGTGTGGATGTGTCAGCACTGTTGAGGCTGAGCCGTGAGCAGGCTGGAGAGACCTGCCCGGGCTCCTGCGTGTGGACCCGAGCTGCCTTCTGTGGTCCAGCAACAAAGGAGCTGATGGGGTATCGGGAACCAGTGTGGTGGAGCAGAGGTCTCGACTGAATGCCCAGAAGGAAGCTCTCCATGGGGGCAGTGCTCTCGCCTCCGTTGGGTGGTGGAGCACCCAGCTGAGATGTGGTGTTCATCTCGTTCCGTCCTTGCACAGCTCGCAGCGCAGTGGCAGACATGATGCCCCGTTTCACCTTCACCCGCGTCTTTGTGAGTAGTGAAGTGGTTATGGGAGACCTATTTATTTGCCATTGGAGAGCGATATCTTCCTAGAGCAAGCTAATGCGGGCATTTTTTTCAGTTTGGTTGTCTAATTAGTGCTGTACTTCTAGCCTATTAGTGTCTGCATAGGGTGCATCATGTTGTTTTAATTGCATTGGCATCCCCAGCTTGTCAAGTGCGCTTTTCCAGCTTGGTGTTATGGCTCGTAAAGGTGCCACTGGGCACTTGGGTGCTGATCAGATGCGGCAGCACATTTTCAGGATGGCTGGAGAAGGTGTATCCTCGACTGATGAAGAGCAATGGTGGCAAACATGAGGTCCTGTCCGTTATTGCACTGCAGAGATTTCAGGTAGCTCTCACTCAAAACGTGTTTCACTTCCAAAGCATCAGACAGGGTTAACTGTAAGCTCCAGATAAAATTGAAGCATTTCTCTAATTAATTTGTTTGCGAACAGAAACACATACATATGAAAGATGCCTAAAAATACTGTGTGCAGAGATAAACAAAATAATCTGTATTGTTTTATAGATGTGCCCTTGAATTGTAAATGGTTTAGCTGGGTGTAGCAGTCTACAGCGTGGAACACGCCTGCCGGTTGAGTGGAGCCTTTCGGCTGCGGCGTCGGGAAGGCTGGCTGCTGAGCGCTGCCGCACGCTTTTATTCATTTCCTCCAGCAGTAAGTGACGTGGGGCTGCGGTCTTTCTCAACAAGCACTTAGAAGATTAATAGTATTGATAATTATCAATACAGTTCCACAAGCACGTATGTTATGTAGCTCTAACTCCGCTTATAAATCCTGGCTCAGGCTCTAAGGTGCGAAGGAAATCGCTGTGCACTCATTAACAACTCCCTCCTCCTTGGGGAAATGGCTGTATTAAGCTGTTTTCTTCACTGTAGGTTCGGGCCGGTATTTTAGAGGGGTATGAAGAATGGAAAGAAGTCTTGCTTAAAAAAGGCAACATTCCTGTGCCTCAGAGTCTCTGGAGTTAGAGCAAAGCGAGCAGGCGTATGGCTCCGGGGTCACCTTCCACCCCACGGGGATGGGAAGCCTTCAGGGACCCCGACAGCAGGCAGGGACAGTGCCAGAGCAAGTCACTGCTAAAAAGAATCATCCAACTTCCACGCTGCAGTTCGGTTTTGTTTTGGCTTTTTTTTTTTCCTTCCCAACAAATAGAAATACATTAAATAACTTCATAATCGTCCGTGCAATTTATGCAGATCCTGCAGACTTCAACACCTATTGAATCGGTTTGGGCTCCGAGTCAGCTATTGAAATGCCATAAACATCTCTGTTGTAGAATTTGGAAATAAATGTTATGAATAGCAAGCTAATGAAAAGAGTAATTAAATGTCTAACCTTCTGGCAAGAGACCTATGTGTACCTGACTTTCTTTGGTAGAATATCCAGAATGGCAATTACATCCAGGCAACTACTCAGCGAAGTTTGATGCTCAGGAATATTCTACCAACAGATGGTATTTTTCTAAAATAACATGTTCAAATTTATTTCTTCTGGTCATTTTTTTTTTTTTGGTTTTGTTGTTGGATTTTTTTTTTTCTTGGGAGTAGAGCATGTTCAGAAATGATGCATTCCCCCCCTGCCCCACGAGTATTCTGCAGGAAAAGGTAACTCTTGCTGGAGCACAGGGAAATTTCAGCTTCTGGAAAGTCTGGGTTTTCCCCAGCTTCTGCTGGAAGCAGAGCACAGGGCGTGTGTCTCGCCAGTTAGAAGTGTTTGCTTCAGATAGCAAGGCGTGAGAGAATTTCACTGCAATGCCCGTAGGGTTGTTTGGGGGATTTTTAGATGCTTCTAAAAGAACATATTTGACCTAGCATTTGAAAGTATTTCATCTGAAATTTAAAAATAGCAACTTGACATTTCCCAGCCTAGAAAATTTCAGCTTAAACAATTTCACCTTAGTGAAGTTGTGTGTAACTGGAGGTATAGTTACTGGAAACTTTATCAGTTCTAGCTCCTATATGTGTGTAACGCACAATTGCAAAACCCCTACTTTCAAATTTATATGAAAAAATGTGTGTGCTTCCATGCCTTTGTATGTGCAAAGATGGATGGATGGATAGATGTGCACAGACCTTTCCAATACAAAATCCGTAAGATTTCTGTTGGTTTACAACATCTGAGTAAACTCAAAATCATGGCTCAAAGATTACGTCAAGATATATAAAAATTGGTATCAATTTCCTTCCTCATTTCAGTTATTGTCACATAAATTTGCCCTTGTATTGTCATTTCCCATTCCTGTTACAGACTGTAATGAGTAGCTGGGACAAAGATAATACGTCTGTATTACAACCTGGAGCTGAGATCTTGGGAGCTGGTGGGCTGACAGGAGGTGTGCATTACTCAGGTGTCAGACGGTCTCATTAAATTCAGGAAATGAGGTCAGACTGCTATTTGAAATTAAGATTTTAAGTATTAGGCATGATTAGTATGTTTTGTTTTCATGTGTCAGTGCTGAACCTTGAGCTCTCAGCTGATGCAGCCACTTGTTGAAAATTACCATCATTTCCATTTTCAATGACATTGGCTAAACTGGAGGATTTAATTAGCTGTATGTTACAGCGTATTGGCGTACATGGAGACATACTTGTATCCTGAAGTAACTGGGTTTCCAATAGCTGAAAAAATATGATTATTTTAGCCACTGTTGCTTTATTGACATTTTTGGAAAGTGACTTAGTCTGGGCTGGTCTTTCCCATGGAAACACTGCGGAGCCGGTGCTGCTCCTGGTGAGCTGCGGTTGCTGCTGGCTCTGGTCCTCAGCTGGGGCACGGCCACGTGCGGTGGTGTTCCTTATCTTCTCAAAGTGCTCTTTGGAAAAGTTATTCTGCCAAAAAATTACCACTTTTATGGTGCATAAAAGGGTCTGGGCTGCTTTTTTAGGCATTTACACCCCATGGAGATGAGGTAAACCTACCTGCAGCCTGTCCCCGGTGGCACCGTTACTGGCATGCTGCTGCTCCCGCTCCCCGTCCTTGGTCCTGTCCCTTCGCCACTTGCAGTGCCTCGTCGAACCGTCACCAGGTGACACGCGGGGACAGTCGCACCCGTGGGGCCGCGGGCGCCTGGCGCTCTGGGAGTTATCCCACAGCACTGACACCGCTAAACGCAGAGTCCTCCCCGAGAGGTCTGCAGCCCGTTTGCAAAGCTCTTGGCCGTAGCTGGGCATTTCTGCGCTCAGCCTGCATTACGCCGTCAGCCAGACTGGACGCGCTCCAGTTAGAAAGGGAAAGGTGAGCAATTACATCAGTGTTACTAAAACCCATCCAATCACAGAATCACAGAATAGTAGGGGTTGGAAGGGACCTCTGTGGGTCATCTAGTCCAACCCTCCTGCCGAAGCAGGGTCACCTACAGCAGGCTGCACAGGATCTTGTCCAGGCGG
>Ga0065711_1034890_pt1 | contig 23094 bp, 11 predicted proteins | sample Hoacrofraction12_FD_59098 | JGI IMG/M metagenome (GOLD analysis project Ga0065711, IMG submission 59098) | Hoatzin crop microbial communities from Cojedes, Venezuela - Epithelial fraction 12 v2 (version 2) | ecosystem: Host-associated > Birds > Digestive system > Esophagus > Crop | place...
GTCCAGCCCCCCTGCTGAAGCAGGGTCACCCAGAGCAGGCTGCACAGGACCTTGTCCAAGCGGGTCTTGAATATCTCCAGAGAAGGAGACTCCACAACCTCCCTGGGCAGCCTGTGCCAGTGCTCCGTCACCCTCAGAGGGAAGAAGTTCTTCCTCATGTTCAGCTGGAACTTCCTTTGCTTCAGTTTGTGCCCATTGCCCCTTGTGCTGTCGCTGGGCACCACTGAAAAGAGTCTGGCCCCATCCTCCTGACACCCACCCTGCAGATATTTATCAGCATTTATTAGGTCGCCTTCGTCTGATTTGAAGACATGGGAGAATGTCTGTTACTAAAAAATAATTTTTTATTAATTTTTTTAATGTGAAGATTAACGAAAGGCACTTCTCAAGGCTTTGCATTCAGTCATCACCTGTGAGCACGGCTGGTGGTCGGGGAACGCCATGTGCAGTGGGTTGGGCGCTTGGCGTAACTTCAGTCCATATGCACATTGCAGCTGGGTGGTGTATGTTATGTCTTAGTAGGACCCAAGCCTTAGGTACTGTGAGATTTTATTAGATAATAGGTAAATGAAGTAACAAGCAGCTGCGGGTCCATAGGAGTGTTTTTGAGGGACTGTGAGAGCATTAGAGAATTGGCAGACTGCTTGTGTTGGGATCAGAGGAAGCAGAGGCAAAACATCTTCTGGTGGGCTTTCAGATCATGTAAGAACAGCTAGGAGAAGACGTGTTTGCTTCTTGAAACAGTAACTAGCACTTTTCTTAATGTATAATGAGAGACAGGGGCAAATGAACATGGATCCAAGCTGTTACCTGGCTAGAGTATTCTGTGAAGCAAAAGTAAATGTTTTTAGCTTTATTCACAGTATCCCTTTAATTGACTCAGTCTGAACAAGCAGACTAAAAAAAAATTATGTGTCGCTGCAGTTATTGTTACAAAGATTCTGCTCTTTCCACTGGCAAAGTTAAGTGTGATAGTAGGGACAGATTCACGTCTGTTTATAGGCAACAGTAAGGCTGCACTTATGTGCAATAAAAATGAGGCAAAAAATACAGTGAATCACGACTTCCAGGCAACTTAAGGTTATTCTTCTGGTTTTCCTACAACTTGTTCAAATTTACGTCATCTTAAATAAACCAGTAAGAACAAAAAAAGTTGAATAACTTTAAAAAAGCAATTAATGCGAAAGAAGTGTTTCATTAAATATCTCCATAGCAGTGGCTGCCTGAATCAGGCTGGTTTGTTTCAGCCAACAAGCAGTTTCTTTTTAAGGACTGTTCTTTCCCCCCTTTGTCCGTTGCCTGACACTAGCCTGTGCTAAATGGTGGTGAAGGAAAGGTTACCATTCTGCAGGAGGCTGGCTATATTTGCTCTTGGCTGGTAAGTGTCTGTTGTGTGGGATTTTGGTGTCCGTCATCCATCTGTCATTCCCTCCTGTTGTTCAGATAATGATACTTTTAATAAAAAATGTTTGAGAATTCCTTCTATCCACTTGTGTGTGATACAGTGAAAAGATTTGCTGTCTCTGGTTTGAATACTGGACAAAGGAATGGCTCTTGTCTATCACAAGTACCACGTAGAACAGGGTTCCACTCCTTATCAGATAACTTTCTTTTAAGAAGTAATTTCAGCAAGGAAGCAGAACAGCAGTGTGCTTTCCGTCTCCCAGTGCTTTCCTTGTGCGAGGTTACGTGTCGCAGATATTTCTAAGCCTCAGAATTTCTAAATTGAATATCTGTTTAGGCCTGTATACTGATCACGTTTTCCATTTGGTGATGATGTTAATGACCAGAAGTTATTGTATAAAGCAAAGTGGTACCCTTACTATTATTTTATATTTAGTATTGTTGGTTTTTATGTCCCTGGCTCTCCTCTACCCTGCTCTAGCTCTGTTCCACATAGAGCATCTTTGAAAAATGACTGCATTACTTGCACATTTCTGTTGTTATTTTGGTTTGCCCTTTGAAGCTCTGAATGAACCCAGAAAAGAAACCAAAATTGTTAAATACCATAGGGTGAAGGCATCTAAAGAAGACATAATAATTTGCCTGGGGTACGGTGACAAGTCAAGTTCAAGGTTACTTCTCAGTAAATGCTTCAGAGAAGGAGGCAAATGAATTGCAGAAGCTAGAGGTGGGATCGGGATGTCGTAAAGGACAGAAGGGAATGTACCTGGGTCACAGTCAAGCTCACCAGTCATTTCAATCAGATTGATATGGTTTATTTTCAAGTTGCTATTTTGCTGTTCTTACTACTGAGTTAGATGGAACTTGCAAATAGATAAGATGCCCTGAGATGTACTGGCTGCACAGCACAGGGAAACGTGAATATTATTTAAAACCTGATAATAATATATGCGTGTAGACCTATAAGGTCTTACATTGCTATGAGGAGATTTGTATTTGGCTTCCTCTCTTCACCTTGGGGCAAAATAAGCCTATGTGCTGGTGCAGGGTGGGAGCTGATCAGCTGAAAGCAGCCTCGCTCAAAGGGAGCTAAGGTTTAAAGCAGGGCAAACAGCGTGCTCTCCTCACAAATACCACAAACCACACATCTGCAGCATCTGGAGCTGCAAACAGGTTGAGGCAAGTTGTTACAACCCACTCTGTGGTGCTGGTCTCGCTACCCAGAGCAGGAGTCCAGTTTTGAGCCCTACAGTTCTGGAGAGATGCAGAGGAACTGGACAGGGTCCCGAGGAGGGTTATCAAGATGGTTGGGGGTCTAGAGCGTGTGACTGGTGTGTGCAGGTTGAGGGACCTGCGCCTGTGTAGTACAGCAAGATGAGAATGTATCTGGTAGCTTCCTCTGACTGCAGCTAGCTACAAACATGGCAGAGCCAAGCTCTTCCTTCTTGAGGTAGTACCAGCAGACACAGCCAGCGGCAATAATCATGTATCTTATGTTTTGGAAAGTTCAGACTGGGTGTGAGGGTTTATCACTTGGTTATTTTGCTAGGATTGTTTCAGGCACTTTGTGCTTGGAGATCCAGATTTGTGCTTAGCTATTGATGTGATCTTCCTGAATGTTAGAGGATGGCAAAGATCACAGATTAAAGTTTCTGAATTTACGAGAACCGCCTTGGTACCTAAGAGCCGCTGCAGCAGGACCTGTGGAACATCACCACCTGCTCTGCTGCAGATGTCATTAATCTCTTGGTTAGCAATCATATCCCAGGGTTTCTGTCCCACAGCTTCCTGGGATGCAAAGCTGTTGCTCGAGTTTTCTCATGATCAGCCTCAGAAGATACACTGTAGTGAGAGATGCTGTGAGACAGAGGCAAACAAGTGCCCCATAAGGTACCAGGTGTAAGTATCTCAGGTAGAATTACATTTAAGACGCTCAGACAAATCTGCCGTTGTTTGGGAAACAGGTTTTTGGGTTGAGTGACTGTCCTGGAGCTTCACCTTCAGTGGTGGTGGGATCATTGGCCAGAGATTGAGAGAGACTTTTGGTGGTTCCTGCTCTCAGTTTATAGCAGAGTAAAATGAATTTCTGGGGACAAATCAGCCAAGGTCCTACAAAAATTTTCACGTGACATAGTCCAGCCTTTCCCATGTCACAGCAGAGCCTGGCTGTGTCAGGGCTGTCTAACTTTTCTGCCTGTATATTACCAGTGAGGCTTCTTTTTTCTGTCAAGTCTATTTGAGAGACCTTTATTTGGTTATTTTGGCCTTTGTGTAGATAACAAAACCCAGAGATTTTTAGGCTTTAAAATAAAAGTACATTGTAATAGGAATAAGTTTTTGCAGATTACATCAAAGTCCCATGCAGCAATTCTCTCTGTCTCGTGTTTATTTTTCTAAATCTTCTTTGACATCCACAGCTGGCTTGCGGTGCTGGAGGTGCTTGGTTTTAATGGTAGGATTCCTAACATCTCTGATTTGAGGCAGCAGATGTTGGGTATTCTAGTAGGAGACTTCCCGGCACCATGTCTTGTAGATTCAGTCCTACAACCTTCTCCAATCTATTACGTAGCACAGTCCTGCCGGGAATACAGGAACACACGTAATCTGGCCTTCTTTTTCCAGGACATCTTACAGCCTGCGAACACATCCTGTGCAGGCCTTCATGATTGTGGAGTTCTAGAAGAAGAAAGGAATATCCTTTGTGTGTAGGGAAAGAGGGAATGGATTAAAAGTATCGGGCATAAATACAAGTCAGACTGATGCCAGGGGACTGTGTATAAAGCTGTAGTTAATGCAGAATTAGAAACCTTGTTTATTACCCTCCCAGATTTTGGAATAAAAGCAATGCCTTTCTTACAGTTATTTAGTAGTAAAAAGCAAGAATTTGAAGTTACACTGTAAGTGCCTGCCAGTGGCCTGCAGCTTGTCTCTGTGAGCACGCTCGTGTGGAGACCCTAGGAGATTTGGGGATGTTTTTAAACAGCACTGATATAAGTTCTCCATGCTGGTTCTCTAATAACCTTGATTTCATCATGTAATTACTTAGAGCTGTGTTGGCCAGCCTTGCTAATTCAGTTTTTAAATTGGAAAGGAAAACATACTATGCCAAGTTGGCTGCGTCCCTGAAGAGCTTCTGAGTGTTACAGTGGGCTGCATAAGTGACTGGCAGCCTTAAGGGATGACAAATCTCTGGGACACTGGGAAGAAAACGAGCGCTGAGAAGTGGCAGTGGCAAGGCAAAACTCTTTGCTGGGTAAAGAAGCTCCAAGGACTGTTTGTTGGGTTTTTTTTTTTTGTTATTTGTACCTCCGTAAATATCTATATCCTTCATTTATACCAAGCATAAATCTGCCAGTAATAATGAGCAGTTTGGATTAAACGAACCCATTTATGCATGCATAGAAATCACCACCATGCAGTATTTTGCTGAGTATGGTCATCTTGACCAGTATGAGATTTGGACCACTGAGGAATGGACACCCGAGTCCCATTTTGAACTCATCCTGTCTTGTTCCCTTTTTGAAGTTGAGTTCCTTTTTGAAATACTTCTCACTGGAGGTTTGCCATATATCACAAAATCATCCTAGGGTAAATACAGATGGAATATGGAGCTGCTTCATTAAAATCACTGTGATTTGTGTAAGGAGCTCTGACCCATTCAAACATGACTTGTTATTTGGATTCCCTTACTGAGATACAGGTCAGATTTAAATTAATAAGTGGTAGCTGCAAAATCTTAATTAAAATGATACAGTTTTGTGAGTAGACAAGCTATTTAATTCATGTTGGGGTGGGAATATCTTCTTTCTATTGGTAAAAACCTGTTTCTAAAGGTGTAAGACCAAATTAATTCTTGTGGTTAATATTAGTGACTTAACTATATTATAAGAAATTACAAATCTGACCCTTCAATCACAACCACCTTGAATTATTTAGGGAAAATTTATGTTTTTGGGGTGTGTATTTTTTTTTTCTTTTCCCATTGAATAGCAAAAAGCTTAATAATAATTTAAAAGAATCCATCCTGTCGTTCAATTATTGTGCAATTTTTGTGCAATGGTGAATGCAAAATGGCTCTGAATTACATTTTTAACAACACAGTGCCTTTTCCTACCCATTTGCCATTCGCACAGCACTGGCATGAAGTCTGAAATAGCGTGATGACAGTGTGGGATGAGATCCTCAGGCAATCTGATCTCCTCACACCAGAGACCTGAGAAATCGTGCTGAAGATGTTAATGCCACGCCGTTGCAATGGAGAGGGCCGCTTTGGTCTGCTTTGCAGAGCTGTAATGGGCTGGCTAGACAAGATACCGAGGGCAGTAGAGAAACATCACCACAGGTCTGGGGGTTTACTTATACTCTGCTAGAATTCTAGTTCACACAGGTTCTTGAGTCACCTTCAGAGGTAGTGCACTGAATATAAAAATTATTGCTAATCTTCATACAGTTCTCCAGCAGGCAGAGGCAATAAAACTCAGGTTGCTATTCCTCCCCCTCCTTTTCTCTTTTTTCCTTTTTCTCCTTTGTCCTCTGCAGAGCTGCATACAAGTACGGCTGGGAAATAATCTAATGCCTGGTCTAAGAATATATTGTGGAATCCACTTTTTATCCCAAGAAGACTTTTTTATTCGTTTGCGATGACTTCCGTGGTAGGTGCAGTCTAGATTCTTTATGGACGCACAGAAGAAGGGGATTGTGCGAGCCCCTAGCATGACTCTTGCTATTCTTTTGTCTCTTCCTCTCGCCCTAAAGAAGTATAAACAACATGTAGACAAGACAAAACCTCAGCAGTGAACAAAAGCTGCCTGCGTGTTATCCATCAGTATTATTTAAGTAGGACATGCTGGGCTGTTCATGATACACTCATACTGTAAGTGATAAGCTATAACGTATGGTATTCATTTACTTCTCCATTCCAACAGTAATACAGCGAAGACAATAAATTTTCCTGTTTGTTCTCTGACCCACTGTTCTTGGGTTAAGCAGCATGTTTTGTCTACATTTGTCAGTTGTTACAAGCTTCTAGCTGCTGTAGACTAGGGTATTGATGAACCCTGGAAAATGGAGCCTTGAATAATGTATAAAGCATTAAGCATGCAACCATTTCACTGGGAAAAAGGGGGGAAAAGTGTATTATATGTTTTCTCTGTTGTAGCTCCTTCATTTACAAAACATATTTGTCAAGCCTTTTGCTAAGAATAATGCCAGGATGCAGTTTCCCATCATTCTTGTTAATGGGACTGTCTTAGTGTTACAGTAAACAACCATAAGTCTTGTGTCTCAGCCATTGTGCAGCACGCTTAGTTTTTTCAGCTTCCAATTAGGGGTATTTTAAATTTGCTGTCTACAGTCATAGAAGTGGTTGTGCAATTTCTGATCTTGCATCAGGAGAGGGGCACTCAGAAAAAAGGTGTTTTAAAAGGAAACACTGCACTTGCAGGATTACTGTGTGGCTGAAGTATGTATATTATCAGGTTCTTTAAAAGCTCCAAATGTATTCCTACCTGTTATAGCGATTTATTACAGATTCATGCATTTTGCTGAATGAATTTACATGATAAACCATCAATATATATTTACATTAGCAAATGGAACTTTCTATCATATTTGTGAGACCAGAATCCAAGACTTCAGCGGCTTTGAATCAATGCAGCTGCATTACCTTCAGTGGAATGCTGCTGATTTATATCAACTGAAGCTCTGGCTTGTTAAATTCTTCCTCTTTTGGAAGCGTGTATCAGAGCAGTGGAAAATTGCTGGATTTGATTTAGCCCCTATTTGACATGCCGCAGAATTCACCGTTGCGCTGGGAAACTTCAGTAAACACGTGAAGATTTTATTGACACCGAGTTTGAATTACCCTCTTATGCTGGCCAAGGTTGAGCGATTTTGGTGGACTCTGTGGACGACAGTCACAGTGCTTCCATTTGTCCTGGATCAGTTGTGTAGGTAAATGAGAAATGTGATGTTGAGAGCTGGCAGTCTGTTACCACAGCGGCTAAATTCATGTGTAAATTCAAAGATCTCATTTAAAAAGAGGAAAATTACTTCCTGCGTATAGGTGTGAGTTTTCTAATGTTGAGCATTTCGTGATTTAACGTGGTTACCTCTATAAACCAAGAACACTGTCTTATCTTGCCATGTGTGGCTTCCTGCACATAAATCCCGTACCAAGAGATCTGGATGCATGGAGATGAGCATACAGCCCATCAGTTTCCTCGGGTCTGACACTCCTGAAAGCCGAAAGCACCGTGCAGAGGTGAAGAGTCCATGCGTGCACAGAGGCATAGCTGCAAGGCTCCCCGTTACCCGTAACATAATCACACAGCTAAATCCCTACACGTTGCACTAAATATTTGCCCCTACGCGTGTTTCTCCTCAGCAAATTATTTGTCAAAAGATAAGTAGAAATGTTTATGACACAAGGAGAGGAATGTGCATGTCATTGAAGGCAGAAACATGAAACCTATGGGATGTGAATCCTCTTTTCTACCTGTCTTGGAGGTCTTCGCTATCCTACAGATGTAATAAGGAAACAGCCACTGGGGCAGAATGTTTGCTTCACGTAGACAGCTGATGGGATTGGTATACAAATGATTTTGGCAGGGTATTCATCAAGAAAACAGAGGGTGTTATTTAAATGTTTATACAATAAATTGATATGTGTACTATGTATTGCTGGTGAATGATTTCAGTTAAACAAGATCAATACGATTGCCCCTGAAGGCAAATATGATGGCTTTGGAGTGAGAGGTTTTTACTGTGGTTTTAGCATCATTTATGTTTTAGGAAAAATTATTTTCTAATTCTAAGGAGTTTGCTTCCCATTGCCATTGAACACATAGCTTTCTAACTGTCCTGCTGGGGAATATCCCCAGTGGTGACTTCGCAGAACTCTTTGTGGGTGTTGGCATTGTTTGTTCACGTTTGAAGGCATGAGCTCCCTGGATTTTGGTGCATACAGGCCCTTCCTTTTAGAATTAGCTGTCTGAGGCTTCCTTCTCCTCCAAGTAATGCGCTAAGGGTGGTTTCATTGCTCCTAGGAGGAGTGCAGGTTTGTGGTACTTTAGCATGTGGGTGTGCATGACAGGCTGATGTTTAACCTCATGACTTCATTACCAGACTCCACCATACCTAGTATCTCAGGATATTGTCACTCTGTGATTTTGAATCTCTGGCATTACTTTCAGTTTTTGATTTACTGACTATGTTCTTAACATGAGCCTCACTAGTTTAATTCTCATCAGTACTGCTGTCCGCAATTCATCTTCTGAAGAAAATTATGGATCCACTGAAAAGCAGGAGGAGATACATAATTCAAGAAGTTTTCAAGATTCATTTTCAGGAAGATGAAGTGCCGACCACATTATATGCTGAGTAGGGTTCTTTGAACAGTAACAATGCCACCTGCAGCACTAAACATGTATTATGAATAAATGTTTTATTGCAAGCAAGCCGGGAAAAGAAATGGTCAATCACTATTGCCATGTCTTTCCCAGCAGAATAAAGATTCTTCTTTTGCAGCTGTAATGATTTCTACAAAAAAAGTACGCACTAATAGAGAGCTGGGTTCCCTTGCTGTGACTCACACATTTACAATAGGCAGCACAATCCATACATTTCTGGAAGAGATAAATAGAAAATACCTAAATACAATGCTGTAGAGGAGTATAGAAAGCACATTTGCACTGCTGCAGTATGCATGATTAAAGTGGTACATTCTCCAGAGGGAATATAGGAGGGCACCAGTAGGTGCTGCTACTGACTATCAATAACACTGGGATAACGTGTTCTGTTCTTCATCCTGCCATGTAATTAAATTAACAGTAGCCCAACTTTACATCATAGATGTTGTGCGGTAAAACAGAATATGAAGGGGGAAATGCTCAGCATTTAATTTCAAGCAAGAAGCTACGGCTAGGTGACAGTGCTGGATGGAGAAACAAGAACAGGCTGAATACTGGGGCTCTTTTATACACTAGGTTATTGAAATAATTCCTGATGGAACCTGAAGAAGAATTTGGTCTAGCGTACAACTCCACCAGTTTCCAGACATTGTATTGATGTAAATCAGGAGTAGTAAAATAACTAGTTCCTGATCCTGCTTCTCTGAAGTCAGCAGGAACATCGCCAGCTTAATCCTAGTAGGATCAAGCAGAATAAAATCTGAGATTAGTGTATGGTGTGGCTTGTGTAAAAAGTTACCTGAAAACATTTCTTTGATCCTGAGATAAAACAAAAACTTAAGAAGTTCACATTAAAGCGTGAAAAATTCTGTTCTTTTCAACAACTGCCTTCTAAAACCAATGGGTTTTCCAGATCTTTGAGCTGCAGAATAATTTCTAACAGGTGAGAAACCTAATAATCATCTTCTTCCCCATCACAAATTGTCTGGGAACACTTTAAGAGGCTTTCAAATGATCTCCTGGATAAGAACGATTTTGCTGCTCTGCTTTTTCTGACTCGCAGCTTGTCTGTAGATGGTGTGTGAATACTCGGTGGAATACTCAGTGGAGCTCGGAAGGGCTTTGGGAACAGGAACAAACTGTTTTCTGTAGAGGAGAGGCTTGATGAAAAAGCCACTCTTCTGAAATTCAGAAGTCTAAGCTAGATGTGCTCATTATTAAATTTTTAAATTACTAAACCTTTTGGGGTTGGTTTCTTGCAGAAAGTTACCTTTATGGTTTATCCTAAACTCTGAGTTTTGTGAATTTTGGACGGCTTAACTGAAATACATAATCCCAGTCCAGCAAATTTGTTCATTTTTCCATTCCCATTTTAATAATTCTTACCTTTACATATATTTTCTTTCTTTCTTTCTACCTATGAAAGTATTTTTGGGGTTGCTGTAACTGTATGTCCTCCACAAAAAATTACAACAAAATGCTCCATGAACTTCCTTTAGGATCTGGTATTTCTTTCATTTTGTAATTTTGCTTCAAATAGGGTTTTTGCCTTACATTTTTTTATTAAACATTAACAATTCCATTCTTTTATATTGCATGTTGATGTTGTGGCCAAGTGGACTTAGAAAAATGGTATGTGATTGGGACACATATTCCCATTGATTGGGATACATACATTGCAAATATATGTAGGGTTTTGCTTTTGCAGATGAAGTTGTGCAAAGGTTTTGAAAAAATTGGCTACATGTTTTCAAAATTTGATGGAATTATCATCCACCTATAAAAATATTTGGAAAGATAAATGAAAAGTGACTGAACCAAACAATAACTACAAATACACAACAATTTATGTATTAATGTAGATGAAAACATTTCTTTTCATCAAGCTTCCAAAGGTTCTCTTGGGTGCTTTTCCTTTCCTCTCGTATTTGTGAAATTAATCAACCCAGAATAAAAATGATGACTTTTGGAAAAGCTAACACTTGGTTTGTATATAATAATAAATTGAGTAACTTGATCTCCCCTTGTCATTTAAGGAAGCTGATTTTGAATACCCTCATAATAGGTCACGTCATTCACTTGAGATCAAATAAAAATATATTGATCTCATGAGTTCCTTAACTGGGCACCTCCCTCAAAAGTTCTCATTACAACTTAGAAAGCAAAATGTGATTTTTGGTACTTTCTCATTCAAAGCTGCTAGATGAAAATCAGCTTTTAGAAATAATCCGGAATCCGTTTGTCAGGATAATAACAATACTCTGTAACAATTCTTTCTGCTTCTTCTCGCTCCCCCTACCCACATTAATTATAATGCTCTAGCAGAACAGAGCTTGATTCCCTATTTTATTAAGGTTGTTTCACTCTATTATTGATTAAGCTTATTTCCCATGACAAATAACTTTCCTGTCAAAAAATGATTTATGAAAGCCAGTGGTCTTTCTTTTTCCAGTTTGCTTTTCCTGTGGTTACATATTACATATTATCTCCTGCTGACTGGTTTGGGCAGTCTTTGAATCCCTAATTACTGGTCCTCATTAGGAGAACTGAATTTCAGTGCTGTAAAAGGCTTGGAGTTTTGTCAGGTGAATCATTCGATTTTAAGCTAGAAACAGAAGTATCTTTCTAATGTGAGTATGTAGTCTTATGATATGCCTTTAAATCTGCAAAATGTTAATAAAGTAAGGTCACCCTGCATTGCACTTGTGGAGACCAGCTCCTTGGAAGCAGCATACTTCATTAACTTCCTTCTATGTCTTCTGGAATATAACAACCATTGACCACAAAGACAAAAAAAAAAAAATCTGCAATTGAAATCATACACTTCTGGAATACTAGGAGTCCAATTTGGATGGCAGTCTTCCTTTTGCCACCGTATGTATTTCTATGTGTATACATAAAATGCAAAAGAGTGTCTTGGAAGACAACTGTTTTGTTTCGTGCAACTCCTGAACTGGACTAAGCGTGATTTTGTTCTGATGTGTTCTATTACATCAACAAACCTCTTGTCTTTGGATTTAAGATAAAATGTGAGGTCTTGTGAGCTCTTCTTTACTAGATGCAAAAACTGAAAAAGATACAGGATGCATTTAACCTGTTTATTGTACAGGATGTATCAAACCTGTTTATTGATGAAAACTGTTCCAAGGTTGATGTCAAGACTGAGCACCTTTCCAGGCAGTGATTTCTCCAAGAACTCTGTCGTGTACCTTTCTTTCATATTCTTAGAACAGTCCTCATCTGGGTCTGGGCTTCCTCCTCTGCTTTTTCTAATTGCAACTGTGTTTTCTGTTTTCCAGTCATGCAGTTTGAAATATCCAGTCCTCTATTTTAAATATACGTTTCCTGACAAATAGCTCAAGTCCAGGGGGAATGTAGCCCGTCCTTTGGGCTGTGGGATGGCAACTGTCTTTTGTTCTGTGCCTGGCACTGCAGAGTTCTGATCTGCAAGCCGATTTTCTCTGCAATAGAATAATACAAATGAACAGTCTTAAAAAACCATTCTATAAAGGAATGTCATTGCTTTTCAAAAATCCTGAAGAAGGCTGACTGTACAACCCCAGCTTTCGTAACATTTTCACATAATTCACATTACAATTCTGTATAGATAGATATTGCATTAGACAGACCTAAAAAAAAAGATTGCTCTTACATACCCTTGAACAGTCTCCTGAAAATCCTAGTGCTTATATGTGAAAAAACATAAAGCAAACCCTAATATTATCATTGCTTTAATTGTCAGTCTTTGTTCCTTCCAGTCAAGGCTCTTAATAGAAACTCATGGTAACTACATAATCAGGATATTTTCTTTTCTGAGTCAGTGGGAGAATTAGAGTCCTGAAAAGACAGCAGGCTGACATTTGATGTTTTTAATACTGAAAGCCAGCTTCAAAGAGAATGAGTCAATGTCACAAACCTAACAAATCAGCGGAGACAAGTACTTTTTACCTGTAGTAGCTCCATCCTCAGAATTAATTTTGATAAGAAGCATTTTACAGATGTGATATTTTTATCTCCTTGTATCCTGCTTACCTTGCAAAAAAAAAAAAAAAAAGGGTCATTTTTCTTGTCTACTGTTGTGGGGCCGTAATATTTCAACTCTCACAAATTTTGAAAGGACCACTTGATCCTGTGACAGGTGATAAAATCAAAGGGGCCAGTAAAGGACAATCCTTTCTCATTTTCTTTTAGAGAGTGGTTTCTCTTAACGTGGTATTCACTGCTCATGGACAGCAGGTCCCCAGATTTCTGAGATCAGAGGTTGTCCTCGGTGTTAAAGATGTTTCTGTTCTCACCTTTTGCACAGTAACTGAACTCCCCAGGTCTCATCACTGTATTATCCCAGTTTGAGAGATGGGGAGCTGAAGTACAGAGCGCCCAGCGTCGCAGGTAGCCGTTAGAAAAGAGTGACAAGGATCTGAGTCTCAGGCTCTGATCCTGCCCGCTAACACAGCCTGGGTGGTGGGACCTTGGCTGGCCGAGGTGGTGAATGTGCTCTGACAACTCGGAGACAGATGCTGAGATTGAGAGCTGTGCACCAGCCACCTCAACAGTCACTTTCTGGGCAACTGATTTTTGCTACTTATTAAAGTAAATTAATTGGCCATTGTTAAACAGCTACTCAAAGCTCAAAATTTCTCAGAATGCTCTTTGCAATAATTAACAACAATTAAATACAAATATAGAGATTTGACTCTCTGAAACAAGAGTAAGGGGTCTTATTGTGCCCTGAGCTACTGTGTGGCTGTTGGCTCTATGGAATATTCTGTAGAGAGGACCTGGATTATAAAGATGCACTCATAACCTATTTGAATTAGGTAATAGTGGAATGATTATTAAGTAGCTAAATCAAAGAAAACAAGTTGTATTTCAATGGAATAGGTCAGTGAAGTTTACCAAAACAAGTACAAGGGACACATTTACCTTTACCGCCTTGTTCAGGTTTAACTACTAAAAAAGTTATTTTGCCTGAACTCGCTCATTCATTTTAAGCCTTACTAGTCTAGATTCCTTTAGATCTATTTAGAAAGTTGGAAAAATGACTCGCTAAAGACACCGCTGGTCTGGAGGGAGATATGAATTAAACGCTGAATTGTGAGATTAGAAGGACTCTGTAATGTGCTTTAAGGACTTAAAGCCCAGCGGAAGAGAAGAGTAGGTATCTTTAAACCATCTTATCTCACTCTTGATTGCAAAGTGCGCTGGGGACTGCGAAAGCCTCCAGCACTCTCTTGGATGTTCATGATGTCCTGTTTGAGGCACGTTGACTTTCCCTGGTGATCCTAGGCACCGCGCAGTACCTCTAGAGCTACTACCAGCATCCTGCCTTCCCTGAAACTTGTGCACTGTTGCTCTGCCTGTGCTTCTTACAGGGAAATCTAGGAGTGAATCTGAAGAATTTGAAGTTTTGCCCCTTTGGCAGGGCTAGGAATATTGCATACTTTGTAATGTACGTTTCCAAAACAACAACCTAAGGCTACACGGGGACAAAGCCATGCGTGTGACTTTGGACTTGTGACTGCTGCTACAGTTCTCTCACTTTCAAATTCATCATTGCTAGCTGAGAAACTGTCATCATTTCACATCTTTAGTGAACATGGGTCTTTGTCTTGTAAGTGGATCTGTTCTTGCTCAATCTAGATCTTTCACAGGGTTTGTTCATTGCCCATGTTATAAATCATCACTTGACAGTAAAAGCGTTTATGCCTCTAAGCATTCAGAATTCACCACTCCTGAAATAACTCACCATCCTTGAAATCCTGGGGACTGATAGGTCCTTTTTGTTTATTTCTTATGAGTGTAGATAGTTGTACACAGAAACAGAGGAATTCAATCACTTCTAAACTTTCATTTTGAGATAAAGCCTCAAATGATGACATTTATAGTCACGTTCTTTCTCTTTCACGCTAAGGCAGTCCATCTGGAGGGTTTCCTAGAGTTTCAAATCTTAAGAGTTTCTTGGTTTCCTGGGATTTGTGTTTTCTTAAATTCTGCCAACAGCAGAGAGCCAAAAATCGGTATTCTGCATGGCATGCACTCTTATCAAGGCAGAAATAAGAATAGGATAGTTTCACTCTGTGGTTTTGTCTTCCCAAAATCCATTTTATTTTTAAATCATGTTTAGATCATTCTTTTTCTGTTATGCTATAGCTCAGTGATGTCTGCCATAAATATCTCTTTTCATTTTAATAGGAGGCGTAAGATCTGAGAGAGGAACTTCAGATTTCAGAGGCAATGAATTGTTCTGATTTCCAGAAACAAGCACACTAGGAAGTAATGCTCTGATTAGTTGAAGTGTCTGGCACTAGGATTCAACTGTGAAAAATGGCCAAGGAGGAATCAAGAGGCTCTGTAGAGACATTGGAGATGCAGGACATGTATATATCGCATAAATTTTGCAGTGAATGTGTTGAATTTAGTATTTAAAAAGGACGGCTGGTTTTTCTAAAAATAAACAGGAGGATATTGCCTAGGCTGTCGTGGGTTCTGGCCCATCACCATGCAATATACTATGATTATTGCTGTTGTACTTAATCAGCCAGATTTCCTTTGATACTTTTTTTAGTATTTGGGATTGTTTTCACATTCTTGGTATATTGTATCCAGAACCTGCTAAAATCTGGTAGTCTAAAAATAAACACTGAATTAGACAATCATGCACAGATATCTTGCCAAATAGTTGTCACTGAGTGGTCACTTGAAAATTATTACTGTGTCCATGAAAGAGCTCCAGCCTTTTGAAACCTGTAATTTCAGAACCTGCACAAAACTTTCACAGCTCTGGGGGAAGTACAGGAGTAAGTCCACGACATAGATGAGTAAGAGAGATACTGCAACAGGACTTCTTGTGGGCAAATCTAAATAGGATAGACTTATCTGAGAATTACATTATTTTAATTAGGGGGGAAAGTTGCTTTTCTTTGAGTCTGAATATCACTCAAAGACCTATGTTCCGTATGGCAAAGCATTATCTTTGTTTTTATATGCTTACGCTGGTTTCCCTTTAAAATGCTTTGACTTAATAGTAGTGAACAAAATAACATTCAACAGAAAATTCTAAGAGTAAATAAATGAGGCCCTTCCCTACCAGGAATATTTTTAGATAAAGTAGTTTCATCACATTGGATCTCCGGTCATCAGGTGTTTAAATAGCAAATACATGGAATGGATGCAGAGAATTTACTAGGAGAGTTGACTAGCCACTTCAGATGCACTTGGCAGTTTTATTACACAGGCATTTCATTGCTGCTAGGCACAGTTTTACATAGCAATGATTTTACAGATGTTACGCTCAAAGTTTGAGCACCACATTTGTCTCCTTGACCGTACACGGTAATGGGCCTAACTCTATGAAGAGATCAGCAAGTCGTCTCCAGAATGCCTCCTCTCTCTCTGGGATGTACATGGTGCCTTATTTTCTGATATTCTTTAGGGAACTGCACAGAATCATAGAATCATAGGTGCAGTAGTATGTTCTCATACAGTTCAGCTTCTGAAGAGCAGAACCTTCCAGGAGCTGGAAGACAGTGGAGCAGGTGGAGGAGAGTCCATGAAGAGAGGAAGTCCTGCTGTTATGATGGGAGCAAAATAACACAGTTTGCGAAAGGTCTGTTCTTATGAAAGAACTGGTAGAAAACTCTGCTAGGCACACAGATCTTGGAGGCTTTTCTCCTCTTCTTGGCTGCTTATACGTAAGGAAGAGTTGGTTCGTTGCGTTCTGAACCCATACTGCCCTGCTAGAATAGGCACCTTACATGCTATGCTACCAGACATCAGCACAGAATTTGGCTTACCTACATGGTACACTAGGCATTAAATGGAAAAACATTTCTTTATTTCTCTTATTTTTCATTTTTAGAAAAATTAAAAAGTGAGGGGATAAATAAAATAAATATTGTTAGTACACAACCACAAATGTGTGAATGCAGAGGCAGCAGTTCAAGGAACATGAGCTACTGATTTGTGACCTTCGTTGCTCCCGTTGCTACACCTTTTGACTGCTGCTGAATTTAGAAGTCCATTGCCATCTTGGCTTGTTGTCTGTAACTGCAAAACCCACGTTTACCATCTAGTATAAGAAAGAGCAAGTAGAGAAAGAGATGTTATTTTCAAACTGTGGAGACGTTATTATACAATCAATGGAGAGTGAAATGCCTACATTGGAAACCATATAAAAGCACTTGACAATGTCCTTTTACTCAGTTTCAGTAAAGTGTATTAATATGATTATTATACTCACATTCTAAAGCATGATGCCATTATTTCATAAGTAAGAGCAAGGTCTTACTGAAAAATAGCGAGAAAAAAGCTTTCACCCCTCTCCTGTGTTGGCAATGTCTGCCATCCAGTTTCCATTTGCCTCCAAAGAGGAATACCTTTGTGGGATACTGGCATTATTTTATGTCTGGCCTTGCCACTGGTGCGCAGATGGTTTATGAAACAAAGCAGAGTAATTCATACTTTCCTTACTGATCGTCTCTTTGAGCGTTCAGCAGCAGAATCCATCAAGTCTTCTCAGCTATGTAGGCAAAACTGAATTTTGTTGCCCCAGAGACAAAGGCAAAAATGAGCTGATTTGCCTTCCCTGTTGGGTTGGCAGTACAGGATCCTGTGGTGATGAAGAGATTTCAGAGGTGAGACCAAGACTGGGTGAGATCCCTCTGCTTTTTGGGGAATGAGTTCACTGAAGGCTGAGAGGTATTGCAGGGAGCTAGGAATTGTCGATGAGAGGTCCAGGAGCAAAGTCTGAAGAAGCTTTAGGGGAAGAGAAGACAGAAGTTGGCTAGAAACGGTCGGTGGTCCCTGGCAGATTTTTGGAAGGGAGTCAGCGAGTTGCACCAGGGGACTATGAGTAGGTTTATTTCTTTTCTGTCTTCCCCATCTACCAGAGTGTGAACTCTCCATGTCCTTCCTGGGCCTTGAAGCCCCTCCTCCAACACAGACCTGTGCACAGTTAGATGCCTTTCTCTGCCGCATCTTCTCCCTTGTCAATCCTCACTCTCTTTGCTACTGTATGGGGTCTCCCTCCACGTTCTAGCAAAAAAATTTCTCAGGAGCCACCTTTACTCACCTTTCTGCTGTTTTGTGAATGACTGCTGAGAGTGATCCAGTGCCTCATCTACTTTATGTCTGCCATGAGAAGAAAGTTGTAAGGCCAGGTCACAAAGCTCCGTAGGGCTACAGAGGGCCTGGGCAGAAAGTCTTGCTGCTGTGCTGCCACTGAAAAGGACACTACAAGTTCTGCTGCCACCAGGGGACCCATCCACCACAGCCAGTGGTCCCACGAATCTGGATCCTGCCCGTGGCTACAGCACAGGGCAGAGCGAGTGGGAGGCAGGGGCTGACTCGGTGTTAGGCAGCTACCTGCTTTGCCTCTTAATATCCGATTATTTTCAGCAATGCATTTTTTTGCATAATCAAAAAGAGAATATTGTCATGAAGTTGAATTAATATAGTTTCACAGCACCAAGACCACTGTGTCTAACACCACCATGGAAGCCCTCTTCAGTGGTGGGACCTCATATTGCTAGCCAAGCTCTTAGTTAAGGTGCAAATTGTCAGCTGTTTTGATTTACTTTTAGGCAAAGTAACCTGGCTTGTATGTCAAGTTAATCTCTAAAGCTTTTAAAGTGCTTTCAGATCTCCTGGGTGGAAGGTACTAGGGAGATGTTATTCTATGCAGCCTAATTGTTCATTTAACAAGCATACTTTTAGCTACTTTTTACAATTACATAAACAATGTATATTTCTTTATATTGTTATCATTTTTCCCATTTGTATTTAGAAAGGAAAGTTACAAAGTAATTTTTCTGGATTTTCCCAAAGCTTTGCAAACAGGTTTGCTGACCTCCCTTTAAATTTCCATTGACTCGACAATGTTTCCCTCTACGCGGGCTTCCTTAACATGTATAAACAACCAGGATGAATGAGAAATTGTGCTTAATCAATTCTGTAGTAAAGTGATTTGTGGTTTTTAGTGTGTAATTTGGTCTAGATTGAAGTGACACTCATCTTATTAATTTGTTTGCAACCAGGCAAGTAATAAGGCTACACCCATGTTTCAAGTAAATCTTAAATTTGTAGGTGCTTCTGAGCATAACAGTTCCCTCCCCACTTCCACTCCAAGGAGTGAAATCGAATTAGCATCAACAACCTGGCTATGGCTAAAGGTGTGTTCCTTTAACAAAAGTTTTTTGGAAGTGCTCTAAAATTATCAAAAATGGAGGTCAAGCAGTGGCTTTATAACACTCCGTTGAGCCCTTCTGCGTGCCAATATACATTTTTCATCCTTAGCTTAAGGTTGTATTAATAAAGAAGAGGTCTGCTGCACATTATGCATCTCCTGATCTCGGCTGTTTCACAGGAACAGTAAGCTATGAAACTTCAGAGCAATTTTTTTTCTACAATAATCTGCTTCTGTTCCTACTGATGAGGATCCAGTGCTCCTCTTTCTGACCTTCCATGTTCGCCAGCCAATCAAGCCTGAAGAGTTTCAGCAGTGTTAAACTTCACAGCTATTTCTCTTACTCTGAGGTCTGTCCCCATCGATTTTTAAAAAGTCAGCATGCCAGGAATTCATGTCAGATGTCAGCAAGCTTCAGAGTCACCAGCGATAACCTGCAGTCTCAGCACATTGTAGCAGAACAGAGCATTCATGTTGTGCTGTTCCTGATTGTCTAGTGAATTGGGAAAACATTGTGCAAAATACAGCAGCTTCACTGGTGGGAAAAATTGCTGAACAGCACCTGCATAGTAAAGCGAGACCATCTGCTGATTTTCCCTACCCCCCATTTCTGTATCTTGGTATCCATCTCATTTTTGTCAGATAGGATGGTGCAGCTGTTTCGATGAGAATGTATACGTATCTATGTAAGGGAGAGAGAAAAACAAGAGAGAAATGAGGAGCTGGACTGCTTTTTCATACAACATGGAATTTCCCCGTGGAACTCACTGCTACAAGATACCAGCAAGGACAGGAATTTACAAGTGCTTGTTAAGCTGACTGAGCTACTTATCAAGAAAATGTACACATTTATGATTTTGTGTAACTTTAAATCTGTATACTTTAACCAAAAAGGGTTGACGGGATGTAAACTCCCCTTTCGGAGCATAAATCTTTTTGCTAAGGGAGATGGGCAGAGCTACCTCCTATTATCCGTATTTATTTGTGTTGCTATGCTTGTGGCAGTATTTATATTTTCTTGCATAGCGTACAGCAGTGATTGCTGTCACAACCACTGTATTAGCTCAGATGAGTTTATTCCAGGTTAGTGATTTTTACACTCTAATACAAGTACTGTCCTTGGACGGTGAGAACACCTTCTGCATTTTCTTTTTGTTATATGACACCTAAGAAAGTAGCACTACACTAAAATTTAGCAGCTCCTGCTGTTGTGGGAGCAATTGTGCTCTTCCTACCGGAGGTTTCATAAACCTATTCACTGTAACATTCTGGTTAAACTGAAGACAGCTTGTATTGATTTTTTTCTTCCTCTTATCCTCCTCTTTTTTTTTTTAATTTCTTGTGCTTATCCATGTGGAGGACAAAGAGAGTATCTAACTAAGTATTTTTCCCTTAATCAGGCTGGGAGAAAAGCAGGGTTTCAAGGTCAGTTACAGTGCAAGATGCCTCTTATGACCTCCATCATCCTGTCTGTTTCTTCTGCCGTAAGAAAAGAAATTTTTTTCCACGACACCAATTACGATACACTCTCTCACACAGGATTTTTCCATTCGGGGTTGTGTTTGCTCTCACAGTGAAGTCCCAGCTCTCCCCTAGCCTTGTTTTGGTGATGTGAGCTTCTGACCTTTAGGAAACGTTCCTGAACTTCATGAATTCCTTCATCCCTCACTTCACTTATTGCAGCTGGTGGTTACTATTTGTCTTCTGCTGCGTTAGCAAAACACCGTGCAGATGGGCAATATGGATTTCTTCACTGAGGCTAAATTGGCAAAATATATAATGCAGTATCAATTGCCCTTGGTGCCCCAAATTCCTGCCTTTGTTAACTAGGCTGCAGCAACTGCTGAAGTTAATCTGTCCACTGGCTGGGGAAAGAATGTCAGAAGAAGTGAAGGTGCTTGTCTCAGGTTTTGTCCAATTTATCCTTTATTTACTTGGTGTAGTTCCTGACTGCACTGTTATCTGAGGTGCTGGTGTGCTTCGGAGCAGTTGTTCTCATAAATCCCTTGTGATGTGAGATAGTACTGTATTCATCATTTACATCAAAATGTTGAACCATGGTGAAGTTGCGTGATTTGCCAGATTTTCTATGACAGAAGTATGTGAATCGAGACTTTTTGACCAATCTGGTGCTCTAACCTCAGATTTTCCTAGCTTGGGACAAAAACACTCCTTTGCTTTGAAAGCAGCTGAAACACTTCAGGACACTGCTGCTTTGTGTCCGTGTGTTCAGCTGAGGTTCACGCAGAGCGCGTTGAATAGAGCTGCTTAATTTGCCCAGTTACTGTAGGGGGTAGGCTTGATTGCCTCAAGCTGTGAGGATGGTAACTTCCAGCTGAGGGTGTCCAGCACCTTTCAGTGGTGCCCAGCGACAGGACAAGGGGCACAAACTGAAGCACAGGAAGTTCCGTCTGAACATGAGGAAGAATTTTTTCACTCTGAGGGTGACGGAGCCCTGGAACAGGCTGCCCAGGGAGGCTGTGGAGTCTCCTTCTCTGGAGATATTCAAAACCTGCCTGGAAAAGGTCCTGTGCAGCCTGCTGTGGGTGACCCTGCTTCGGCAGGGGTATGGGCTGGGTGACCCACAGAGGTCCTTTCCAACCCCTGACATTCTGTGATTCTGTGTTGTATGGAGGGAGTGGGGTCTGTGTTTTAAAACCCGGTCTTTATCTTTTCAAGACAGCAGAAGATGTTGAAACATTCAGAGTTTGTTTGTATGAATTATACTTTATGGAAAAAATTTTACACAAAATCTTCCTGAATCTGTGAGTAGCAAAGCAGCTCCTATTACACAGAAACATGAAGTGTTAGCAGGGGTGTTTTGGAGACAGCAAAGGAGTTCCTCATCTTTTGTACTTTATGTGGTCATCTCCATCTATCCCTTAATTAGTTACATTATCCAGTGGTTATCCTTTTCTTCCAAATTCAGCTTTGAGCTCATATCTCTGTTTATCTTTGTGTGTCTCTATTGCAGGAGTCTCCTGACAGCATGGTCAGAACTGGTTCAAGGTTACTTTAGATGGTAAGTTTAATACTTTGGCAAATTCAAAAAAAGGCAATATCCCAGTTGTCTCTTTCTCATCCAGTGAACTGACATTTCAGCTAACTTGAGACACTAAGAATCATCATTGCAGACTCTCCCCCCACCCTTCTTTATGCATTCAAGACATTTTACCTGTACAGAGTTTTAGAAATTGTGCTTTGCACAATGGTTTTGTATGATCTGAAGAGTTTAGCACAGCTATGCATACAGCAATGTAATATAGTTATACTGTATGCCACGAGTGATCAATATATCGAACATTACTTTTTGTGTATGTGTTTAAACTGAAGCTCTGACTGATGTGGTCATCGTACATGATGTGAGGAAGTGAGGTGGGATCAGTTATGCTTGGAGCTTGGCCCTGTGGTAGCACCTTGCTTACTTGCTGCTTTTTCACCAGTTTGGTGGTGGAGTGGCAGTTCCCTATGGTTCAGCTGGTAAAATAGCATGCAGAAAGCTGTGCTGCCTTCCCTCTCTCCCAGCAGCTGGGGGGCCTGTCTGAGGCCACCCTCTCCCTGCTGAAGCCCAGACTCAGAAATCCCCACCTCTTAAGAGAGTATCCAGCCCTGGGAGGCTCTTGGGCTCCATCCTGAAGACCAGCCCACATTTCTTTTATGAGATGTCTCTACTGATGAGCAGCTACACTTCATCTTTCTCTAGCTCTGGCTTGAACGGTTATCTGCACGTCCTCTTCTGTGTCTCACTGAAGAGCTACTGCCCTTTCTTCGAACCCTCTGTAACACCTGAAGGTCTTGCACACCTGAAGCAGTGTGTTAGTCAGTGCAGCTGTGGGGAATCAGGAATAATGCCTCTGGAAGGGGGAGCTTCTACCAGAGGAAGCCATAGCTGTGAGCAAAGGTGTGCTGAGCTCTTCTCACGGGTATGCTATGGACACGGAGAAGGTGCCCCGAAGGTAAGCAAATTCTGGTGTGTTTTGGTTTCGGCTGCCGCCGGCAACAAAAGCTCCACGCGGCCGCCCCTCCCCCCGCCGGCGTGCGGAGGAGAAATGGAAAGAAAGAGGCAGAAACTGGTGGGTCGGGATAAGGGCAGTTTAA
>Ga0065711_1034891_pt1 | contig 23092 bp, 9 predicted proteins | sample Hoacrofraction12_FD_59098 | JGI IMG/M metagenome (GOLD analysis project Ga0065711, IMG submission 59098) | Hoatzin crop microbial communities from Cojedes, Venezuela - Epithelial fraction 12 v2 (version 2) | ecosystem: Host-associated > Birds > Digestive system > Esophagus > Crop | place...
CCCCCCCCCACCGGAACCCAGCGTGACGTCACATGGTATGGAATACCCGGCTCTGTTTGGCCAGGTGGGGTCAGCCCCCACCCCCCGGCTGTGCCCCTTCCTGGAGTCCGGTGAGAATTAACCCTGTCCTGGCCAAACCCAGGACAGCAATATATCATGGTATTAAAATATTTCTGATAACATCCTCTGCCCCACTCTGAAGATTTTGCTGTTTTGACTGCTGCTATGCTCATCAGAGGTTTAAGCTGAAAAGCCGTAACAATTCTGTTTCAAGATAATTACCATTAGTAAGTAATTTCATTCGAATTACACGTTTTTTCTAATGGGCATTACCTAGCACTAATTCATCTGCCACTGTACTGTCTTTAGTCCTTTATAAAAGTCATACTCTATGTAGCAAAGCAAATGTGATTTTAGCCCTAAATGAAACGGTGCTGAGCGTAGTTTGTCTGTGGCCATATTTCTAGCTAAATGATGTTCAGTGGTACATCGTCTGTCTCTGAACCTGAAGCCCTTAGTAAGGAACAAATATTTTTTGAAGTGTATAGAAAGTTTAAATATTTGTGTTAGCACCTTTCATCTGCCGGATAGCTGAAGATTAGGAAGAACAAGTTGTTTAGAAAAGAGAATTCTTTGTTTAGATCAAAAGGAAACAGTTTATGAATTTAGCACTTGGAGATAATATAGTTTCTGCATGTGTGTCATTATTGTAAGGGGACATAAATGGGTGTGTGCTAGGTAAATATCTTTTGTTTAACCATCCGCATGATTTTGTGTGCAGGAAAGACAGAAGGAAAAATAAAAATTGCTTGCATCATTATTTTTGTGTTTAGATTGCTGTAATAAAATAGCGTAATAATGTTGCCCCAAATGCTAAATTATATCAGAATAGTTACAGGTCAGTCAGTTATTATGCTTTAAAATAATGTCCAAGAGCTTTTGGTCCACTTTATTTGGTAATACATAAGTGAGGCAGGTACAAAAATGCAATTTTATTTCTTTAAGTTAGCACAGATGTCAGATAAAAGAATAAATAGAAAGTGCACTTTAAGGCTTCGATTCTACAAATAGACAAGTGGCATGGAATCCTTGCTTGTGTGTAGGGCACACCGATGTGAACAGGCACACCATCTGCTTGCAGCATCAGGGCCTTTACATTGGTAAAAGTATAGCCAGATTATGAACTGTAGTTCACTAGTTACAAGTACCTCTCTAGCCTCCAGCAGATTGCATTTATATTTGTAATGATTTATGAGTTTTTTACTAGATTCCCCAAGACATGCTAGACATCAAATAAACAAATAAGAAGCAATATGGGAACATACATACAGACACTTTGGCTTAGAGCAGCAATTCATCCAGGTTTGAGCTCTGGCAATGGCAAATTCGGAGAACCACCATTACTCCAACTGAGAAAACTTTCTTATTAGTCAGAAATGACTGCAGGTCCTAAGCACATGTCTGCATATACCATTCAAAATAGTTTCATATTTGCTGCTTTTTAAAAAAATTGTTATCATAATTGATTTTTTCCCACTTATATTTGTGTCTGATTCTTTTTGAATTCTGCTGCGAGTTTGATGGTATTACAGCTAATGGTTCCTGTCCCAGGTGTTGATTTCTGCATGTTAATGGTTCTCATTTTTGGGATTTGGCAAACTGAGATCCCAATTCTACAAAAAATTACATATGAAAATGAGTAACTTCATTTATGAGAGCCACTGGTCTCACAAACAAAAAATACTTACGTAGGGCCTAACAAAACAACCAGAAATTCAGAGATAGATAGTTTACTGAGAAAATGAGAGACAAAAATAAATATTGCAAAGTTTTTGTTTTGATAGAATAATTTCCCAATTCTGTAGTTAGGGCTATGCTTAGCTATGTGCTACCATCTCTGCTCCCACTGGTTTTGCAGTTAATTATAGGTTATCATCTTTTGGAGGAGGAGAAGGTAATCAAACCTTCCCTTCATTTCAGTATTTTGCAAAATTTCATTCTTCCATTTCACACAGAATTTTTTTTAATTTTATCTCAAGATACTTTAATCTTAAACTTTGCCTTTCTACTTTAATTTTTTTATGTTTGCACTCTTTAATCCTAAATTATTATCATGCAGCTTTCACTAATGTTCATCTGATTTTAGGCTTTCTGAAAATAAATATGGATTTAAATTTATATATTTTTATTAGTACAAAGTTAAACCATATTTTACCCTAGGCAAAATGGTACCCCATTCTGGAGACAGGTTCTGCTGCATTTATTCACTATACAAGTAGGCCTAGTGATTACATACAAATGCTGCCCATGTAAGAGTAATAGAACTGGTCTTAAATGATTTTTCAACTTTCTTACTGTTTTGTTTTGGTTTTTTTTTCTTTTTTTTATGCTGGAAATTTGTAAGATATATTAGCCATTTAAAAAATGCCCAGAAACTAGCAGCAACGGTCATGGGTGGACTCTAAATATGTTTTATTATTTGGTTGTGAAATGTCTAACTCAATGGGGCTACAATCTTGAATGAAGCCTTTAATCCTTATTGCAGTTTAAATAAATAATAATAAACTGCCCTACTTGATCAATGATCTACAGACACGTGCTTACTTGGACAGATATAATTATTTGGCTTTTTTCATTATGGCTTTGTTTTAAAGAGTACATCCATGTAAGCTTTGTCCAGATCAATGGATTTCTTCTGCATTGCTGCCCGCAAATGCTCAGGGAGCAGCCTCCGACCTCTTATCTCACCCAGGACAATGTCATCCTTGTTCCGAGGCCTCTGGGTTCTAGCATCCTCGAGGGCACTGTGCACATCCTGCAGTTTCATCTGAAGCCAGTCCTGTCTCTCCACGGTGTGTCGATGCTCTCCGAGATTATGCATTAATTGCATCTCACTCACTGATCTTTTCCTGCATGAAGGAAAAGCAAAGAAAGACACTCATAGCCTTCTTGAATTCTAGATCTTCATTCAAAACCCCAGGTTTGGGAACTTCTGTGGGGTATTACAATACAGAGACGTAGAACATACCTTTCTAATTTGTAAGGCATAGAATGACATCTGGAGGAGAGAAGGAGGGTGGATGGTGATTCGTTATTGGTAATGGATAGATTAGTGAGAAGGCATAAAAAATGGCAAGTAGTCTGGTTTTGTGACAATGTTGTTTGACAACGTAGTTATTTATTTTAGCTGCTGTAGAAGAGCTTTGGGCTTGTACAGTAAGACGTAACAGATTAATAAAACTATGGCATTTATTCAGCTGTCGTTTTCTGTGAACACTAGAGCTAAGGAGGCTGTGGATTTGTGTGTCAGTGTTGATTGATGTTAGTGTCCTAAATGTGAGTTCCAGCTAGATTCTTAAACAGTAAAAAAGATGCTCTCCTGCATAGACACCCCCTACGCATCTAATAAGAGATGCAGCTTACACAATGGTAGGAACTTATGTGATTTTTCTCCCCCTACTCAGCTGCCCGTTTTCAAAAAATGTGTAAGAACTCAGAGTATCTTGAGATCCCTACAGCTGTATCTAGGGGACTGAATTTGGCCAGCTTGGACAAAGGGATCAAAAGCAGGAACAGAAAGACTTGCATATACATAAACTTACATACAGACAAACCAACCATGTTCTCAACAACAGCTAAAGCCATCCTCCAAATTTTGGAACTGTAAAATAATGTACTTACATCATTGGTCTTCCATCAGAGTTTGTAAAAAAGCATATGGCGTATAAAATGATTGCAGTCCTAGCCAGATTTTTTATAGAAGTCATCTTGTCTATAAAGATAGAAATGTATACATGTATAAATCTGTATTTCAAGTAATTTCTGTTAATTCCAAAGAAATTTAGTTTAGAAAAAAAGTTGAAGAAACACATCAGAGAAGTGATTTTGAATTGATTTTGCCAGGTTTTTTTTTTTGTGAAACAAGCTTAGAGCGAGGGATGTAAATGAAGAATTTAGATCTCATACTAGTTTTGTGATCAACTTACTGTTACTACTTCATAGGCAAATCTAAGAACTTTGGTCAGCTTCATTTGCTCTTCATCATCACCATAAAGGTACCAATTTCTTGCATAATTGGGTGAAAAGCACCATGTTATTCCAATAATATTATTATTATTTTTTTTATTATTATTATTATTTAAAAAATCATTTCTACTTTATATGCTCCAAGTGTGTTGGAACACTTGTATATAGCTAAGCAAGTGAAAAGTTTTTTCTTCCATCTATTCCTATTTGCATATTCTTTAGAATGAGGAGGCTGACACTTTTCTTGACAGTTTTGCATAGAGGCATGTCTACTGAGTTATGTCATTCTGAGAGAAATCAGAATTGAGCCCCTCATTTTTTTCCATTATAATCCTGCATTGCCTGTATGAATTCCGCTCTGCTTTGTACACCATTAGCAAAACTGCCATTTGGGATATATCTGAAAAATATACTGATGATGCTGCAACAGGCAGAAATGACACAGTCCAAATACCAGTTTCCAGTTTGGATTTTCAGTATTGGCAGTCAGAAAAGGCATCTTTTTGTCATAGCTTGAGAAATTTGATACAGAGTAACTGAAACTTAAGAAATATAAAACTCCACAATGCCATTTTTGCAGTATTTTCTGCAGCTTTACTCTAGCTCAGCATTTATTATAATAAGCATTTATTACATGGTATCTACATGATAGTATGAATGTGGTCCTAGCAGTCCATCTAAGCCAATATTACACATTCAGGAGTTGGATTAACTTCAAGATATTTCTAACTCACTGTCTCAGATTTTTTCATTTCACAAATTTGGTTCAGATAATAAAACAGTTTGATCTTACTAATGTTCACTTCATTTAAGATAGTCTGAGAAGAAGCTAATGTAAAAATGAACAAAGAATCAAGGATAAAATTTGCCAGGCAATTCTTCTTGAGAACTTGGAAATAAAATAGAGTATACTTACCAGATAGTGTCTCAAACAGAATTCTGGTTTCAGTATGTCACTGTCTCTTGATGTCAAGTATATTTCAAGACTACTGAATTGGTTTAGTGGATCCCTTAAATGTAACTTTAAAATAGAGCTTCTAACTAACTTAGAAGCCCTTTTATTGTCTCAGTTGATGTCACTCTCAACACACACCCTCCTGACCCTCATGTACCCACCCTCAGATGCTTTTGTAATTTGGCATTTACAGGGAAAAGAAAGGTCTCAGCAAAAAGAAAGTATCCTGAGTAGCTGTGAAGAAGTTTGACTTTTAAATTCAGATTCCCTTTTACTCATAGATTTGTGCCCAAGATAACGTGATCTCTAAAGCTGTTGGAAGGATTTGCAAAGAAAACTTTGTGTTGTTAAATGCAGGCAGGTAAAACTTAAATTAGGCAGTGAGGTTACTGATCTACAAATGCAAGGTTAAAATAAAGTATTGAAAATCTGTAATATTTGTGGGAAATAAGAATAGTCACTTGAGGTCAGATACTATGTTTCTTTGTGAAAGAATATACTGGAGAGGAGCAGGAGCCCCAAGATGACAGAGGATTGTGTTTTTAATGAGAAGCTGGTGGTACTGAAAAATTGTTACAATACAGTGTTAGACCCTCACTGTTCTGCTATATCTATACCTATGAATATCCCCGAATTTCTCAAATGCACCAGATAAAATGGAGGCATTTGAAGAGGCTGCGATATAAATTAGTACTTTATAAATTTTGGAAAAGAAATATAGAACTCCCTGCCTACATTCTAAGAAGTGAAATGTGTAAATCAGCAATAGTTTCCCATATGTATGAAGAAAGAGTATTTTTGGCTGCAAGATATTTTTCCTACATTAGATGCATCTTCTGAGTTCCAGCATATTTCTCTAGGATAAAAAAAAGTTTACATCTGCACATTTTAACACACCATTTGGAAGTTGTTATTGCTTTTACCAGGAGTGCTTTTTTGGTTACGCTATATACATGTTGTATTTCACCAAGAGGTAAAAAAGATATTTTATAGTATCGATATACATAGATGGTATTCTCATGGGGAAAGGAAGGGAAGAACCAGAAACTCCAAAAAGCTCGAAAGAGAACTCGTGGTTCCCTCAGTAAATAGTAAACTGAGAAGTAAAGAAATAATCCACTTAAACAAGTTCAAGAAAACAGGGTAGAGATAGCTTCCAGCATTATATTGTCAGTTGTCAATATCCTTCCACCTACACAAAAGGAAAGCATACAGAGGTTTATGAGGATGATGTTTTGTTAGGAGATTTATATGTGATGTGGCCATGAGGAATACTAACCTGAAGGCTTTAGTGACTGAAAATGTAAAATGGATAAGGCATGCCAGGAAAGGATTTGAAAAATCTCTACACAGTTGATAATGAAAAGCTCCATTTTTTAGATTTTACTGTAACAAACATATGCAAAAGCTTTACCGCAAAGCCTCAAGGCAGTATTTTTACAGAGGCCTGGCATTCATGTGGAACCTCTAGCATATGACAACAAAGCTTTAACTAAAGGACAAGCGTGAGAAAATCTAGTGTCTGTAAACAAAAAAAAAAATCATGCTTTCATATAAACTGGCAGCAACTGATAGCAAAAATTGGCAATAAGCCAGTAGTAACAATTGAAAAATGAGTGTTAGCAGACATGAGTTGTCAAAGTTATACTTTCAGTTGCAGTTGCATCCCTTATAACACACATGTAAGTCTGGAAGAGACCCCAGGCTGGAGCTTTGAATAAAACTGAGACAGGCAAAATGCCAAAGTACGATGTTGTAACTGAAATTACTTAATTCACTTAGACAACTTACAGTATGTTAGTGCAGATGCCCTTAAACAAGATGTAATTTTAGCTGGCTTATTTGCTGCATACCTAGTCTTTAAAACAACTCTGAAATAGGATTTCTTATTTGTTGTTATTTTTATTCAGAGGTACTAAATAGGTTGTACATAAAATCTCAAAGATGGCTAAATTTGATGCTTTAAAAATATTCACATGTGAAAAAATACCCAAGACAAATTAGAATTGCAGTGTTTGCCTCAGATGAGTGAAGATACAACAATAATAAAAATGCTAAAAATATGAAATATATACCCCACTATTTGTCAACAAATAGAGCCTGTGGTGCTAATTAAAGAAACTAAGTTACAGCTCAAAATTGGCACAGATTTATCTGTACATGCAGGAACAAGAATTTATTTGATTTGGATTATTATCCCTGATATCCAGAAATTATGTCATTTGAAAATACAGCTGCTAATAACTTATCCCATATCATCTATATTTGCTAAACTTGGCATATCAAATGTGGGAAGGACAGATAATGGAACAAATGAATGTAGACGTTTTACAAAATACTGTAATTCTGTACATTATTGTCTGGACGTGGCATACCACTGTGTAATGATGAGCTGAAAATGATATTGAGCTCTTTTAATGTTTCAGAAATATGAAGATTCCTGTTCAGATTCAAATTTCTCTTTCTTAAACATCCATTTAAAAAATTCAGGTCTCATTTGAACCCTACTTAATGAAAGAGCCAAACCCAGGAAACCAGGGCTAAGACCTGCTGAAATGCTGTTCAGCAGGAGGCTTAAGACTACACAAATTTATGGACACTACGGTGAAAAAGAGCTATATAAACTTTCATGACAGAAAGGAAAAAAAATATTATCTCCTTAATGAAAAGGCATTTCATTATTCTTTAAAGGTATAAGACTGTGTATATAAATGCAATGGCAAAATATGGGTGAAAAAAATCCCCAGGTTTCTTAGGAAATTACCTTCTACTACTGAGGGTACATTGGCAGTAACTACAAATGAGGACCAACCCACAGGAGACAATTTTTGCTGCTCTTGGAATAAGAGGAGGGAAAACACAGTGGATTCTGACTTTCCATATTCTGAAAACACCAGGCTATGAATGAGCTGATGCATGAAGCAGTGGGTACAACTGAATAGAGCAGTCAAGAAACTATAAACCATTAAATGTTTCAAGTATCTACCACACAAAGGCAACCGATTCAGAAATTGATTGCAAACTATTGGTGTATACGTTGCATTATCAATACTGAAATTTCTTTTCCTTAGGAACAGGAAGAAGTGAAAGTGGGTAACTCTTTATGAGATTAAGCTGAAATACAATAATGCTGAGAAGATTGTAGTTCAAATTTGTGATTATTGCTTCATGTACACCAACAAACTGTCTCAGGCTACACCTAAGCTAGAACTGAGTGTTCTCTTTTATCGTTGTCTAAACCCATATAATGTTATATTGGAAATGAGATAATGTAGCAGTATACTCTGGAGTTTATTACAGTAATAGCTTCTCTATGCCATGAGGCATTATAGACATGAAACAAGGGCATGGCACTTCTGAAGAGGGAGAGGGCTGAAGAACTGAAGATGCTGGAATCACGTCCAGCGGGAAGAGCTGACCACAGCCTTTTCCTCTGACATGACTTTTTCTTGATCAGTCATCAGTCAGAGAACTACCCTTCCCTGACCTTCCCTTATAGATCGTACAGATAGTTGAGTCAACTGTGCATGAAAAATTCTTTTGGTTGCTTTGTTTGCAGGTGCTGTGCCACTTCTATTGAATTTGTGCCATTGAATGTAATCACACTCCAGGGCTGAAAACAAGCAGAAAGCAATTAGACAGATTTTACAGCCAGGTAGGTGAACAATGGCCATATTCTAATAACTTCTGACTTCTTTATGATCTACTTCATATATTCTGTTCATTTTGTCAGGGAAAAATATTATACTGCACCTTGAAATTAAACACGTCCTGAGGTACATTACTGGAACATGGTTAAAGGACACAAAGCTTTCCAGAATTACAGTCTTAAGTGACTAAAGCATATTTTCACAATTGAGTTATGTAATCTGGTGTGTTGATATTCCTACAGAATTCTTCATCCTCTACATTTAAGGCTTAGATACAGCAGTCTGATTATTTCTGTGCTATTTACGAAAGCAGGCTTTTTCCACTTGGCTTGTTCTGGTGCGTAGTTCCAGACAAAATGCTTTCTAACTGCAACTATGGCTAAGAGAATATTAGTAGATCATTGAGCAAGGGAACAAATTGGTGACACACTGGATGATTGGTGAGGCAACGTTTCTAAATGTGTCCAAGGAATGTTTCTGCCTTGACACAATGAAGAGCCAAAGTGACAGTCAGTAAACTCTTTAGAACTTCATTTGATTGACAAGATTTGTGGCTTTTCAAATACCACAGCAGCGTGTTTGGTAATTTATGTAAGCAATGTTGGGTATCTTCAGGTGTTTTTTGGTTTCTTGCAGCTAAGTGAAGCTTCGACCACATGCCGGTTTCCAATTAGATAAAAAACAGCACAGAGACTTACATGAAAATCAAAAGATGGCCTATCATAGTTTTAGTTTGTGTCCAATCTGCTTCATACAATGTGTTCTTAGCAGCTACTGGCAAATCTGATTGGAAATAATTGCGTGCCAGTATATTTTTCTCCAGTTACATAAAATCTTTCATTGGAGAATCACAACATTCCTGAGTCTCCCTGATTTCTTTCTGAGGAAATCTATACTGATGGTGTTTGTTTCTACGTTATGAATGTTCAGGCAAAGACAGATTAAATGCAAAATCACTGAGAAAAAGATCGGAGGGAGAACAGAGGCTGGTAGATTCTAGCCCCAGTCACCTGACTTTAAGTACACTTGCTTACCTAGGGAGATAAACTGGACACGGTAATGATAATTGTGATCTAGATTATTTCTAGAGTTTTCGCTGATTGTGTGAAACACATACAGTATGTGAATGGACACCCCCTTTTGCTCTCAGTGTAACTTAGCCATGTTATCGAACAGAGCTATCCAGTTTATCATGGAATTTCTCTATTGACCTATCATGGACATGCCAAGCTTTGACAATATGATCATGAATGTATGAGTGTTTGCTCTCTGCATGCCACCCTATACCATGGCTGCATAGAATTTCACATAGCATTACATGGCTGTTCTGAAGCCTAAATGGAGAGCCCTGCTTACCTCATCTCTCTGTCATGAGAATAATCTGAAGCTTGATGAAGCAGCCCAGAGCAGCCTGAAGGAATGCTAAAATGGCTGTTAAGGAAAGTCATGAAGATGAGGTACCTCTTAGTCTCTACAGAGACACATTTCAGTGGTCAGTAACAAAAATGCTATTGTGCATCATGAACAATAAAAAAGCCATGATTAGTTCCAACAAATACATATTGGCACATTTTCAAAGTATTGTTAGTGAATTGTGAACTAAATATGTAAGTATTTATAGAATTGTGTGTGAAAGTATAGGTTTTACTTTGGATTTAAAAGTTCTGGTAAATTATTTTACAGTCAATAATTACTTAATGGGCTATTAGCCCTCAGGACACTGAAGTGCCATGCTGTCAGTGCTTTGCTGAATTCATTGCTATAGTGAACAATACCGTACTTAATGCCCTTTTTCAGTAGATAGAAAGCTGGTACAGTACTCAAAACTGGTGTTGGATCATCCATTTTTTTGTGATCAATACCAAATTGAATTATGGATATGCACACATATATGTAGTCATCTACAGGTCAGAGTGTTTATTGGCCTATTACTGGCTCTAAATACGCAGGCTTGAGTTCCCTTTTAATTATGTGCAATGTAGTTGGAGCTCTAATGAGAGCTGAAGTTCTTTTTTGTCATCCTTGAAACTGACATGGCATCCATACAAGCCACACAAGGAGACCAGTTTTGAGAGCACAAGTAATCTCAGAGGGAAATGCATCTAACAGACAGGGGTGAGTCTAAAATCCACCCCTCTCCTTTTCCAGGCTGAAGCACCTCACTCAAGACTTCAGGCTTCAAGAACCTCTCTTCAGCACACATCTGCATGCACAGACACATACCACAAAATCATCATTTTAAAAGCAATTAAGACATCTACAAAAAAGGTTTAAGTACTTAAATGTTACTGTCCACTTAATTCTGAAAGTGGGAGGTAGGGAGCAGCAGATACCTACAAATATCCAGTTTGACCTAACAAAACCATCGTAAGAATGAATGTGCTAGCTCTGCATAAAATAATCATGAAGACTCAGGATTATACAGGATGGAACAATGAAGGTCTGCATATTTTATGCAGGTAGCCATGTATTTTTCTATCCTTTCTACTGAAAAGACATTTCGAGTTCATGTTCCCATATTTTTTGCAGTCACTGCAGATGAGCAGATAGCATCCAAGTAAGCAATCTGGAGCTTGATGAAATCTCATGGGAGCGAAGAGTACAATTTTCAAATGAATGATGACATTTCAGACCTTTCCTTCAACCCAGTGAATGTCCTGAAAAAATCTTACTCTATAGTCAGATGAAAAACTTGAAAACGTAGAGAACTGGCAAAAATCAATGTTTTGTTTGGGTTTTGAAAGAAATTATTGTGCTAGGTGCTATGCAAACATGCAAGAAGATGCAGACTCTGTGAAAATAGTGTTATTAAGGACAAAAAATGTGTTGTATTTTATATAAAGCTTTTCATTATTTGAGATATTGATTACAGCAAATAAAGTGTTTTAAGTTGTATAGTAAAGACCTTGTCCCAGAAATAAAGTCCTTTAAATGATAACTTCTATGTACAAGATTTATTGAAGATTAACTCAGTAGTTAATTATTTTGACGTGAAGTTTCTGCAATATATTCTCTTAATATATTTGTACATATATTTCTACTATTTTCTAAAGGGATAACTTTTTTTTCTGTATTTTTCCTTCTTCATTTAATCCATCCTTTTCACTAATTTATTAGCCAGATTATTAATAGTTGTCGAAAGCAAATTTGTGAATTAGTAATTTTCTTTTAAAGGACTCAAAAGACATTTTAAATACATGTATTTTATTTGCGTTATACGTATATTTTAAATCCTTCTATGCTGACCAGTAATCTTCTCAGAACTCATTTTTCTTCTTAGGCCTTCCTGAAATATCAGTACTAACATGAAATGCTTATATTAATTCTCGTAATCTAGTTTATCAAGAAGTCTAGCACCTTATATGCATTTTGAGCATCAGTCGCTTCCTGTTCTGCTTTTTACTTCATTCTTTTCTCTGTTTGGATCTGACAATGTAGTCTACAAGAAAATGCACTTTACGGCAATATGTACGGGTCTCAGTGCTTAGCAGTAATTTGCCCTTGTTTCTTTGTTTCTCTATGTTTCAGTCTCTGTACTGAGCCAGTGAGTTTTAAAGAAAGGAAAAATTGGATTTTGGCTCTACAGATCACCACCCTGGCCTTTTCTATTATGATCTTGAATAGTGGAAAGCATTATTATTAACTGCAGTGGTAGTTTCAGTGAATTGGATAGATTATACTACTCAGTATGTCTCTTTTAGATCTTCCTTGCTGACATGCGTATTTATTCTCTCTCACAAAGCTATATAGACTATCTCAAATTAAATTTTTTCTTGTTAAACTGTTTAGTTTTCTGTTTAGCCTCTGCTGAAATCTATTCCTAGGCTGTGTCTCTTCTTCCATATGAAATTCACACTCATCTTAGTTTTGTAGGCTTTTTGTGAAAGGACTAGATCCCCACTTTTGTGCACTGCACATTGCTGTTTTAATCTGTACAGTTTGTGCTAAAATGCAAACAAATCAAAATTTGCTTAGCTTGCACTGTTCGTGAATGACAATATAGAATGCTGAGTAGTGAAGTACCTAACCCTGTATTTCTGCCCTCATTTTCTGCTACCCTTTATTTTACATTGAGGTCTCCCTTTCTTGTAGGATAAACTAGTGAAGGTAAGAATTAACCAGTTCTGCCTAAGCAAGTTGCTTCATTTTCTGTGCTTCATAGTCCTTATTAAAATGGTCATCCCTATAATCCTGTTCCTAACTTGATTTTTTCTGTAGTAACTTCTACGTTAGGAACAGGCTTTTTTCCATTAGTCAGGTAATTTTCCTTCTCTTGTCTTTGCTCTCTTCTTACTGCCCACTACCAAAACAATTGAATGTTTTTCACTGTTTAAGAAAAGGTAACAATTACTATATAAAGACAAATATTTATATATAAAAAAGCAGAATCTGTAAGAAGAAGCCCAAACCTACACTATCCTACTACAAACTGTTGCTTCCCTTCCTGTAAATTGTACAATTCTACATGACCTTAAGATTGTGAACACTTTGAGTATGGATTGTACTTTTTCATTAATTCTTATGCACAGTTATCATCCTGTAGCTGTAACAATGGGCTTTGTAGTTTTACAGTGATCCTACAAATGCATCTTAGAAAACAGAGAATCATGTAAAGGAAGGATTCTGAGCCATCATCTCTAGCAGCCTTGTGAAATTAAAGATCAGAATAATGTAATAACGGCATTACTTTTCCCAAGATTCGTGCCCCTTCTCATCTCACATGCACTGGGAAACTCCTTTAAAAGGAGTCTCTGCATACCTCTGTAATACAAATGATCTGAAAACAAAGGCATGGTCAGAAGCAAATAGGAAATAGGGCATACTAATGTGCAAGCAGATATTAAGGTAATAGCAGCATCCTAGACCTCCAAATCTATTTGTATCCAAGAGGTCTATAACCATTTGTGAGAATATAGTTTTACCAGGGTGCACAGAGGAGATGGCTTGAGCTAACAATTTGTTTTTGTTCCATGCTAGCATCTGTGCTGTAACTATAGGAACGGACTCTATAAATAGCCCAACCCAGTTACCTTTTTCAGAACATCAGGGATGGCTAATCCTGAAAATAGATAAATTATATAACTCTGTTCTCTAAACATACTTGTTCACTCTGCAAATTGGGTTCTTTGTGCACCACTGTAAAATAAGTACATCCCTCTAGCTTGCATTCAGCACTCACTGGAGCAGTTGTTCGGTTGACATAGTTGTACTAACTCAAAGGAGCAATGCTAATTTTCAGCATCTAAGGATTTGGACTTTGTCTGCAGATATTTGTGGACATCATTCAAAAATAAGAGCAGATCTGAAATATCAGACTATCACACTAATTCTAAAGTTAAATTAGGTAGGGACAAAAAGGTATATTTTTGACGCACTAAGCTGGATGCACATGGCTGGGTTATATGAGGGGAAGCAAATATTCAAACTGAATCAGGCACATTTCCAAGACTGTCCTTGAACATAAGGTTACAACAGAAGCCAGAAAAATGTTTCTTTCTCTGGAAAACAATAGTATTTGAGAAGTACTGTATACAAAAGGGAAGATCTCATTCTGGAGTTCTGATATCTGTCCTCAAAGGAGCAACTGTATACAAATCTGGACCCCATGCATTATGAGTGGAAATGTCATTCTTGGATCAAATGCTAACTCTACAAAACTCTAAGGGCCTTTTACAGTGAAGTTGTGTATTGGAAGTGTTTTCAAAAGGAATACCACAAGAGTCATTAATGCATGCAATTTTATGTCCCGTTACTGCCCTCTCAAGCTGAGCAATCGCATATATCACTGGCCCAGCAGCCTAATAATGTAAAGAGAGGACATTGCATTGGAATGGGCACATCTGAAGATGCACATGCCCATATATGACATCATCACATTAAGGATACACTTAGAGGAATAGTATCCTTCCAGGAAAGAGTGCTCTACAGCTGTATTATTACTAGTGCCTGAACAGGTCTCTTGCTCATGGTAATTCTCATACCATCTTTGAGGGAAGAGTTACTTCATGCATTTTACAGATCAGCAAACAGAAGTAGGAAGAACTATGTCCACAAATCTCAAATCTGAAATCTACCTAGAATGATAGGAAACATCACCAACAGGCCACTGCATTGATGCATGTATGTGGAGATACTTCCCCATAGAAGTGGTCCACACTGTATAACATTACGGTTGCAGAGACCAAAAGCTGAACTTGTTTGGTATGTGAAGTCCTGCATTCTAGGCTGCAGTGCAGACCACAGGGCTGTGTCTATTACTGCTCTATTATTGTAATTCATGGCCTTGCTGGACTTGTCAATGCAAGAGGAAAGTCATGTTTGGACTCAGGCGCCAAGGGCCAAAAAGTTAACAAAGGGAGCAATTGAGTTGTGCTTATCTTATCAGACAGAAGTAAGGGGGGATAGCCCATCACTGTAAATCAAGTGATCTGTGGGGCGCAGGCCACACAGCCAGAGATTGCTTTGGATAAAGCACAGATGGACCCCGGAAGCGCATACCAAGACGCCGCTCTATAGGCGTGTCAAACTGCTGAGTCCCACTTCTGACGACACAACATTCCATGCCAAGAGCCAATTGACACATAATAATTGACTTAGTCCCACCTCGCAAAAAGATTTTCAAACATAAAAATTGGCACTTGAAAACTCTCTATGGCAGGAGGAGCCAAGCGAGAACTTCACCTGACAGACGGGTCGATGGGCCTGAACCTCTCTTCCCCGCCCAAGCAGGGACGCCTTTTTGGTAAGAGTCACACCTCTGACTTTGTCAGACCCCTGGGAACATATTGTTAACTAAAGCACTAAACCATTACCTTTGAGCTCAACTTTTGTAGACAGTGCATTTATCAACGGCAATCCCGAATCTGTGATACCTGTCGCTTGAATAAATTACCTATTGTTTCAGCTTTGCAAAACTGTTTCAGTGAAAGTCCTTGGAAGGGCTCTGACAGGCAAGTCTAATCTGATAAGTGGCTACACACTGAAGCCTTTACACATAAACCGTTGATCAAGTCTGGGACGAGGAGTAGATCCAGCCGCACCTAGACTCTTCTCTGAGAGAGAGTTTAAAATGCAAGGGTGTCTGCTCTGAACCTCGTGACTCAGCAGGAGGGCTCTCCTTTTGCCACTTATCAGACTCCCTTACCCTTTTTAATGTGACAATTATGTAATGTTTACACGCTCTTTGCCACAAGTGATCTAACACCTGCAAGAGGCAGATATTTCCCACTCTACTAGGGTTGGAATCTCATCTTTTCTTCCCTGTATTGATCTTCACAGAGGAATTATACAGAATCTGCAGACTGGGTTTTTTTAAGCTTCTGAGGTCTTACTGGATTTTCAGTCTATGTGTGTCTCATGTTTTGTGCTCTCCAGACATATGTATTTTCTTTCCATCAGCCTTCACTATTTTACCCATTTCTGTTGTGGTTCTCTCTTGGATTTTTATTCCTAATTCCATGTCATATAGCATCCTGCCTACCGCATTTCTGAAGAAATTCAAATACATATTGTTCTGCTTAATTTATAGCTCTGTTCTTTTGAAGCATGAAGTAAAAGCTCTTTGCAAAAATACGAACACCGAATGGAATGACTGACATTTTTTGGATTTCTAGGGAGCCTCACACTGACAGCTGTTATTGCTGGTGCCAAGCCCACCTCCATGTAATAAAACACTTCTTTCTATTGTCTCACTGCACAAGTATGATAAATACTTTGTTACAGGCATTTACTTACATCCTAGTCCTTCTATGATGGTGAAACACAGGTGTTAACAAGTCAGTCAGCTTCTGTGGCTGCATTGTAAATAGCATTAGACTAACCAGGTGATGACATCACATCAATATTTTGCATATTCAAAGAAATATCTTGCATTTTTATTTTTTGAGTACAGACCATAAAACAATAGAAAGGGCTTTTCAAATTTCAATATATTCAGAAGACACTACTGTCCATGTAACATTTTTAAAAGAGGCTTTCAACTATCTCCTGTTTCACAGAATCATTTAAGTTCTCAGAGGTCCTGTAGTCCAACTGCCTGCTCAAAGCAGGGTCAACAAGGAATTCAGACCAGCTTTCTCAGGACTTTATCCAGTTGGGTGTTGAAAATCTGCAAAGACAAAGATCCCAGAACCTCTCTGGGCAACCTGATTCAGTGCTAAATTAGTTTTAAGAGGAAATGTTTTTCCTTAGTCAGAATCTCACATATTTCAATTTGTGGCTGTTGTCTCATTCTTTCACAATGTACCTTGGTAAAAAGCCTGGCTTTGTCTTCTTGGTAACCTCCGCTTAGGTGCAAAAAGCCTGTTATTAGGCCCTCCTAAGTCTTTTCCAGACTGAAAAAGCTTTTCTCAGCTTCTCTTCACAGGGAAACTACTTCAAGCCCCTGACCATCATGGTGGTCCTCTGCTGGATTTGCTCAACTTGATCATTTTTTCTGTACTAGGGGCTCCAAAACTGGACACAGTATTCCAGGTGCAGTCTAGTGTGAGCTGAGTAAAAGGGGATAATCACTTCTGTCAGTCTGCTGGCTTTGCTGCTGTTGATAGAACCCAGTATGCTGTTAACCTCTGTTGCTGCCAGGGCATACTGCTGAATCACATTTAGCTCACTGTCCACCGGGACCCTGAGGTCCTTTTCAGCAGTGCTCTCTCTAGCCAATCAGTCCTCAGCCTTTACTACTGAAAGGTATTAGTCCATCCCAGGTGCAGGACTTAGCCTTTGTCCCTGCTGAATTTCATAAGGTTTCTGTAAACCCATTCCTCTAGCCTAATGCTAGGTCCTTCTGAATGACAAGCCTGCCTTTGAGCAACTGCACCCCCCAGGCTGGTGTCACTGACAGGTTTGCAGAAGACACATTCTGTCTAATCCTCTGGGATATTGATAAAGTCATGAAAAAAGGTAGGTCCTAGAGTAGACCCCTGTGGAACTCCACTTGTAATTGGCCCCAGGTGAAGTACAAACCATTAACTACTGTTCTTTGAGCTCAGTGATCCAGGCAGTTTTTCATCCATCTAGCAGTCCAGCTGTCTAGACTGAGTTCCATCTTGGTACAAGAATACTGTGGAAGTTGGTGTCAAAATCTTTGCTAAAGTCAAAGTAGACAACATCCACTTTTCTCTTCTCATCCCACAGTCATTTCCTTATGGATGGCAATCAGGCTTGTCAATGCCATGAGGAGTATTTCCTGTCACTTTTCTCCTTATGTGCCCAGAAATGGCTTTGAAGACATGCTATGACTGTACAGGAACAAAAGTGAGGCTGATCGACCTGTAGTTCCCAGGATCATCCTGCTTGAAGGAAAGGGAAAAATATGCAAGACACACAGACAAGGTAGAACACAGTTTCCACCATGTCTCTGCAGCAAATTTTATTTAAAAAAAAGGATTCTAGGCTGAGGTAGTTACATAGAAGTTTCATATGCAAAATAAAAGTCAAAGAAAAAAAGGCAATATGTTATACTTAAAGATATACAAAGAAAAGTTGATTGAAAATAATGAAATTTTAGCTGTGCAAAGGAGGCTGAACTAGGCATTTCAAATGTCATTAATTTACAAGGAAAGCGATATAGTAACTAGAGAAAGAAACAAGTTATGTAAGGTAGTTAAAGGATCTTCAATATTTAGTTTTGGTTACACAAAGCAAAACATTCAATAGAAATAGCCTCTGTTCCAGAGGACAGTGAACCAGCTATACCAGTCACTGAAAAAGGCTCTTGAGGTGATCTGGTGCATAATACAATAGCAAACTTTATTTAGGTACATTGATTGCCTTAAGAATTAAAATGGGATAATAAAAAATTGCAAGATGAATCAAAATAAACAAAGAAGATCCCACTTCACTTATTTCTCAGAATTATTTGAATATGCTAATAAAGTAGTAGATGAAGAAGGCAAAATGGACCTTGAGTATGACCTGATATAGTAATTTCTGTATTGCTAAGAATATTGCATGTCAAGAGATATCATCCACTGCAGCATGAGTTTCCCACAAGGATGTTGTCCCCTCACTTTCTGTTTTCATCAGAAAAAGAATCCAGATGCTGAAAAAGTATATGTGTGAAAGGAAAGAATAATTGTGCGTTCAATTTTTTTTTTTAATCAATGTGATTTACCTCATTTAGGAATTTTATCAAGCAATATCTTGGCTACAAGTTTGCTTTGGCAAGTTTCACAGAAAATTATTGCCTCTCAAGGGTTTTCAGCAAACACTGGCAAAACTTTTAAATACAAAAGCTTTTGAAAATCTGATGCATTTGCAGCATCTCAGGAATAAGTGTTCCATTATAATTAGAACTATACCATTAGTCATGAATATTTGTAATCAAGGGCTGAGATGGATGTATCACAAAGGTCATTCTTTTGCCTAGCATGCATTTTTCTTGGCTCATGTTATCATTACATCTGTACACCTAATTGATTTCTTCAGATTATCTTTCACAGAACCAGAAAAACAAATCAAAGATACAAAATACTTTGTGGGAGGAGGTGTCATTTGAACTTATCATACTGTCTAAATCACACATACAACAAGGAGAAGCAGCACTTATAATGCTTTTCTGTTCACTCAGTGTATGCACACAGAGTATAATATATTCAATATTTTTCTTTTCTGACCCTAAAGAGGTCTGACAGCACTTTCAAGCGTTCAGTGGCAGTGGCTTCCTTCAGTGTAAATTAGATGGACCAAACACTCTTAGGTGGCCCTTGAAACCAGACTGTCGGGATGTTTCTGTTTTTTTGCTGATACAGTTTCACAAGCACAGAACGTCACCTAAGTTTCCTCAGACAGCACTGCTCTTGCAAGCCTAATGTTCTCTCTGTGGAAACTCCCTCCAGTTGTGGCAGTGATCCTAACAGGAGAATTCAGCCTACAGATCAGATTGTCTGGCTCCCAGCTTTCCATTCTGAGAGGCGACTGGACATTCATTAGCAAAGACAGTTCTTTTACCATTGTAAAGGCAGGGATGCACAGCAAGAAGCCTAGTCTCAGTGAAGTCAATTTTGTATTAAATTCTGATGTATGATGACAGTTTATTGATGTTATCAATGGACTTACATTTAATTCGAAAACATGCAAGTTTAAATTTAAATAAAGGTCTGTAAATTATGCCCCTGCGGAGTAGTGAAATTTTAGGGAGGCCATAGGTTTCCAAGAGACTCTCTGCAACTCCTAGCATAGGGATAAGCTCTTGAACTTAGGGTTTAACTGATGTTTGACCTGGGCACCTTCTTTTCTATGGCAGTTTGCTTTGATGACATGCACAATAAAAGCTTCAAGCATCCCATGGACTACCAGCAAGGATAGGGGTTTACTTGCTGGGGAAATGAGAAAAAATGGTAAGAAGCTTGGGGGACAACTGTTTATCATCTTTACATGGATATTCTTCAATTCTTGCATATATTAGAAAGCTGAGGAAGGTCACTTTGTATATGAGCCTAATTAGTATGCTATCAAACATGTTTTGTCCAGATTTTAGTGCTAGAGGGGACATGATAGGTTGTAAAACACCTATAAAGAGAAAACATTTTCTTCTGTATTTTATTTTAAAGACTTTTCTCTATTACACTCATAAAAGCTGCAGAACGAATAGTTACCTACCTAGCGACAGCTAAAAAAGCACCTGAGCGCAGGCACAGCGCTGCATGGGAGTGTGCCGTTAGCCACGCTGCCCTCGCGTGGGGAGAAGGGAAAGGGTTGCCCTGACTTGAGCGTGTGGCCATCCAGTTATCAGCAAGAGCGCAGTGAATGGGTTTGCTTTTGCTACTGATGCTTGATTCATATTGATGAGAAGCAAATCTCTCACGTGTCTGAGAAGACAACAGATAGCCAAAAAGCCTACTCCTAAGAAAATATACCTGAACAATTTGCTATGCAAATAATATGGAATACGACACAACCTTTCCATGGTCACTCCAACAAAGAGAAACTGGGCCAAGTTAAGCCTGAAGTGATTCTGATGAAGTCAATGAACTGTGGTTGAGCAAAGGTTGAATCTGGACTGTGATGTAGCTGATTTGTCTGTTCAATTTCAATGTTGACAAATGAACTCTTACAGATCTAAGAATGCTTTAGGACGTTACCACCTTACCTGTTGCGTCCTCCTCCCAGTTACACATCACTGCCACAAATATTGGAGCTGCATGAACCAGGCACATGAGCATTTCTACTCAGCTGTGGAGCAAAGACTGTCAGATTTCTAGCCAGAATAAACCAACAGAAACTAGGCCTATGTGAAGAAAATTTGTAGATATTTGAGATAGATCAGGTATAAGTAAAAAGTAGAAGTAGTAATAGGGATTCACGCAATATCTTATTCATATGATAGCACTTACATCAGTATTCCGATGCAGTAATACAATCTTCACCCCCAAAATCATGCATCTCCAAAGATCTGTTCATTACGAAAACAGACTGTGTTAAATTGTTCTTTATTCATAACTGTCACATGGTTTTCATGGAAATAGAACTTTAAATACTTTAAAAACATGTAATTAAGAAGTTTTGAAAATGTTTCTCTTTCACTTTTTTAGGATTTAAGCTATAGCATGTGATTGAACGCATAAGAATTGAGAGCCATTGATCTATGTTAAAGTAATTTTTCCACTCTCTACTTAGTTCCTCCAGCACACACAAAAAAAAAATACCCCAGAACCCAAAACATACAGAAACCAAATACCCTGATCGTCTTGTTTTTTCCAATAAGAATAGAATTTTATTTGTATATGTTTTATGTTGATTTCCCTGGGGAGATTTATATATATCCTCAAGGATATAATTTGATCCTTATAATATCCTTGGTTTCAGTTATATTCTGGTATCATTAGACCTGGAATTATCCTCCAACTAGATTTTAACTGCAATCCCAGAAAATTCTTAACTCTCCTCCAACATTCAAAGATAACTTCATCCTCTGCTAGACTTACAAGGAATGGACACAACTGCATTTTTTGACATTTTGTCAAGTGACATTTGTTCCTAGCCCAGGAAGCTAAACGCAATCAAGGTGCAGAGAACTTATGCTACATGTTCAACCCTCTACAGGTGCTGTGTGCAGGCCACATGATGTCCCAACATAAAGCTAAAAGAAAAAGTAATCCTTGACTTCTAGATTTTACTCTCCGTAGCAAACACCAAGGAAGCACTAAAAAGTGTAAAAAGTATTTTAATAATAAAGACCTTATCTAACCTAGGAAACTTTACGATGACAGAGAAGGAGATAGTGACATCCCAGAGAATGAAAGTAAGAGGCTGAATAGCTGAAAGAATTTTGTCATTAAAAGTTCATCAAAATTTTTTTTTTTATCTCCTGTTTAATCACTGCAACCTCTAAATCAACTGGAGAAGGAAAGAGTTGTTTGAGATTTGTCATCTCACTGCCCACATGTACAGTGCGTGATCAAGACAAGGGGACACACCTGTTTCCAGGCAGACATTGAGCAAGACCTGACAAGGTTGGTGAAATTAAGTGAGGGGAGAAGGTGGAACATAGGAGGAGGAAGCAACTCTTTAACTTGAAAAAAAAGGCCTTTTGTTTTTCCTTTAGCCAATGTAAAGAAACAAAAAAGAGTAATTACAGTTTTTAGAAAGTCCTTTCCTGGCCACCTTTAAATGTCCCTTACAGTAGTTTACCCCTAATTAAGTATGGATACAGGCAGAAGGGAATGGAGCTACAGGAAGAGAAAGAGCAAGAAGAGCCAAGTAAAAGGACTGCAGAATGAGGGGGCTGCATCACCCTGGTTTAGAGGGATCCTCATAACCACTGAGTATTGCTGTAGTATCTGTGGGACTACACTGAATTTATAAAGTAGACTGTAATGCCGTTAAAAGTCTGTCCTGGGCATATCTGCACAGCTAGGTGAAGCTGCAAAAGCAATGTGGATAGGCACATTCAAGCTCTTTGGAATCCAGCTACTTAATATAGCAAGCATAAAGAAGGCCTGGTGGCATGAGCTTCACCATGGTGTGGCAGGCCATAAACAAGCTCTCTGAAGATATTCTTACTGATGCTAGTGTGGCTTGAGCTAACTATAATATAGCTGGTATGGATGTACCTATCAGGCTAAAATGACACTTTCGCTGGGCTGGATAGATATAGGAAATTGGTTAATTGCAAATCTCATACAACAATGTGATTTTTTGAGTGTTTGTTAATTTGGGAGTGTTTATTAAAAGCATATTGAACATGACTCTGAAAGCACCTAGAATAGAATTCTGAAAAAAAAAATAATTACCCAGGGAACTGGTATGTAGTTATACTTAAGCAAAACTTGTTATTAAGTAATAGCTATTTTTAGCTAATATTTAGCTATTTTTAGCTAATAATAAATTAATAGGGAGAGCTGTGGATGTTATCTACCTTGACTTCAGCAAGGCTTTCGACACAGTCTCCCATGATATCCTCCTGGGGAAGCTGAGGAAGTGTGGGCTGGATGAGTGGTCGGTGAAGTGGATAGAGAACTGG
>Ga0065711_1034892_pt1 | contig 23092 bp, 12 predicted proteins | sample Hoacrofraction12_FD_59098 | JGI IMG/M metagenome (GOLD analysis project Ga0065711, IMG submission 59098) | Hoatzin crop microbial communities from Cojedes, Venezuela - Epithelial fraction 12 v2 (version 2) | ecosystem: Host-associated > Birds > Digestive system > Esophagus > Crop | place...
GGGGGGGGGGGGGCATGTGAAAATAAAAAATAGGAAGTAAAAATAAAATCAAAGCAATGCAGAGTTATTTCAGTGTCCAAATAAAGTTTGGCTCAACTTTAGGGTGAAGGTTCAGTTCTGATTCTATCTGGAGTAGTTTCCTTGCTTTAAATTGTCTAGTGCCCTCACGCAGTTAGTGATAGATATGCACAGAGACTTTTTATTTCTATGTTTTTTTAATAGTGTTTGAGAGACTGTTGGTTTCCTTACTCTTCCAAGAATCATGTGGCAAGGGAGGGGATGGGTTTTAAATATTTATTGAACAATAACTTTTTTATATATATATATATGTAAGGGCTTCTGCTGATTTTTGTATCTTTCAGTGCAGGTGCTAAAAGGTTAATAGCTAGCCTATCGCTTCTATTGTATCAAGACAGTTTTTTCTTCTAACCTACAGCAATGTAATTTCCATTTAAGGAAGAATGTCTGTAGGAGCCAGTGGTATTTACTAACTGCGCCTGTGAAAACATTCCTTTTCACCCTCAGATGCTCACTCAGCCTTCTGTTTTCCAAGTGACATTATTACAGGCTTTAGCTTGTAGTCTGAGAAATTGAAAGCACGTTTTAATAACCTGAACAGGAGAATCCTCAGTCCTGACTCCTCCTTGGATGCTTTCTCACTTGCATTCCCCTGGCTTGGAGTGGAGTGCAAGTGTAGCAATGGCTGGAGGATTTATTTAGTAGTCGTTTTTGGTTTGGTTTTTTTTTCCCTGTTTACAACATGAAGACCCCTACTTGGGCATCTTTTTATCTTTGAAAGGGTTTTTTTTTGTCATTAAGATTCTTAAAACCAGAGGTTTTTTCCTTGATTTTAAGTGTCATTTGGCTGTGATGGGTTATTGCATGAGATGAATTGAGCTCTGAATCCCATCTCCAGCGTTGTCAGTTGATGCTAATTCCTCTGCTTGTCCTCTGCGCCGTCGGGTCGGACAGATGAATGGCTCAGGGCTGCTCCATGGTAACGCTGTGAATGCTCCCGCCCCGTGGTACCTACAGGATATGTAAAATTGTTTACCTTTCTTTCACTGGGGGATGGTAAAGCTTGAATTACTGTGTGTCTATCACAGTTTGGTCCACAGAAAACAAGGCATGTGAACAGTTACCATGGAGAAGACCGTGCACGTTAATTTGTGTATCAGTCTTAACCTTAACCTCGTGCTCTCTTTACACTCCGTAGAAAATAATGGGGAGGGCTGTCGTGGCCCTTTTATCCTGTGCCTCAGCAAAGGAGACCCTTGCCAGTGCAGTACTGAGCAATGCACAGGCCTGGACCACAGAGCAGATCCATGTCAGCGTGTAACGAGGTTTCCTGAGCATCTTTAATGGATAGATTTCTGAGCATTTCAGAAAAGACCACTGCACTCTTTATTCCTGTTTTACAGTTGAGAAGCACGTGTTATAGTTGACGTTACGAATCAAGAAAAAAAATGCCTGATGAGCTGAAATCTTAATGATTTGTTTGAGCTGTCTGGCATGAAAAGGTAAATCTTTTGACGTGCAAAGAACTTTTTTGTTGATGAAGACCTGGCCAAGACTTACACTATATTGTATGCAAGTAACTGTATAGCTAAAACCCCTAAAAACTGCATCAGTCGCTCAACAATTAAAAAACCACTAACAGAAAATTGCCTTTTTTAGTACAAACTTCTTCTGCACTTAGGAATATAAGCTTTTATTTATCCAGCATTTTCCCTGCTTTATTTATTCCTGCTTTATAGTGGTGTGATTTGCTGTAGAAATACCATAGCTGTCTTACACAATGAGTTTCAGTAGTGCAAGGTTTGGCTGTTTTGAACCAACTGTATGACGTGACTCATTCCTCCTATTATGATCCTATACTGCATTTCCTCACACCTAGATTGATGTTTTGTGTCTGTGCATTTTCTTCTCTGTTCAGAGGTCACCGTATCCAAATGCTACTGCTGTACTAGTGTACTTAAACGTGCTGGTACTGTTTAGTGGGCTTAAAGCACGCACCTGAAATGCTCCTGAGTCACACAGTCTTGTCTGTCGGCATGCTCCCATCCTGAAGTCCTTGTTTTCCTTAGCTTCTGGGGGAGGAGTATGTCCAGCTCTCTTAGATCTGGTGATCAAAATGTAAAAATTTTGGGCGAGTGCTGCAGGGGAAATCAGGCAGATAACTCTGACAGTGACAGAAAGGCCACAGAGAAGTACAATGCACAGTTTTGCTTCTCAGACCGATTGAAACAGATGAGTTCTTTTGCTTGCTTGCTTGCTTATTTTTGCCGCTGTTTTGCAGTTTACTTGCATAGCTCCCTCTCACCAGGCATCAGCTGCATGTTCTGTGTATGATCTTTTCCCACAGCTCGTTCTGTCTCCCACGCTTTCTCCTCCTCGCTCCTAAGTCAATGCTATAGTTCCCTCGGTTCCTCAAGAGCCTTTGAATGAGAAGAGTCAAACACCTGCTGGGCTGGTTCAGGGCTGCATGGTGCGCTGGCTGCTCAGGTGGAAGGGTGACTGCCTGCTTTGTCTAGCCCATGAATTACTGTGGCAGCTAATCTGCATCTCTCACTTTGAATTAACCCACCCCACCCCCAATGCTGCAACTTTCGTATCTTAAAAATACTAATCTATTATTAAATATTACACCTCCACCCCACCCCCATATTCCCGCCACTAGTGACTTCAAAAAAATACAGGGACAAAAGAGCTGTGATTTCTGAGCACAGTTTCCATAAGAAGCGGGGGATACAAATGCTGTTGACAGAAAGCTTTTAGGCTGTTGGGACATGGGATTGCACTATGAGAACCTGGACTGGATTTCCAGTAGGAGCCTTGGACGTTGATATGAGCATTTATTAAAAAAGAAAGTGTTGGCAGAGCCCCTGAGGAAGAGGTGTTCTTTCCAAATGCAGAGCTGAAGGGTGATCTCAGAATCCTAGATTGGGAACCAGCTTCACAGCATTGTCGCTAGGATTATTTGTAGGTATAAGGTGTTCTTCCAAGAAATAGTTATGATATTGACTTCAGCCAAACTTTTTTGATGTTATCTGGGTATTGCCATCCTAAGCAGGCTTCAGTACTACAGATGTGCTTTGTCTGCTGCATGGCTTCATTCAGTACTGTCTATTCCTGACAGCAGCGCTGAGGGCTTCAGAAGTGCTTATTTATTGCCTTGAAAGTCAAATTCAACAGTTTTTATCCAGATACGTGCCTAGCCTGTGTAAGGTGCTTCTTCAGTACTTCCTCTCCCTATCTGCCCCACGGCTGATGTGGAGTTCTCCTATCTGTCCTGTTACAACAGCTGTTTATACGAGGACTCAGAAGAAACACCTAGGGGAGCAGAAAACCTGGTTGGTATTTTTATCAGCTTTTCCACGGATTCAGAAGATCCTGCTCCCAAATGAGAAATGCAGCACAAATCTGAAAAAAGCACTGTGCCAAAGTTTTCTTTTTCACTTGGAATTGGTTCTGAGTCCGTTGTCGTGGCTTGTCCATGCTCACTTGGTTGTCAGCAGCCTCTTTGGCTTTGTTTAGCTGGACCAATCCCACACCCACTGTGTGTAAACACTGAATGAGGTTCAGTTGGGTAGAAAAAGAAAAATGACGATTAGCTCATTAAGGAAGAGAGCAGAAACCTGTGAAGGCACTGTACTGCATTTTTTTAAAAGAAACCATTTTATATGCAACTTGATATTCAGACAATGTGAATTGCTATACACTGCATGCTTCAGAGGATAGGATAGTTAGAAATACAGTACACTGATTAACCTGTTTGATCTTCTTTAAGAACATTCCTCAAATACTGATCTCATCTTTATTTCTTTTTAGAAGTACCCTAGATGTACTAGGGAAGAAAACAGGAATTAGATGCCTTCTATATTAGACTGTCACATTAAAAGGAATACTTCTGTTTTGAAAATAGTGGGCTAATCTTCTCCAGGATTTGTTTCTCTCACTGTTCTTCTGACTTTAAAGAGGAGGTTGCTCAGTCTGGATGGTCTTTATCTACATGACAATACATCTTTCTCACTTTCAGGGCATTGTTTCTATGTGCTTAGTTTTGGCAGAAATACATGGCGATTGAACTCAAAATGATAGTGCTTACCAGGCATTTTAACTCCATTATCTAACTGTTCTTTGAGTGGCTTTTATCCAACCATTGTTCCCCAGGGGTAAACTGCTTCCATTTCAGGTTTACACGCTCTCTAATACCAATTTCTCCCAGAATCCTATCTAATACAGGAGCAAGTTTTGTAGGGAAAGTAGTGTAGGCGGGCATCAAGTCTGTAAACTATAGTTTGTTTTCTATACATCCAGGATGGGTCCTCTTTTCTGTTCTTGCCGTCTGTGATTGTTGTTTCCTAACATGTATGGCATGATGCAGACTGGGAAATATTTCCCCTGTGAACAGCGAAAATATCCTCAGCACTTCTTTCTTCTTCCTCCTGGCTGAAACAGGCAAACTTTGTTTTGCTAGGTTTCTTCTGCTCAGCCACTGGTTTACGATCTTTGTATTAGGCAGGATGCGTCATTTCAGAATGCTAATTAGAAATCTAAGGAGATGGGTTTGGTGACTGACTCCACTTTGGAGCAAAATTATTATTTTTAATTTTTTTTTCCTTCCTGGTTTGTGTGGTTTTTTTGGGAATGTTGCTATAACTTTTAGATTTGTATCTTCAATGTTATTAATGATTTCTGTGTACAGATGTAGTCTTCATAAACTCTATACCAGTTGTAAACCATCAGCAGAAGAGGGAAAAGATGTGATGTCTGTAGCAGAATTTGATGAGAGCGTAGAGGTAAGCAGGAACAGTGTGCAAAACTCCAAAAGTGGGGGGATGTTTGATCTCACTTTTCTAGCATGTAGAGCTGTGCTGTGTCTGGGCCCTGTAGCTCTGGAAGTCAGGTGGGCTGGAACTGCCCTGGATCATACCAGCAGCAAGAAGAGATTTTGGATTGCCTGCTTTTCTCGTAGCCACTTTAAATGCTGTTGGGTTTTGTTTTTTTTTCTAAGAGCAGGACACTGGGACTTCTTCTGGAGGAGTTTTACTATATTCATAGAATAATTTCCACATGGAACAGGCATCAGCAGTTTGACTGCTTTGTATAAAGATCTGCAGTCAATTCTAATGTTAGGTGCTTCTGTTCCTTGATGGTGATCAGTCTGAAAAGGGTCAAAGATGCTAACTTTGAGTATAATATTAAATAGTTCGGTGCTTAATTCTGATAGCTTGCCAATCCATATTTTTTATTATGTTTTTCTCTTTTCTAGGAGGATTTGAATAATGGTAGATAGCTTGTCTTTTGCAGTTTCTCTTGTGTCCCTGGCATTTTACTCTGTGACTTTAATGTCACATACTAAGTAGTTAAATTGAGCATTTCCACCAATCATTCTTTACAGGCCTTGTGATAAAGGATTTTTTGGCGATTAGTTTAAGTTAAACATTTGACTTTTGAACTCATTCTTGTGGTATGTTTGAAGACTGTGGTGGCCAAACAGCGTATTTGGCTGAGTAACAAACTGCAAACATAGCTGCTTTTGGTTATTATAATGGAGGGATAATTGACATTCTGGTGTTGATGCAGTTGATGTTTTACTTAAAGCTTTAAAAGAATTCAAAATACTTTGTTACTTTGCTCTAACATGGACAAATATATTGGATTTTTTTTCCAGAAACATTTCTAAGTGGTTTTTAAGACTACAAATTGTATTAGCTCTGAAATGTAACTGAGTATACAAAGTAGGCACTCAGTAGCTCTCATTATGGGTGAGAAAAGGATAAAGTTCAAACAAAATGTAAATCTGATGTATAATCACGAATGCTGTGAGTTCTGTAGAGCCAGATGTGCATCTCGCTGATCTCTTAAGTGATGCTCATCTTTCTGGTTGGCTTTGTCAGCTGCGTGGTCAAGGATGGGGGCATCCTGTGGCTGTGGTCAGCTGGGCTCCAGCCCACCTGCTGATCGCTGACCCTTTGCTGCAGGGCTCTTTTGATCTTAGATGCCAAAGATTCCTGCCTTTATTCTTTTGCTGGGTTAAAAATCCATGCTTGTGATCATACTAATTGTTGATACTGGACCGCTCCATTTGTATCTGTAGTAGACTTTTAGAAGTGCACAGAGATAATTCAGATAAGGTGTTCGGTTAAGTATCCTTGTTTGGACTCTCTTAATGTGAGAATTAAGGTCAAATATTCCTAAAAAAATACAGTCTTTTACTGGGTAATCCATATCTATGAAACTGTTCGTAGGTTTTAGATAGTTCCTATAACTAATGTTAGCTCTTTTCACCTCTATAAGGGTGTTTTTGAACTTGTAAAGAAGAACACTTAGGCAAGCTAAACCTGATGAAAGGCTTGCTTAGTGAAAAAGATGCAATTTTTCCAGTTATACCGCTGTTCTAATAAAAGATCAGATTACTGTAAACCCATTTTACTTAAATATTTTGGATACTGTCTGGACATTGTAATAAAAGTGTGTTTAAAAAGCATAATTAAATATAGTGTTTCTGAACGGGAAAGGTAATATAATTTGAAATCATTGAGGTTTGGGATTTTTGCTTGGTTCTGCTGTGTATTTTGAGAGGTGATGACAGAGGGGTTTGATACGGTGCAAAGAGGTAGGAAGATTGTAAACAGTTATAAGAGCTGTGCATGGTAAACCAAGGCAGAATTTGCTTCTCAGTGGTGCAGTAAGAAGATTGTAAAGAAGTGATGCGTAAAATATTTGTATTTTGTTTGCAGTTAACTTTTCACAGAATCACAGAATGGTAGGGGTTGGAAGGGACCTCTGTGGGTCATCTAGTCCAATCCTCCTGCCGAAGCCGAGGGAAAAATAATTTTGATTCACAGAATGTATTTTGTTGTAGTTAATTGCCTAGTTACGTTCTTTTCCAGACTTAAAACCAAAATTCTTGCATCTTGTATTTCTACTGTGGAAGTTTTTAGGAAATGTTTACATTTAACAGAAATGTTTACACTTTTCCAGCATCTTGATATGAAGTTGTGATAGTGCACTTTGAACTTCTAAACAAGGAAAATGTCCTTGCAGTAAAATTGATTTTTTTAAAAAAAATTTTTATTTGTTCAAAGTCGTTTTGGGCAAGGCAAAGAAGTCTGGATTTGTCTCCTCTCTTAGATTGTTAGCGTGGTTAAGAAGTTAAAAAAAAGGTCAAGATAACAGATGATTGCTTGTGTTGTAGAGATTCTATTTATTGCCCAATGTGAAGTTGAACACAGGGTTTTATTGAGAGTATGTATCTGGACAGCTTGCTGTGCTGATTAAAGATGTTACTGTCTCAAGTGCTCATCATTTTCAGAAAGCTCGTGTAGCTCAGCCATCCATGGAGTTCTGCAAAATGAATAGTTTGTGTGGGCTTGCATCTGGTTCAGGCAGAATCAACTGGGCTTATTGAAACTGCTGAAACTAACCTGACTGGCCTTTCGTGGAATGAACTGGGAAGCTCTTTGATACGTGCTCGGCCAGCAGAACTGCCAGGCAAAAGCAAGCTGGTGCGGGAAGGGGGATGGGGATAGCGGCATTTTGACTCGGCACCATTGCTTGTGGCGAGAGCAGTTTGTGTGCGCTCAGAAATTAACCTGCTGCACGTAGGAATACCACTTGTTTTCCTGGAAAAGACGGTCCCTCTCCAGTTTTTGTTTGTTCTTAGCGATGCACGAGTGTTTATAGGAAGCAAACCACTTAATCACTAGAAATGTTCTTTGTACAATGTTTCCTTAAACTGCAGGCTGGTGGTGTGCTGGAATGCAGGGATATCTTTGTGACCGTTTCCTTCATCAGCCTGAATCTTTTGAAAGCATCTTATTCTGCTTGTATTTTCCATTCTAGAGGTTTACAGAAAAATGTTTATACTACAGCTTCAAACATGTACTGAAATGCTAGAAAACCTAAAGAATTTCTGTGGATTCCTTATATGAAGATCAGATGTGGGAATGTCACATTGAATATCTGCTGTACAGAACTCAGATGATTTTAATGGAAAATAAGAATCTGAAATGGTATGTGCCTAGCAGCGAAATAAAAAAGCAGGGGGAAGGGAATGGGCAGAGAGAATTATATAATGAGCCAGAATTACACCTAGGTGGTTACAAGCCTATTTCTCTGCTGTGCTGACAGAGGAGGTAATTACTGCATTTATGTCTTTCTCAATGGCATGAAAGTAGTTTCTTAAGCAAAGTGGAGTATTTGAGAGAAGCCCACAATGTGAGCAACGCAGTAATCCATTGGATTGAAATGTCCTGTGGGCTGAGGCAGTTTCAGCTGTAGGGCAGTTTGAACAAAAAAGGTTTTTAAAGTGTGCAACAACACTTCATAGGTTTTTAGTTTTTCAGTAAGTTAATCCGACAACTGAAACTTGGCTTTCATTGATTTTTATTACTCTAGAAGTTAGCTTAGAATGTAAATCGCATTAAGATTAGACATCTAACTGAAGTCGATGGAGAATTGCATAAGCAGGATATTGAATGTAAAGTATTATTTTGCAGAAGAAGGGTTTTTTCGTTGTGAGTCAAAACAAAGGGATTTCCTTATTAAGGCTAACGGTTACTGAAACAAAATTTAATGACTTCAGTAAAAGGCAGTAAGATGTTAAGATTCCGTAGTTACTATCGTGTTGATTTGTGCTCAGCAGGCATTTCATGGACATTGTTTAAATTAGTGTGTGGGTATGTGCGTGTCTCTCTGTTTGGAAGGGGAACGTAACCTTTGTGTTTGGGAAACCAAAGTAGGTCCTTGATAGTTACTGGTAATCTGTTTTAGGGCAGGAAGGCATTGGCAGCCCTGGGCAAATGTGCCACATCAGCTGCAAATGGTGAGGATCAGCCTGTCCATGATACTTCTGTCTCGTCTGGAACAAGTGATAAAAACCTGCCACTTCTGTGGCTCTCACCACTCATATTTGTGTTGGCCCTGGCTGACTTGGAGCCCTCTCCAGTGAAGGGAGCTGGAGCGGGAGCAAGCCCCAGTAGCCTTCAAAGCACGTTGCGTGCTCCAAATCACATTTCCATATAAGCTGTTGTGAAGTGTTCCATGCTTGGGAAGAAAGCCTTTAACTTTGAAGGTATGAATTATTTGAGGAGGGTTAATAACTTTTGATGGTATTGATTAGCAGTCTTTTGTGATCTTGGACCTTCCTGAGAAGAAGGGAAAGGGTGGGAATGGGCGTCTCTGACAAATCCTAACTGAAAATGCTTAGTTTAAAATTTTGCGGCTGGAAATTTCGTATCAGATGATGACATTTTGTTCCTGTCCAACACTGCTAAGAGAATAGTTAGTAGCAGGTGATCTTGTATCGAAAGACAGAAGAACATTCTTCCTCACAGATGTTATTATACTCAGAGAAAAACATTTGTGTGGAATGCTGATGGTCTCTGGAAGACTTATGAGAAGCGTGTATCTGAAGGAGAGAATTTGTTAAGAAAGGAGCACTTGTCTACTTAGTAACTGCAAAGACCTTTAAGCTTCTCCTTAAAGAATGTTGTTCCTTGAAAATGCAAAGCTGTTTGAGGTGTATGAAGGTTGCTAGTCTCTTCTGTCTCCAGTTGGTTTTCTCCCACACTTACTAGAGGCTGCTCTTCCAAATTCATGTCAAACTCTCTCTTTCCTCTGAGTTTATCTGGGATCTTCATTCTCTCACATGAACAACTTGGAGGCTGGAAAAACAATCTGAAAGTTTTCCTGTTTTTCTAACACAATGTCATTCTTCATCTGCATGAGTTTAGTCTTAATATACGTGAGACCTTCTGTGAGCCTCCTAGTTCTTTCTGAACAAGAGTGGTTTTGTGAGAGCTGAAGATCACTCCATTTCTTGTTGCAGTAGTGGCTCATTATTTCTTATTTTGTCACTTCAGAATGGATTATTAGGATAATGGGTAAATTAGGATACAGACTTAAGTTTATGTTAGCAAAATTTTTAAGCTTTACTGTTTCTAAAAGGTAGAGGATGTTGATTTAAAGATCATCTCCTAGAATGTGCCGTGACAGTGGTTTTTGAATGCTCTGTTAAAAATGAACCTGACAGAACCAAACTGAGTATTTTTCCATTAGTAATTATTTTATTTGAAGAGACCACTTACTGAAAGTGGTTTTGAGTGTATAATGCTTCAGCTGTAATAATCTTTCAAGTATGCTTTTCTTAGCAATAGAAGTAGAGAGGTCTACATCAGTTGCATTACAATGTTGGTTTAAGATTCTGCCGTGAGTGCTGCTGTAGAGAACTTAAATGGCCTTTGTTCAGGTTCATGTATGTTCACTTTATTACGTTCACTTTTGGAAACATACACCTTTCTAGTTTGTCAGTTTTCTAGCGCTTCTGTCACCGTAGTGTTTGCTTTGGAGCAGCCAAAGTTAGTTTTTTGTATACTTGTGCTATTTGCAGTTAGTAAATAACACAAATTTTCTTTCTAAAAAATACTACATTCCAGCATTCTCATTATATGCTTTTGACTAGTTTTGTGTCCTTTGGAGAACATGTCAGCGATTATCATCTAAGCCTCAGAAGAGTGATTTTGGTTTTTTTGTGCATTAGAAACTTCCATTGAAATAACTTGACATTCATCTTCGTACTCTTGTAGCCCTGTGGTCTGTTTCTCCAGCTATTGCACATTCTTCTGGAAGCTTTTTGTGACACATGAGAGTGGTTATTTCCCTGTGTTTTTGTAACTAGGTCTCACAGACCTCTTGTTTTAATGCAGAGCTATGGCAAAGAGCTTGTGATGTTGTGGTCAGAGTTTTTTGGAGCTTGATGTCTGCTTCAAGTTGGTCTTCTAGACATGAGATTCTGCTTTTTCTTTCTGTCAATTTGTGTATACGAAACTAGTAGACCCGATGTAGGCATAGCTGACTCAGTCCAAAGCTAGTTGAGCCCTCACACATCTACCCTGACCTCAGTGTGGCCCAGAGCTAGAACAGAGGCAGTGTTACTGATTATTTATTTTTGCTGTATCTCACCTGTCAGCAGTCAGTGCTTTAGAGACTTAACCCTTTTGAATCAAGTATTTCAACAAGCCTAGTATGAAACACTTGTGATGAAGAGCCAAAATGTTCTATATGCGTGAATTGTTAGTAATTTATGACTAATTTATAAATTACTGATTTTCAATGGTAAATTTTCAAAGACAAAACCAACACCAAGGAAAGCAAAAGAAGATGGGTGATTCAGACTGACACTTCAATCTCAGCAGATGCCACTGTGTCAAAAAGGGCAGCAGTTGAGTGAAAAGTACAATTAACTCTTTTTTTTTTTTTTCTTTTTCTTTGCTTCCTCAAAATCTCTCATGTAGAGGTAAAATTATTGCTGTGGCAAACTACAAATGATTGTAGAATCATTTAAATGGAAGGGACCTCAGGTATAGTCCAAGTTCTTGCTCACGGCCAGATTAGCAACGAAATGGGACAACATTGCATAAAGTTTTGTCAGGTTGGATCCTGTTTTGATTATTTCTTGGTTTTGTAATTAAGAAAAAGCGGTTAGTTGTCAAACTTTATTCTCATATTGGAGATCGCAGTATCGATGGAAACAAAAGCATTTAAACAACTGATTAAACTATTCTGAAATATAAAATTAATCTTTGAAAATATTCACTGATGCATGAATTTTGTGAAGTCTGGGAAGCATGTGAAGCAACATACAAAGACTATTTTCTAACTGAATATTTTTGGGTTTAGAGCCTCGATGAATATGAAGATGATGAAGCAGGGCAGAAGGAGCGAAAGAAAGAGGATGCTATTACCCAACACAACACAATACAAAATGAGAGTTCCAGTGCGGATACCCCTGGCTCATACTTACTACAGGTGAGATCTTAACACTTGCTTATTTTGTTATTTTACTCAGTTTTAGAACTCATACTTCTGCCTTCTTTGTACTCCCACTTAACAGTAGGTTATACCATATACGGAAGCAAACATGAAGTTCAGGAGTTGCCACGTTACTAAAAATAAAGTATGAGGTTCCGTTCCCCAAACTCAACGCTACTGAGTCCCGGTTCTGACAACAGAATCGTATATTTCTGTAGGGGCTTGGAAGGTAACGGTGTTGATGTTTACCATAAAACTTACTATTTAATGGGAGGAAGAGAAACCTGGAGTTTCAAGTGAAAAACACTCATAGCTTTAGAATATTCAGTCAATTGGAGGTAAACTTTTCAAATCAAGACCCAACTTCCTAATTTAATTTATTGTCAGTTAACAAACTTCTAATTATTCTGGGATTGAAACAAACACACATACTCTTAGGGAAAACACCCCTTGCCTCTGTGAAACCTCTTCTCTCCCTTTTTTGTTGTTCTCCCATCCCCTCACCACAGGGTACACTGAGTCCTGCAGCCCCCCTGCTGGATAAACCTTGCCAATTATGCCTAATACACCCCTCCTGCGTATTGTACTACCTGTGGCAAATGTTTTGTCTCTTGCCTTTCATGCCCTTAGCCTCTTTTGCCAGTTTTGTTTCTCCTCTTCTGTTACCTAAGGGCACGTGCAAACCCAGCATTGAGTCCATCTAGCTCTGTCTGTTGACCCTCACAGAGGCAATAGCACATTCACAAGGAGAAAAATCTACCAACAGAGCAAGCACATGGTGATGGTTTTCAAACCATCCATAACCAGAGCGGGCATCACTGAATTTAGTGGGTCTGGATGCACTTTTCCTTCTGAAATTTTGCCAAGTCTTTCATATGCTTATGGATATATTTAACATTCAGAAGAGCCCACGGCAAAGAGGTCTACAGCTTAATTACCTGGAATGTGAAGAACAGTCTCCTTTTGTTTAAGTTGAACCTGTCATTTGCCATCTGCTTCCATGGGATTTCACCAAAGTGTCCCAGTGGAAGACATGGGGAACAAATGCTTTCTCTTTATGTGACCGAGTGCCACAGAGAGAGCACGGCCCCTCTTAGCTGCCTCTTCTCTAGGCTGAAGAATTCTATTTTATATAGTTGTTCCTTATAAAGGAGACATTCAGTAACATTCTGTACTTTTTTTGGTTCGACTACATTTTATTTGGGATCAGGAAATAGAACTGAAGAGTTCAGTATAGCGTGCAGTTGTGGAGTGGTTTAATGGTGGTTTTTATTTTGTTATCTGTTTCTTTCATGACAATTCCTGATATCTGCCTGTCTGCCTGCTGAGCACGGAGTTTACTATTTTTGTTGTGTGTGTCTACTCTGACTTAACGTTTTGGAGTTATTTGTGAATGATAATAGCAAGCTCAAAGGCTGACGCATATGTAAATTTCATCTCCTGTTCACCTCCTGGCCACTCCCAATGGAGAAATCCTGCATGTTTTCACAGTTGACCCTCATGTTTTGTGTTCTGAGTAGCATCTGTGGACATCGCCTCCCCTCACGTATTGAAAAGCACAGGTCCTGGAACAGGTTCCCATGGAACTCTTGTGGGTACTCCATCCACTGCAAAAACTGACCGTCAGGGCCCCACCATTATTTCCTGTCTTTTTACCAGGGATTTATTCATGGAAGGAAATCAGATCTTACTCCAGTGTGGCTTAATTTCTTTAAGAGGCTTTGGGGGATGCATTTTTGCAATTCAGTAGGCTGCCACGCAGCTTCCTGTTCTGGACATTTTTTTCACTTAAGCTGTATTAGATTTGTGAAGTGTAACTATTTCGCAAATGCCCTCATGACTCTTCCACACTATATCATATTTACTCGCTTATTCCCTAATTGTTTTAGCCTTAGTGGCACCACTTTATTCAGCATAAATATCAAGCTCACAGGTCTATATTTCTCTTGTCTAGGCTAGAATCTTCTTAAAGATAGTGATTATATTAACCACTGGTACTAGAGCAGTTTTAAGTGAGACATTATATATGATCTTGAGTAGTTTAACTGTTATATTTTTCAGTCACATGAATAGTTCCTTCAAGGAGTAACTATCTTCTCATTCTGACAACTAGCTTTTTTTTTTTATTTTGTTAGTTCAAGTTCTACCAGCGCTTGTGTTTGAAACGGACCCTGTGAGTTTTCCATGAAAAAGTGCTCTTGTGTGAGACCCTTACCATGCTTTTCCATGATGAACACCAACAAAAATATTTCTGCAGAGAAACTGTCTCCTCTGAATGTGCCTCTTATAACTTGATCTGTTGTCTTTGCAGATTCTTTGGCAGAATTCCTCATTCTGAAATGTTTTTATACTTTTTCCAAGTTGTTTGTTAGACTCTTTCTTATTGTGTTCACTCTGCTTTAACTTCTTCAACAAATACTCTGAAAGTTGTCACTTTTAGTTTCCCCTAGTGGTGTTCCTACATAATGCTTTGGCTATACTCCCATGTCCTGTTTTTTCGTCCGTATTTTCTATTCTTCTTGACCAGCAATCTCAGTTTCTATTTACCAAGCTGTCTGTGTTAATTGTATCCTGCACAGTTCCAGGTTTGTCACCTCCGTATTCAAACAGGCACTACGTTGTTGTTGACAGAGAACAGCAGGGGTGTCCTGTCACTGACAACACAGAGGAGAGTCCCAGGCCTCAGATCTGGCAGAGACCCAGGATGGCACATGTACAGAACAGATGGAACCTTAGAAAGTTGTAGCTGCTAAGACTTAATCAGTTTATTACTGACTCTGTGAGCTTGGTTTTTGTTAGAAGACTTAGAACTTGCCCAATTTGAACAGAATTTGGCAGTGGTGTTATTAGCTTTCATGACTTTGTTTCCTTTTGTTTCTATTCTGTGCAACAGTTAAGCCTGATTCTGTTCTTTGAAGTAGAATTTATATTTTGGATGTAAGAATTCAGTCAATTCTAGTTGCCCTGGACCAATATCTGTTGTAGTTCTACCTACTAAGCAGAATACATTTCTGTGGTTACAGATGTGTTCGCTGATTTGTCCATTCTATTAATCATTTTATGAAATTTTAAAATATGTAATTAATGTGACATTTATATGGGAAACAGGACAGTTAATTTTGACCTAATGTATGATGGATAAATATGCTGCTGAACAAAGTTTTGTTTCCAGTCCTCAACCTGATCTTTCAGTACTACTTTACCACTGTAAGAAGTTGCTGTTATCCTTCTCATAGGCAAAATGCACAGTTTCTGAGAACTCTGGCAGAATTGGAAGTCCTTGATCCAAAGCACAGAAATACGTGATTTGTTTAAGAGTAGATCTAAAAATACACCAGACTTGAGAGTATTTTTCCTGAAGCAGAACTACTTGGCTGAAGAGAACTTCTCAATTATTTTATACTGGAAATATGGAAGATGATAGGTCTGGTGACATCATAAACTTTGAAAAACCATTACAATCAGAACTGTTACTTAACTTTAGCAAAAGATAGCATGGAAAGCCTCACCTCACCAGATGAATGAACACTAAGTCCACTCCCAAACACAAAACAAGTGTTACATCTGGCTCTGACTTCCATGGTTGATTTTTCTCCTGTTTTTAATGCTGCAGTTCAGTGGTTCTCAGCTTGTCAGTCACTGTGCTGTGGACTACTCACAGATGTGTACAGAGATGCAGACTATGAGTAAGAAGTTACATATAATGAAGAACAGAACTCTTACAAATGAGCTAAACATTTGTAATGCTAAGGACAAGCATAGTTAAAGTTACTGCTTGACAGTTACAAAAGTTACTAGTTTAGGAATCAGTGGAGTCTAGCAATTACATAAATCTAGCACTTAGTAGCAATTGTAAAATTGAAAATAGTGCAAAACTATTTGCTAGAAATGTCTTTCTTGCAGTTGGACAGAAATTATACTGGGTTCAAGGTAATGAACATCTCTTTTCATAATTGAAGAAGATGTTAGCGTGTACTCAGTATAAAGATGTGTGAAAAAACCTACGGGGTTTGGCTGGAAAAACGTTTAGCTTACTGATCATTTTTTCAAGTCTCTTAGAAGACTGTCTGAATTCCAGAAGGTGGAAAAATGCTACTATGGTGCTAATAGTCAAAAACAGTAAGCATATGCAAGGCCTTACGCTTTACATCAAAGAATCCAGGTTGTCCTGATTCCATGAGCACTTGCTTCCTGGAACTCAGTTGTCAGGGGAATATTTTAGGAGACCAGATGCACAAACGTGCGCTTCTTGGTGTAATCCTGTGGCAGGAAGGGTTAATATGACATGTACATCATTACAGATGTGGTATCTCAGCATGATACTGTGTTATGGTGTCTGCATTACTTTGTGGTGTGCTTGGAAAATCAGAGAGCAAATGGAGGAGGCTGAGAAGATTAACCCATCACTTAAAACCTTAAAATCACAACTGACTGTTTTTCTGGAAATTATGCCATAATCACACAGAATTGTCTTCCCAGATACCTTGGGGATCTTTTGCTTCATGTTATTTTTGATTCCTTTCGAATTTCAAATCTTGTAGTATCTTGTAGTATCTACGAATGTTAGTTGTGCTATGCACTGTATGAACACACTGCAGAAAATTCAGCAGTTGTGAGCAGTTTGCAGTTAAAGTGTAAGATATGGGAGTAGTTGGGTAAATATGTATTGGCAAAAGCACCAAGAAATAATAAGGTATTTGAGATCTTAACAGTTATTTTTGACGTTGGCATGGAGATAGGGTTTACTGTGTTCTAGATGTGTGTTTTTCTCTCCACTGATGACAAAAAGGGTCTTGCTGGATCAGATGTAAACGTCTAAAATTAGATGGGCTGAATCCTTTCCTCTCCATGGTAAACCTGGACCAAGCATGTCAGAATGATTTTTGCTACTAACGTAGCTTGGAAATAGGGATCAGTTAGTGGGAGCTTGAGGTACCAATTTTTGTGCCTGTGAGCATGAACAGGGGAAGCTCTGAGTCACTTAGATAATGAGGTTCAACCTTTGTGAAATAAATACTCTGAATCTTTCAAGTGAAAGGTAATGATATCTAAAAATGAGAATGATTTAGAGTATCTTGCTGTAAAAAGGAGATGCTGGTCTTTATTATTGTCATGCAGTAGCAAAATTTGTCCAGTGTATTTCTTAATTCCAAGTTAACAAACTGCAGATCACAACTATCACAGTTACCAGTACTTTTTGTGTCTGGAATGACCACTGAAGATCTCTCTGTGGTGATCTGCTAGAAACCTGCTCTTGGATTTGTATTGCTGACATGGAACTGGTAGGGTAGGTGAATTTTGCTTCTCAAACACTCTGAAGCCTGGGACCCCAGTGGGAGACATGACTCTCTTTTTGTTAAGCCACAGCAACTGTTCAGCTGTACCTGATTGCATATCACATACTGCTGCAGAGCCCAGGACCTCATTCAAGACCCTTGGGCTCTAGTTAGAAATTACAGTCATCTTATTTCAACCATTAATTTGTTTTGTGTATGCAATTGTAATGGGCATTTCGTGGGGTTCCTGTGTTGCTCTTAGATTGTGCACCAAAAAGAAATTCAAGAAATGTTAAGATGTTGAATCTTAGCAAATTATTTTATACAACATACAGCTTTGTAAGATACATTTGAGACAGTTAATCATCCACATTGAATCACAGTCAACAGCTGGACAGATTTGCTAGACAAAACATGTCACTTCATTTATACCTATAAAAACCTTGTATTTATATTATATCTTGTATTATATTCTTGAAATAAATTCCAATTATGTCCATTAGTAGACGCCTAAAGCTTGACCCTAGTACTGAATTCCTGTAGAGCAATTAATCCAAGGCAACGAAAGCAGAAGTTGCTCCAGTTTTCAGTTGATGACACTGACTTGCATACACAGTAGTATTGCCATGTCTTGGGTTGCTTTCACTGCTCTCTGTAGCAGTCGGGCAGGGTTTTGTTCTCTGCGAGAGATTAGCTTGTGAGAGATGCTTTGATAATCATTCTGGTTAGTGCAGAGTACCTTTGAAAAAATCCTTCTAGTTGATTGGAGGTGAGGATAGGATGAAATTCTTGTCTACATGATTGGCATTCACCTAATGGTATAATTATAAAATCATGCCACAGCAGATTGGTTTCCTTGTAGTTAACTTCAGTAGCGAATATGTTAGATGGCTGGTGAAGTCAGCTAAACTTGATTTATAAGCATGACTATTTAGTTATGACTCGTGCATTTAGGCATAAGTCATACAAGAGCCTACAAAAATTGAAGGAGAAACACGTCTGATTTTTTTTAACCTTTTGGTTTAAAACGGCTTACCATTTCACCAGACCGTTGCAGGCAATTTCTGAAAGGAATGCAGTCCAATGATATTCCCACAGAAGTGCTCTGCTCCAGTTCTGATTGCTTAAATACCATCCTTTACTTTAGATCTGACCCATGTGTTGAAATGTTCTGAAGTAGTGATGTGTGCTGGTGTTAGAAAGCTGTAAATGTTTAATGGAGGGATCTTACAAGCTATGCTGAAAGCAACAAATAAAATGAAGTTAGGGAATAAAAGTCTCTGATGACTTCTTAGCAGTGTGGCAAACTCTGAGGGATGCAGGGAACTGAAGTATTACATGCGTCTCCATTAGGAAACACAGCCAAAACCTGCTTGACACAAGCTTCCCCAGAGTTTTGTACTTGAACCTTATGCCAAGAATTTGCTCCCAGATAAGCTTCTCGACTCGTATTGTAGTTTATACCTGTCTGTTTTGCATTTCCTGGCTTTTTACTTCGTGTAGCAGTGTAATGTCATACAGCATCATTTTGCAATTAATATTACTATCCCAAGTACGTGATAATAGAGTTCATACCTATTCATACCTGACCACAGCTTTGCAAAGATGTTTTGCATCTAGGTTTCATGTAGGTCTTGCAAAGCAAAACTGTGTTCATGCATTCAAGAGTAATAATTAATCTTTAATAAGTCTATTGTCATGATGTTAGTTTGTGTTGATTTCTGTCCATAATGAAAATACAGTTGTGCTACAGGGCATGCCCAGATGTATTAAGGCATATGTTTTATTTTCTGTGCTGTATTTCTTCAGATGTTAGGCCAAGGATTATTTTACATAATAACACGATTATAATATTGGTATTGTTTAAAAAAACGAGTAAATAAAATGTGATTAAAATGCAGAAGTATGTAAATCAGGAGGAGTTGTGTTTGAGTATATGAAGCCATATGTAATTCTGCAAAATCAAGTTGTGGGACTCTAATATTTGACAGTTAATTGCCAGGTATTGGCAATTTTGGATTTTCTATTTGCAGATGAAGAACATGATCCATTTCACAGAGATGGTATGAAAACAATCATTGGTATTTGCAAAGCACTTAATAATAGTGAATGCAGTAGAAAGACTCATGAGGATATCTTATTGTATGTCTAAAAATGGTCCCATAAAAATGGGTTAAAAAGTATTCAAATACAATGTTGTGTAAGTATTAAAAGATCACTTAATTTCTTAAATAGAATTTGTATCTAAAGTCACTCTTGTAGTGCAAAGTAAGTGACATCATTTGCAGGGAATTTGCTGCCCTGCACAGTTCCAGACATGAATCAGGTGCTTCAGGTGTTCAGCTGTGATTGTTGGCGTGGCTTGGGAGACCCAAATTGTTCCTGGGATCTATATAAGGAAAGCAGGAACACAGGAATTCCATCTTTCCATGATCATGTATGATCAAGCCGTGACTCAGGTAGTTTCTAGCAATGTAGATGTGTATTCACAGCAGTTTGAGTAAGTTAATAGCAGCAAATAAGGCATGGTGGCCACTTTATGAAAAACAAGCAAATGCAAAAGACTCAGCGCTACTCACTGAGTATTCTTCTTTGTGTTCTACAAGAGATCTTGTGGAAAAATACATCGTGTGGAAGGGCAGTATCTATCATGATGCAAGTAGTTGTAAGAATTTGAGTGTAATTTGCATAAGTCAACAATGTTCTGACCAGTTCAGAATTGGTTGACTTTTCAGTCTAAATTTTCTTTAAATGCTATTTGTGTGTGTTATTGGAGACTGGGAGAAAACCTAACCCTATGTAGTAACTTTTTCACGAATCTGCAAGGTAACTTCTCTGAGTTTAGGAGTAGTAATATTGCATGGTGGTCTTGTCTGGTATAACTGGAGGCTTTGAAGACACCGATTGAACTGTTTTGCAGCAGTGAGATTGCTAGTTTTTAGTTATATTTTGTGTGTGCGTTTGTATTTTTTGGTAGAAACTCAGTTTGGAAACAGTGGAGTCTGGATTTCTCAGCTGAATGGGCTGCGTAATAGACATTGTTGTAGCAGCATGGGTTTCTCTGCCAAAATCCTCCTCCTCTCCTCTCATGTGAGCAATTTTAGTATATGTGTGCCTATGTGTAATGCTGCTGATCCATGCATGTTCAGTGGGTTTTACATTCCCAGAGGATCTGCACATGCTCAGCAAATCTGATTCACCGATAATGCATGTGCACTAATACTGCTGCTTTCGGAAAGTGCTTACAAGTGAAATCGTGGTCCCCTTTGCCCCTCCAGAACTGGGAAGCTGCGAGGCAGCAGTTACTAATGTGAGACCGAAGGAAAAGCAGGTGGCTGAAAACTGGCTATGAGCCAGGTGAAGTGGTTTGGCCGGCGATGCATAGCCCTGAGGATGCAGGTTGGGCATCCCTACTTTGAGCCATCTGACCTCTGCTTTTGTGGGGAAATCCTAATGCGTGGTTGTCAACGCTTGTCTTGGTAACAACTGATCAAAAAGAGAAGTCTTTCTGTTTGTTTGTTGAAGGTGTGATTTGTATTCAGTCACTGATCATTGTCAGAATAAATTTGATTACCTTTGACGAGCAAACTTTGCTTTTCTTAGAAAGAAATACAAAGTGATGCACGTTTTTTTTGATTTAAGCTTAAAATTTTGTTACACTCCCAGTAAAGAAAGTTAGATGTACCCGTGAAGTCTCTTATAATCGAAAACTCGGTTTTGCATGCCTGTGCACATATACAACTATTCATCACAGGACCTGCATGAAAACGAAACCTGAATCAAGCCTGTATCCATGAAGGCGAGGCGGTGTGGAGGCTTCTTACTCCTGATTCCTAGATTCACAGTTGTGCCTAGGAACTGCAGGGGTTTCAGCACAGCCTGCTCTTCAGGTGCTTTCTAAATCCTTGTGCAGACTGAGTGAGAAGCAAGGTGTGTAAGCTGTGATTTCGTCTTTGTAGTTTCTCTCAAGTTCAGTTGTGATCCCTCCATTAAGATTTTAATTTTGGGGAGCTTTGTTTACTTCTCTTTTTCCTTCTGTACAGATGTTGCTGCTATGTACTCGGCCTGTATGAGCAATTGTTGGTTTCGTTGTTGCACTAACTTGTTTCTTTCACTGCTGAGTTCATGAAGCTGTGCTCCAGACTTGCGTAACCCGGTGCATCAGCTGGTGTTACACTGGTGTGGAGCCTTTATATGGCCATAAAGAATAGGAAGCACTTCTTCAAATTCCCACCTAGTGTTTTGAGCAGTCAGCAGGGGCCTCATGAAGGAATTAATTTTCTTTCCCACGTGGTTTTTTTTTTTAGACTGGCGTCACATTTTAACTCAGCTAACTGAACGCTGGGTTGAGAAGATTGTTTTACCTCTGAAAGAGTCAATATGGAAATTCTGTTCAGCTGTCAAAAATGATGATATCTAAGTGGGTGTCTCTTCCAAGTCTTCTCTTAAAATTTTATGGGGGGGAGAGTGTGATCCCGTAGAGTATAATAATACACTGCAGCTGAGGTTTCTGTGGGAAGAAGAGTCCTCGGGTAAATGCAAATCTGTTGAAAAAAGAAGGTCTTCCAGCCATATCTGCTTGTACAAATAGATGACACAGCCTGACTGATACCAAAAGCTTCTGTAAGGTATGGTAATACTCCTGATTCCTGTACTTTTCTGCTATTCTATTCTAGAGACAGAACTTAAGTTAATACTGCTTTCATGCCAGGGACCAGTCGGAAGCGTAAATAATAAGTACTTGTGCAATGTGTACAGAAGCAGAGGACGCTCTTCTGCAAGAACCTACATGGACTGAGGGGTTCACTGCTGAATGGCTTTGTGCAGGGTGGAAAGGGGAGACAACTTGCTTACTGTTGCAGAAAGATGAGCAGAAATTTGACAGCTCTGCAGAAATAGACCTAGCAATATTGTCAAACATTTTTATAACATGGATCATACATTTGTGTTCTTCATATAAAGTCAAAGAATATCATAGTGGTAGTTACTCAGATGTGCTTGTGCGTTTAGAAGCTGCATATTCCAGTTCCATAGTGGTGTGAGGATGGGGAGGGGGAAGCCTGCTTCTCTACATCCTTGTAATCTGGTGTAATTAATGTGATGGCTCAGGAGGGAGGAGGCGTCTGGAATTCAGAGGTGTTTGGTGGAGACAGTCTGGCTAAGATTACACTGCTAAAAAGAGCAAGACCTGGGTGTGAGCTTTACTGCTGCACTGCTGATAAAGCGTATGGTTTAATTATTAGCAAGGTTTTCTGGCATGGTTTTGGTCCATGCTACCTAGTGCTCTCCTGTATCATAGCTGGGTACTGTTTGAGGAATAATGTGGCAGAAACCTGTCTTTGGATATAGTATATAGGCTGGAAAGTTGGGCAGAGAGGAACCTGATGAAATTCAACAAGGGCAAGTGCAGGGTCCTGCACCTGGGGAGGAACGATCCTGTGCACCAGTATAGGCTTGGGGCGGACCTGCTGGAGAGCAGCTCTGTGGAGAGGGACCTGGGCGTCCTGGTGGACGACAGGTTGACCATGAGCCAGCAGTGTGCCCTGGCTGCCAGGAAAGCTGATGGGATCCTGGGGTGCATTAGGAAGAGTGTGGCCAGCAGGTTGAGGGAGGTTCTCCTTCCCCTCTGTTCTGCCCTGGTGAGCCGCACCTGGAGTACTCTGTCCAGTTCTGGGCTCCCCACTTCAAGAAAGATGAGGAGCTACTGGAGAGGGTCCAGCGGAGGGCTACGAAGGTGGTGAGGGGACTGGAGCATCTCTCCTACGAGGAAAGGCTGAGGGAGCTGGGCTTGTTTAGCCTGAAGAAGAGAAGGCTGAGAGGGGACCTTATAAAAGCCTACAAATATCTCAAGGGTGGGTGTCAGGAAGATGGGGCCAAACTCTTTTCAGTGGTGCCCAGAGACAGGACAAGGGGCAATGGGCACAAACTGAGGCACAGGAAGTTCCGTCTGAACATGAGGAAGAACTTCTTCCCTCTGAGGGTGACGGAGCACTGGA
>Ga0065711_1004558_pt1 | contig 23091 bp, 35 predicted proteins | sample Hoacrofraction12_FD_59098 | JGI IMG/M metagenome (GOLD analysis project Ga0065711, IMG submission 59098) | Hoatzin crop microbial communities from Cojedes, Venezuela - Epithelial fraction 12 v2 (version 2) | ecosystem: Host-associated > Birds > Digestive system > Esophagus > Crop | place...
GCGCACCGGAGGAACCCGGAGGCGGGTCCCCACGGCCGGGCGCACCGGGCAGCTGCCGCGCAGCTCTGCTCCCCCGGGCAGCCGTGCCAGCTCTGTGGATGGCACCGAGAGCGTGAGGCCATCAGCTGTGGGCCGCACCGGAGCGCGAAATCGTTGTTCCAGACCCGAACCACGGTCCCTGGCCTGGCAGCAGCATCTCTGCAGCACGCCCGCGTCAGCCGCGCTGGAAGTGTCACCACGCTCTCCGGCACAGCAGCCCGGGGGTGCTGCCATTGCCCACGGAGCCACGGGTGGCTTGCGGTCGGAGAAACCCCCGGGGCCTTCCGCCTGCTGCCCTCAGGGGATGGTAAAGGCAGGGCAGGAATGCCTGCTGCTGCAGCAGGGCAAGGGCGCTGCGGCCAGCGCAGCTCGGGCAGCCCCTCGCCCCTTGCACTGAAGTGCCAGACTGGAAGAAGGTCAGAAGAGAGTCACTCGGGCAAACTGAAGGGTAGAAATAAAAAACATTACAAAAGATCCACATCTGAGCAGTTAGAACCTGAATCCAGCCTCCTAATGCTTAAGGGTTGTAATAAACACTGAGGAGGGTGAAGAATTATTTGAAGAAATGGTACATAAATACATAGAAGAGCGATGAAAGGTGCACAGCTCCCACAGGGTACGGGTAAAGGAACACTCAGAAGGAACACAGAAGCGCACTTGAGTGGGCCTCGAGCCACGAGACGTGGTGGCTCAACACCCCGATTCAGGCTGGAAGATCTGCAGGCTCCTGCTGCCCCGTGCAGCCGGCGCAGTATGGCCCTGCTCACAAGCGGGGCTGTCGGAGGAGGCAGCGCGTGACAGCCGGTCAGACAAACGCCCCTGCCCACTCCTTGTTTCTTGAGCTCTTTAAACTGCAGTACAAAACTACTGCTGCTCTTGGCCACCACAGAGGTGCTTCTGCAGCGTTTGCTCCCAAGTGGTCAAGTGAAGCGGTTGCTTCTGGGCAAAGGGGAGGGGACAGAAGACACCCTGCGATTGGGATCCGCGTTGTCCCCAAGCCCCGTGGTCCCCACCGCGCGGTGCACAGCCTGTCCTCTCCAGCACTGCCTGTGCTTCATTGCCCCTGGGCTGCTCAGGTCACCTCTGTCACAGGATGGATGCTACGATCATGTGCTGCTCCACACTTAATGATGCCGTGGAGCAGTGTTGTGGCTCAGATACATTACACTGAAACTTCCCCAGCCGCAAGCTTAGGACAGTCATAATGTTCCTGGCCGAGCAAGTCTGGAGAGCCTGCTGCCGCTACTCTGGCCGAGCACAGCACTGCTGCTGAGCACTCGGAAACAGCTCCGCAGGTGAGCCTCACCCTGCAGCTCCCAGGGGCTCTCGCTGACGAACAGTCAGTTGTGGGACCCGGGTGCGCTGTGGCACTGACCCAGAGATCCAGAGAGGCAGCAAGATGAAGCCAACAGCTGCACGTAAGAAAGCAGTGCTACGCTGCAGAGCTCAGTGCCACAGGGAACTGCAGACCCCAGGAGCTCACTGAGGCAGGGAAGGATTGGATGCCTGCGTGCAAAGCAAGCTTGTTCAGAATTATTTTAATCAATGAAAAATTGTGTTTGTGTGCATAGAAGGAAAGCATGCAGTGTTGGTATTAGCAGAGAACTTTACACTTCAGGCTTTAAGAAATTAGGATCATCTCCACATCTTCTACTGCTCCTTGTGCCATGTCCCAGAGCACACGGTGCTGGCCCTGCAGGAGGACGCTGGGCTGATGAGCCCCGTGCTCTGGGGAGATGCTGTACGTCCTCAACAGCCAGGGTGGACTGGGGGGCTGGGGAATGTAATTCCTGCGGAGAGGGCATCTTGCGGCAGTGAGGGCAGAGGTGGGAATGAGGTGAGGGGCTGGGGGCAGGAATGAAGCTGGGGGAGGGGATTGCTGAACCAAAGCAGAGCCGTAAAACTTGCAGAAACAGGCAGGTGGCCAGTGTCTCCTGCATGACAGCAAAGGACATGAAGTCCATCTTGGCTATCCACTGTCTCCCACCCTGCAGCACCTCTGAGATCTGAGTCACTTCATCAACAAGACGTGCCCAGAACCCGTAACACAACCATAACTAATTACTGCTCCAGCCCAGCTGCAAACCTCCCTCCTGTCGCAGTTCCCACCCTAGGATGGCATGGTTCAGCTGCAGGGACCATGCAATGGGCAGAGTTATGCATGGGAGGGTTACCTTTCTAGACAGCAATCACACGCAAAAAGCTACCCAACGCCCAAAGCGCAGGGCAGGCAGCGGGGTCTGCAGCCACCCAGCTGAGAACAGGGAGGCGGGGGGCACCGGCAGGTAAAGCACAGCAGGAGCAGGCCATGGGGAGATGAGCGGCAAAGGGAGGGACCAACCGAACTCTGCTCAATCCGTCAGTTGGTTCCTCAGCACGACCACAGCCCCCCATCCAGCACGGATCTGCAATTTGCTGTGTCTGGGGCTTGTGAAATGCAACTCGCACGGGCACGCTGCAGAGCCAGCTGCACAGCCAGTGGGCAAACGGGGCTGGCGGTTCCCCTGAGCGTTGGAGGGTTTGCGCAGTCACGGGTGAGTGGGAAGGGGCAGGATAACGAACATCTCACGCTGAGGCTGTTCCTCCCTGCCACCGGCAGCGATTCACACTGGGAAATGTGCAGCTGGGATAATAATAACCAGGCATACCAAGGGACCGACAGCTCTCGGTGCTCTCAGGGCAGTTGCCAAAGAAATTATTCACCTCCAGGGAAAAAACATTTTCATTCTATTAACGATCCCTGATACACTGCCCAGTGCCACTACGCAGTTCCCATGTCCTCACTTGTGGCAGCAACAGTGTGAGGGTCTTCAATAAACACTACCAGCTGCTTTCTGCAGTTGAAATTACAGCGAGCTAAATATCTTCCATGGCAGCACTGGTGGGGCAAAGGAGCGATGGAGACCTGCGGCAGGTCCCTGCAGCAGAGCCCAGCCTCCCTCCCCGTAACGGAGAGCCTGGAGGCTCTATTTAATAGCAATCAACTGCAGCAGGCTTTATGGATTTCCTGACAGCCTCATAACGCCCACAGCCGCTCTCCCCATCACCCGTCAGAGAGGCTCCTGCCTTGCGCTGGAGCACTTGAAGCACGGGCTGGCCGTGGGCTGCCTTCCCGTGACACCTCCCTGGGTGCAACGGGGGAAGCTTTGCTGCTGCATGGGCATGGCAATTACAGCACTGCCGTGTCTTGTGGTCTCTGGGAGCCCAGCCCTTGTGTGTGTCTCATTTCCTTTAGAATAAAGCACAGTTTCAGCCTGAAGGAACAGAGGGAAGTTTTGAAAATGGGACGAGGGCACAACTTCACCACTCCAAGTCAGAGTCAGAGCAAGGTATTTCAAAGTCTCCTGTCTTTAAGAGAATCGGTTGATATTTTTTTGGTCCTGTACCTTGATCTCCAGCTGGTTTTGCCTAGCTTGACCCCACCAGACATGCTGCCTCCCTGCATCTTTCACTAGTCCCAAGCTGTCCCTGTGTATGCTTACAAACTCAGACTTAGTGGCAGTCAAACACACCCCGCTTGTGCTGTACAAGGCTGTTGGAAGTCTCCTGGCTGGCCCTGCCTAAGCCGACGTCACCTTGGGGCCACAAAGCCCCACGAGTCCACTCTGGTGGGCTCCCCACCGGGAGCCACCCCTGCAGGAACCATTCCCATCCTCAGAGTGGGTCAACATGTGGCTCTGAAAGTGCTGCAAGGCCTCAGCACCACCCTGCTCGGACCTGGAGCTGCCCTCTGGGCAGCATAGACCTGCCCAGAGGGACCTTTCCCCACATCCAGGGCCCAGGGATCCCCCTGCCTTGATTATTCCCACCCTGTGTGGGGGGCAAGAAGGTGAGCTCCGTGGGTCCACACATTGTGTCTTTCACCGGGCCAGCCCTGCTCCAGTCTGCCCCTTCCAGACAGAGCCAAACCCACTCAGCAGCTCCCACCGACCCCAGCCAGTGGCTCGAGGGGATACTGGTGCCCCAGAACACAGTTTCTGGCGCGGGAACCTGCCCAGCCTCGGGGAGAAAAACGAATGCTGGTGCCCCTGGGGGCTCCGGGCACCCGCCGAGGACGGGAGGTGGGCGCCCCGCTGCTCCCGGCGCTCCCTCCTGCCACTGCCCGTCCCCTTTAAGGGACAAAGCGCTGCTCGGAAATTTCTGAATGGCTGTCCCCGCCCCCGGCCCGCCTGCCGGCCGCTCGGCCAATCAGCGCGCGTGCCGCAGGGCCGCAGCCGGCTCACGGGCCGCTCTTAAAGGCGCAGTGTCACCACCCGCCCGTCCCCTCTGCCGCCTGCACACCCGGAGAAGGCACGACTGTTTCGGAAGCCCCGGGGGGACCTTCACAGCGGGTGCCAGCCCTGGGGTGAGGAGGTGCTTCTGAGGCACGGGCATGGGCACACCCGTACACACGTCTTCCTCACGAGCGACACACCAGCAACACCAGCCCTGGGTGACAGATCGACGTCAAAGCACGATGTGCCGCTTCCCTCACCCTGGCTTCGGGGCTTGGTTTGGACGTGGGACGGTCGAGTCCCAGGACTGGGCATCCACGGGGGCCAGAGCGCGCAGCTGAGTTGAACTTCACCCCAAAGGCAGCCAGGCCACGGGCTCTGCCACCGAGCCACGGCGTGGTGAGAGCAGGCAGCTGGGAGAGTGATTTCACCACCACGCTCTTATTCCGAACCAGAGCGGTAACGCTGGGGTGCTCCCACAGCAGTGGAGCCCCAAAACTTACAACCCCCCCCTCCAAAAACACCCCTCGAGATTCAGCTATGCAAAATCTACCACCGCACAGAGCGGAAAGAGCCATGCAGTACGTGCCAGAGCTTGCCCCTGGCTTCAGCAATGAATCCAGCTCCAGGACCAGCCTGTGCCCCATCGCTTGCTCTGCCATAGCTCCTCCCGCAGCCTGCTGTGAAATGACCCGGTCCAAAAATACCCCTTAAAAGTGGGGGAGAGCCCGGCAAGACATTGCCACGCGCAGGTGGGAAGCTGGTTGTGAGACTGGGGAAGCGACGCCGGCCAGCCGTGACGCTCTCCATGCCAGTGCTCCGGGCACAGGCGCTGGTGTGCCCGAGCGGTGCCAGCCCCGAGAGCTATCCAGGCCACAGACAGCAGGAGGCCTTTGCCTGAGTCTCAATACTTGGAATAATTTTTAGGTGTGATGCCAGCGAGGCTCCTGCAAGGTGCTTTGTACCTGCAGGCTGCTGGGCTCTGGCGGGCGCTGTGCTGGAGCAAACCCTCACTTCCTGCAGCAGGGCACGAGGTTGGCTTGAAACGCTTGCACCGCACAGTCTAACCCCCCAGAGCGGGCAGAGAGAAGCTAGAGGAGGCAGCACACAGCAGAGAGCACCTTTCAAAGGCCTCACACTCGGATTCACAAGAGGGATGATTCCCAAACCCACACTCATCCACTGTCCTCCTTCCCCTGCAACTCCCCGAGCTCCTACCAGTGCTGAGGATAATGGATCTCTCAGCGTAGCTTGATACTGATCCTCCAAATCCTGAAGACTAAAAACCTTCACGAGCAGTTATCGTGGCTGCCCTATTTATAACAGTGCCGGTATTGCCTCTGCCACCAGAATCCTGATTTCTGTCCAGCTCGATGCCATTAAAATGCAGCGATGTTCCCCCAGCTCCAGCGCTCCAGATAGAAGGCAGCTGGCCTGCCGCGCTCTGCCTTCAAGCTTGGTTTGTTTCTTTAAAAAATGGCAAGCAGAGCCCGTTTGTTTTGCAGAAACGCACCCGGGAGATTTGTCCTCAGCCTCCCGAGATGCTGGGGTGCCTGTGAGGGGGAGCAGAGCATGGATGGGTGAAGGTCAGGTGGCAAATCCTGTGCCATGGTTATGGGGGCTCCGCACTTTGAGAGCACCTGGTTGGTCTGTGCTACAGGAGACGGCTCCAACACTTCACTTCGGTTGCAGCAGGAACGTGGTCAGTGGTCAGTCATCCAGCAAGGCAAAGCAGGAAAGGAGGGACCTGGGTGCTGCTGTGGGGACCCTGCACCAAGGCTGCACCAGCTTGTTTCGGAAATTTGATGAGCAAAGCAGACAGAGACCCAGCATGGACAGCGCGGCAGCTCACTGAGCTCCTGGCCAAGGCACTGATGGGGCTGGCCCCTGTTCAGTCCCCATCCTGCTGAGATGCCAGTGAATGGTCTCAGTTCTTGCTTTCAGAGCTACACGTGAAACCCACCAGTGTGAACCTCCTTGCGCAAGTCGCCCCAGCAGCTGTGCTCCCCCGGGGATGGCAGACGTGCACCAGACGGAGGCAAACGAAGCTGGAGCATGAGTCTGGAGGGAGGATGGATGGACTCCAGGCTCGGTCTGGATGATTCTGGAGTGTGGCCATCTGTGGAACTTCCCAAAGCCTCCCCCTCACTGCCCCCTTTCCGCCACTGCAGTGGGAGTGCGACACACACACCATCGCAAAACAACTTCAAAACAGTGGCGATGACTTGGATGAACGGACGGACCAACAGCCCTATGGCCGGCAGGGCTTTCCTACGCTGCGCGGCCAGAAAAGGGTCTGCCAAGGATCTTCCTTTTGCTGCTAGTTCTAGACAGAAAGTCCCAGAACAGAGTAGGACCAGGTGGCCACACATGAGCCTTTGGTTTGACAGCCTGGTGGCCCTATTGAATTCTTCCTCCTTTGCTGAAGCTGTATATTGAGCTGGGAGAACTGAGATCTAAGCACATCCTTATTTATCTCTGCAGCAGGAATAGGAATAGCAAGAGCCTCTATAAAGCTGAGGTCATTCAACCCCAAAATGCCCACTGAAGATCTTACTGACACAGCCCGTGCCGTCCCCTCTTTGAGTCGCAGCATCCTGGCGACTAGGGCAGCTGGCTGCCCAGCCGGGTGTCCATGCTGTGCAGGGCTGATGTGTGGTTCAGTCTGAGCGCGTTACTGCAGACAGACACCCTCTTGGCTTCAGTACTTTGTCTTTCGAGCCTGTGTCTGAAATGTCAAAACACCAAACTGCTGGAGAGCATCTGAACGCAGAGCCTTGAAGTGACCTCCAGGTACAAGGCAGCCCAAGTTGACACTGGGGCATCAGCTGGAGCCTCTGGGCTGTGGGCTGCTGCTTTTCTTCTCTGCTTCTCTGAAATTAAACTTGCTCTCCAAGGTACATGGGGATGCAATGGGGAGGGAGGGTCTCTCCGGGAGCTGGTTGCTCCTCCGCTCCCACTGTTTGAGCGTTGGCCACTTCCCCATATTTTGGGGTTGTGGCGCTGATGCTGCCAGGCTTGAGCCGAGATGAAGCAGTGGCCAGTCTGGCCTGCAGTGATGGCTTTGGCTGCCTGCCCAGCCAGTCCACAGAGAGGACACGGGGTGGTGGGGACAGCAGGGCACGTGCAACCAAGCAACCTCATGGGGGGCTTCTTGGGGAGGCTGCATTCGCTGTCAGACATTCGCCCGCGTCAGGGACCTGCTTTATTTCCCCGATGCTCTTTCCAATAGCTAACAGCTACTTGGCGTGTCCGCTCTCACACACCCTGCAGAGAAAATGAAGAGCAGTGGGGCTGCAGCCAGGGCAGGGGGGAGTGGGGGGCTTGCAGTAGGAATTTCTGCAGCTGCAGCATCCCCCCCACGCCAGTCTCATCCCAACCCGCTGCGGGTGCCCAGAGCCGCTCCTGCCAGGCAAAGGTGCAGAGCACAGGAACGCCCTTCTCTTTGGCCAAAGGCAGATCAGGAAAGAGGAAAAAGCACTTGAGAGAAAGATGGGGGAAGCAGACAGCTGGTCGCCACGCTGGCGGCACAGCCTGCCTCGCTCTGCCAAACCCCCCAGGGAGCTCCACGAACCCTCTCGGCACTTGAGCTGTGGGTTATAGAGCAGACGGATGCAGCTTCTCCAGCGGCAGGTGCAGCAGGGAGGGCTCCTAATGCCCCGCCGGGCCTTTCTGCAGAGCTGGGCTGTGTCTCCCTGGGACGCAGGGAGGGAAGGGGACATTTTTGGCGTCAGCCCGGCAGGGCTAAAGCACAGCCTGCACCTGGCATGCTGCGGGCACGCTCAGTGGCATCCCACGCACCCACAGCCTGCGGGAGCGGCAGCAGCCCCTGTCAGTGAGGTTTCCTAGTCACCGGCGATTTCAGAGCGTGCACAGAATGTCTGTCCTCTGAAGCAGTCTCGCTCGCTCTCTCCATCACATTAGGACCTGCTGTTGCCCCGTGTCAGCTGTTGGGCTGAGCAAGGACAGATCTGTGGCATTGGCGTCGGGCAGCGAAGCAACAAAACCCTTGGCAGGCAGGAGGGAGGGAGGGATGCACGGGCAGGTGACCATGGGAGGGCTGGCACGGCACTGGCGTGGTGACAGGGATGAAGTCAGAGTGGCTGCAGAGCCGTGCTGGTAGGCAGGAGAGGGTGGTAAGGGAAGAGCAGCGCTTCCTCGCAGGCGCAGAGCTTCTGCTCATCAGTGGCATTGTTCCTCTTCCATTTATCTTTCCAGCTGGCTGCTCTCTGCTCCCCACACAGAGGATGGGAATGGCATTTACTGAGAGCAGCAGCCATGCTGCCCGCCTGTGAGCGCAGGTAAGCAGCACCGGCACGGGATCATCCTCGTGGGTCTTCCCGCTGCAGACGCACACAAGCCCTGAGCAGCCCTGCTAAGGCAACTGCGGGGCCCAGGGAAAGGTTGAAACGGAATATTTGGCAAATAAAACCGTACAAACCGCAGGGCTCAGGTAGGATTGTGCCTCTGAGCACCTCAACAGGACGTTTCAGCTGGCCGAGTCCCTTTGCTTTTGCCCCGCTGAGGGCTGAACACCCGCTTTCCAACGGAGGGATGGTGTCAGCCCACCAAGCCTTGCTGTCAGGAAGCACATGTTGCTGCTGTATTTACCAGTCCCACTTCCTTTGCAGCAGCCATTTGCACACTGCAGGGCTACTCAGAGTGCACACGCATCCTTGCCAGCAGACAGAAAATTTCCTGTTCCTGGAAGCACTTGTGTGGAGAGGCAATTTATTTCTCGTGCGTCTTCGTGGCTAAAGCAGGTTACGGTGGCTTTTGCTCTGCTATCACCGCCGGTGAGAGCTGCAGGCAGGGGAGAGGACAAAGCCAGGACAACAGAAAACTTATTTACATTGACGGATGTGATAAGAGAATTGCACTTACTTCAGGCAGGACAAGCCAGTTCATCATCTTGTCTTTTATCAGTGGCAGGGTGTCCGCTAGAGCTCTTGTTCCTGGGCTGACAGCACTGGGGGGTGGGGAGGCCGCTGCTCTGCCCTGCAGCTGGTGCCCTCCCACCCTAGAATGAAATATCACCTATTATAAAAGCTTCCCTGGTTCTTCCAAGTGCCATTTGCCATCTCAAGTGTTTCCCTGAAACCCGTTTTGGAAATGCCCATGGCAAAAAGCACGCACCGAAGGCTGGGGAGCAAGAAGTCACCGTGGAGGTGGGCAGGACCTGGGTGTGCAGATGTTATCCAGCCCCGATGCTGTCCTGCATGCTGGGGCTGTTGACAACCGACACAGGAGGTGATGCTGGGCAGGAGCTGAGGTGTCCTCAGTGCCTTCATGCAGGAGCTAGGGATGCGAAACAGGGCTGTGCTGGAGTCCATCGGCACAGCCTGCCCCCAGGCACAGCTGATCCCATGTCATGGTCCGGATCGCTGACGCGGGGGACTGCTGGAAACGCTCCTGCTCTGCCAGGGCAAGGCCTGTGTTCAGTGATGAAGATGACAGCTCGGGGAGCAGGATCACCGCCATCTCAAAGGCCCCTGTATCCCAGCACAGTGGCTGCTGCAGGGGAGCAGCACTTGAGCCTGCAGCTCTCCAGCACTGCTTGGTCCCAGTTTCCAGGAAAGCTGCTGGGTCTCCACAGAAAGCTGAGCTTCGGGCAGGACTACAGGCATGGCTAAATCCAGCACTGGACACTACAATCTCGATGGTTTTTCCCCTCCAGGTCTCTGCTCTGTCTGTGGCCAGGCTGTGAAGAGGTCATCCTCTGGGATGAAGGAGGCTGCAGATGAGAGAGCCCTGCCAGAGCACAGCCCTCCCAGAGCCCTGTGCTGCCCACCGGGTCCCCACCACCTTGTCCCTCTTGGGGCAGTGACCCCCTGCTCTGGGCTGGCAGCNGTGGTCCCCATGGATGGGTGACCCTGAAAGCGCCAGTGTCCGGCACTGAGGACCGGCTCCTGACCCGTACCGACACAGGCTAGGAAAGGAGGAGGCTGAAAGTAAAAAAAGCTTCAGAAAAGAATGACAGGAATTATTTCAGGGCTGGAACAACCTGCCTCACACTGAGTGAAGAAGCCAATCTGTTTAGTTTATCTAAGGGAAAGTTAAGAGGGAACTCAGACGCATCTATAAATACCTACATGTTGGGAACATTTCTGATTGCCACAGTCCTTTATCCTAGCAAACAAAGGCAGCAAAATTTCCTGGGGCTGGGAGCTAGAGCGAGAGAAATCCAGGCGAACAGCAAAGTGCAGTATTTTTAATGGGAAGGATAAATAACCATCAGGCCAGCCAGGCTAGGGACACAGCAGATTCCCCGTTGCATGAAGTCTTAAAATCAAAGCTACGTGGCTGCTGCTAAAGGAGATATTGCAACTCAGCCAGGCATTTCGGGCTGGATGCAAGAGCCGCTGTACTCCACACCCTGGGACAGTCAGCAATAAAATCCCTTAAAATCTGACTGTTCCCAACTGAGCAGGCTCTCAGCCCTCATGGGTTTTTCCCCGTGACTCCCCATCTGCAGTTATGGTTCCCTCCCACTGGCGAACAGAGACCAGCAGCTGAGCTCATCCTGCTGTGGTGTTCAGAAAGCCCCCGTCCCGCCCTTCCAAAATGGCTAAAGATTTGGTGAATGTTTGAAAACATAGAGAGTAGCAAGAGGAAAAGGAGAAATTAAACAGTAAGGGGAAAAAAATGGGGCATTACCCATTTTATTGCAGTCCAGAATAAGAAGGGAAACTTTTAAAAAAGAAAGAAAAGAAGCAATGAAATTTTCATATTTAAAATATTTCAGAAGAAGACTTCGACTTAGCAAACCATCATTATTTCAAACTATGCCAAGGAAACCAACATTTTCATATCATTTTAAATCCGCGGTGAGCTCCATCCATCCCGGCCACTTCATGCCTCCCAAAAGTGCATTTTGCCCTTCGCTTGTCCCTAAAACCCCCTTCAAAGGCATAGCCCAAACGGTGCACGCGCACCAGAAGGAAGCTGAGATTTACGATGCACATCCAAATCAACAGCGTTTCCAAGTAAATAAGACAGCAGAGAAAAGCTCCCGGTAAGCTGAGGAATGGACCTGCCATTTAAGAGCTCAGAGAAAAAAATATGGAAATCTGCAATGTGGGAGTGTGCCAGCGCTGGGGGCGAGAGGGACGGGGCTGGGAGGATTTCCAGCTCCATGCAGCCTCTTCACTTCGGCGCCATATCCACCTGCCCTCCGAGCCCTGAGGGCTGACACCGGGCCACGGTAAATGCTAACGCCAGGGGATGATTTTGGTGTCGTCCAGCCCCTGGCACAGGTGACTGCTAGATTTCCTAGCCTGCGCGTCACCAGAATAGCCATCAGGAAACACTGCCAGCCCCAGTGGAGGGAAATGCCTCTCCGGCACCGTCCCCGCAGTGCTATGGGCACGCGGCCCCAGTGCTGTCCCCTCGGCGCCAGCCGCTGGCCGGGCTGGCAGAGTGGGACGCGGTGTGGTGCGCACGGAGGCTCACCTGGGGCAAGGCGCTGCGAGAGCCGAGCACCAGGCTGCAGACGCTGGCCGGTGCCTCCGTCCTCCGTGCTGTCACCCTCACCAGCCGTGGCGGCGTCCCCGGCGCGCTGTCCCCAGACGCTGTGGGAAGCCTCCGCTCGCTGTCCCGGGATGGATCCTGAAACAAGACAGGGGGTACATGCGGGTTGGGCAGGCCAGATGCCTCCAGGCCCTCCCACTGCTTTTGGAAGACCCAAAATGAGCTTTCCCCCATGCAAAGGGCTCATATTCCCTTTGTGAGCATCCCACCGCCCGTGACAGCCTGCTCCGGCACTGATGCCGTGGGCAGTGGGGTCACCGCAGGTGCCGGTGGAGGCTTGCAGGCAGGGGACTCTGGGGCTGTCCCACCCCTGGGCAGGGGCAGCTCCCTGTTGCATTTCACGTTTCAGCAACACAAGGTGCCTCAAAGGCATTTTTTGGAGAAAAGAGAAGGGATTTGATGGCGTCGATGGGCTTGGGCTGTGTCAGTGCAGGGAAGCCCCAAGACCGGCTGCTTTGCTCGTCCCCCCTGTGCACAGGGCACTGCGGGGGAAGCAGGAGTGCCCCTCATGCCAGCTGCACCAGGCCTGCGGCTGCTTTCCCACTTGTGTCCACATTGATTTTTAAATGTCCTTATTGACTGCCACATCTCCTTGGGGCCCCATGGACTGGTCTAGCAGCAGAGACTGGTGGCTGTTGCCAGCAGAGCTTGCTGGTGGATGGATCAAGGAGACCCCCTCAAACAAAGCAGGATCCCACTGCCTATGGTATAATACCACTAAAAATTCGTTCATAAACACAGACTAGATCTGCAAGTTTGCCTTTAAGTAGAGGGACTGTCAGTGTGAAGGGGACAAGAAAAAATTAAACTAGAATAGTTCCTGAGTCAGGGACACAGGTATCTCCTGCACTGATTGTGGGCAGTTTTGTCCCCTGTGTTCTTGATCATCGAACTCCTTAAAATGTTCCTCCTTAGGAGACATTGTTCAGCTCCATCATCCCTGTGTGCCATTCAGATTTGCTGTCCCCACAGGTATATGATGGGAAGCTAGTTCAGTCTGTGAAGCAGAAATATGGTGTTTATCTGATAGGATTACTTCACCGAAAGGAGGAGTCCCTGAATTTTTGCATTTCTGCACAAATGTTCCTGTGTCCCCAGTTCAAGTGGATCCCACAGCATCCCTTGGCAGGACTCAAGGCAGTGGGGGGGGCGACAGGAAGAGGACCTGCAAAGGCACAAGGCAATTTTATTTACCTCGGTGCCTTTGAGATAACTGAGACCCTACCGCTCAATTCTTGCCTCCCCACCTGGCGCCGTATCTTATAAAAGGCTGTTGAAAATTAAAGAGAATGCAAGTAAGAGAGATAAAAGTTATCTGAGAGCTGGAAAAAAATCCAAAAAGGAAAACTTAAAAGACTCAACCTACTTCACTTATCAAAAGCAGGCCACGAGGTGGCTAGATCAGAGAGCCGAAATGCCTCCGTGGGAGACAGCGTTGGACGGGAGCAACTAATCCAGCTGCCACAGCAGAGCACGAACCAGAGCTGGAGCTGAAGCCATTTGCATTAGGAACAATTCAATTAACACTTGTGAACCAGAGAGGTTGCCTCGTTAAGGAGACAAGCTGTGACAGAGGAGGCGTGGAGACACCCTGAGTGTGAGCTGGCTGGGCTGCGGTGGCCAGCAGGTCCCCCTCCGTGCAGGGGCATGCAGGGTCTGGCCCCACAGCATTGTGCCGGAGCAGCTCTTACCTCGGGTAGGTTTTGGGGCTCTCCGGGGGTGACCGCAGAGCTGGGCTTACTGGGCCCATGCGCTGGCCCCCCGGCTGTGCCGTGATGTGCGTCCGGGCTTTGAGGCTGCAGGGGTGCGGAGCGCAGCGTGAAATCGTAGAATTCATGGATATCTGCAAAACAGCACAAGAAACGTGCACAGGACCAGGGAGGCAGCCCGATGCCGGCGTCCTGTGTGGGGTGCAGCACCTGTGCCCACCGGCTCTGCCCCCAGAGCATCGTAAGTCTGAGCCCTCTGTGAGAGGCTGGCACCTGGGTGATGGGCTGGGCTGCGACTCTGCTGGCTCCCTACCCTTGCCACACTGCCCACCGCGCCCTCCCTGCACGGCAAGAGGTGCAGTGGGGCGCCTGGCTCAGCACGCAGTGCCCCATGGCTGTGGAAGGCACAGGCATTTCCACAGAGCAATGACCACACCTGTCATGGGGACTAAGCGCAAACTGTGCTCAGCAACGTCAATCATAAACGCACCCCATCCCGCTGTCCTCCCGGCTGTGCCAGCCCCATGCGTGGTCCCATGTCCCTTCTGCTCTGAGAAGCCTCCTGCGCCAGGCAGTCCCTGCCTGCCTGCCCGCCTGCCCTGATGCTGCCTGGCTTCTCCCTCCCCATCGCTGTTCCCCAGCAATTCCGGCCCGTGGAAGGGCTCCCTTCCCACAGAGACCGGCAGAGAGGGCACAGGGCAGTAGGACAGCATGCTCATGGTGTACAAGCTCTAAAGCTGATGGCTACAGCTGTGTTATCCCCAGCTCCTTCCCTGATAAATTTCTTCTTCCCACCTGGCACGATACTACCTGCACACTGCCACAAGCAGATGCCAGGTATCCTCACCCTGGGCTCCAAGGACCTGCTGCTGTAAATCGTAGTGGCTCCACAGAGTGGTGCAAGAATGGGGTATCCCAACCCTCCCTGCTCCAGAGACAGTTACGAGGTGACAGCGGGACCTGACGGCAGCTGCTGCCCAGCTGTAGCTCCAGAGAGGCTGCGGGAGCCCAGACTGTCCCCTGCCAGGAGCACTTTACCCTCTCCCAGTCACACATGGAGGATTGCAGGGAGCAGCAGGGCTGCAGAGGGCTTCGCTCCTCCCCAAGGAAGCCCCCACTGCCACACACTCCGGCAGCTGCCAGCCCCCAGCAGCGCCCAGCTCATCTCCAGAGCCAGGTGGACCTCCAGATCCAGCACCGCCGTAGGAGCAATGAGAGCCAATATACCCATCGCAGAAGTGTTTAATTTCAGAAAGGGAACTACATCAACAGTGAAAAGCTTTTTTATGAAGAAACTGAAAGGGGTAACAAAGTGGGTAAAACATTTGTGGGAGGCACCGAGCCTATTTAGAGAGACCCCATGGGGACATCAGAGTAAACGCACAGTGCCTGGCCAGAGGATACTCCAAAGGCAAAATGGAGGAAAGCAACGCTGGACTGCAGGGGAAGGGAGGCTTTAAAAGCAAGAAGACATTGATCTAAACAGCTGAAGCTGCATCCAAATGAGAAAACCAGAAAGGATGGTAAATACTGCCAGGTTAAAGGTAAAGCTCCAAAAGGTCAGCCAAGAGCTTGGTAAACGCCTCGCCAGAGGCTCAAAAAAGTAATAAATCCCTTCAAGTACCTGGGAAACAGGAAGCCTGGCGGAGCTGGTAGGGCCAAAAATTCACGGCAGCATAAATAAGCACTCGGAGTGGGGAAAGCCGCAGCAGGAACCTGAGTTTATTTTCTGTACTTGTGCCTGCTGCTGCGGAGGCCGGAGAGCCCCTCTTCTGCAGTCAACCCCAAAGGCAAGCGGTGGGTCTCAGCCTGGGGGGGGGCCGTGGCCACTCCCCTGGCACTCCCCGTGAGCTCAGGGATGAAGGAGCTGCCCCAGCCCTTCGGTGTGCGATTTCTCACCTGAAACTATGCCACACCGAGGCACCACGGGGTATTAAATTCCCACCTTATAAAGATTTCCAAAGGAAATCTGGTGGGTGCTGGGCAGCGTAAGCAGGGACATGCTGAGCACTGCCCGAGGCTGTTTCCCTGGGAGGCTTTCACAAAGCAGGATTGCACCCCCAGACAGAAGTCTCTATCCTCTCCCTGTGCTTAACCACATGCCCATGCACTGCAGCAGCACGTCCATGTGGCAGATGGGATGGGGAGCAGCACTGAGCCCCACCATCCAGCTCCCCGGGGCTGCCTGGTGACCTCCCAGGCACAGGGAGAAAGCTGCTATAAATCTCGGCTGCTGGGAGAGTGGCTTTGTGCCCACGGGGAGCACAGCCAGGCCACGTGGCCACCCGAGTCCAGACAGCACCGTGCCACTGCCTGGCGTCAACGATGCTTTCGGAGCTGCTGCTTCTGGAGCTGCTGCTTCGCGCTGCATCATTGCCAGGCTCTGTCCTGTGCCCCAGGAGAAATAGGGCAGCCGGCAACGATGGGAGGAGTGGGAGTCCCCAGATCCACCCACCGCGCTGGGGCAAGCCCCTCCGCAGCCCCCCAGGTGCCGAGCACACTGCTGGCAGCCCTTGAAGCCCTCCCAAATTAGATGTGAGGTCACAGCAAGCAGTCAGCACACAGCCAGACAAACGGGACTTTGTTTTCATGCAAAAACATCTCTCCCTCTGGTTATAAAAACAGTCATTGCGTAACGGGATAGCAGGGGCTCCTGGCTGCGTGGATTACGCTTGGAAAGCGCAAAACTTTGCAAAAACGAGAACAGGATTTGAACAGCCCCGTGGCAGGGGTGCACCGCTGCCGGCATCCCCATTTGCCACCCATCTGCTGCAGGAACACAGCCTTGGGCAGCCAGGCTGGCAAGGTGCCTGTGGAGCGGGAAGCTCGTCCTCTGAAGCAACCGCGCTCCACCCCCAAAACCCTCAGCCCATTTTAGACACTTGCTGGGAGAAGGAATCGTTGGTGGCACCAGGAACCAGAGGAGTTTCAGGATCTGGGGATGGGGTTCAGGTAGTGAAGGGTGCGGCTGTGACAGGAGTACATTCTAGGACACACATCCATGTGGCATTAAAGATAATTTGAATATATGCTGGTTTTCTTCATGTCTTACGGGCATCACAAGCTGCACACAAGTCTGCCACACCCGGCGCTTTAAGAGCAGCGCTACCTGAAAAGCCTCAGTAAGGGGGTGTTGTGGTAGCAAAAGATGATGCTGCATGTTCTGCCTTACAGCCGAATTTCTGTTTGATGACAGAGTGAATCCACTCCGGATCTAATAAGGAAGAGTAACTCAAGATTTACAGAGATTAGAATTTGTCTAACAATTTCCTCCTGGGGTCAATACGTCAAATAAGTGTAATTAGATATGTCTACAGCACCAGCACCTGGGGGCTAACGCAGCGCCCTTGTGCCAGCCAGCACACGCACTTCCAGAAAATGCCATTTCTTCCCTGACGTGTGCGCTGTCACCAGCTGCGTCACCGCAGATTTACCCCAAGCAGAAACCCCAGGCTCGCACCAACCTCCCAGCCGTGGCCCCGCTGTTGTAGGGAGGACTTACACCTACGGTTGCCACAGCAGAGACTTCAAGCAGGCTACAAGTTTCCATCCTTGGCTAAGGGCTAATCTGCAAGAGGAGCTGTCTTCAGGGCTGGGAATCCTCCCGATTCCTCCACTTTTCCACCCTGGCTCCTGCAGCCACCCGGTGAAGCCGCAACCACCACCCCAGCAGCGCTGCTGGTGAGCTGAGCTCCCGGCTGGAGTTTTGCACCCGGGGAAGCACCGTGGGTCAGCAACAGCCTGCCCTCTCCTCATGCCTCCGCAGCAGCATGGCTCACTGGGGGGAACCTTTTTTGGGGTAAAAGGAGCTGTAAGAGACGGCTGGGGGCCCCGAGCAGCTGACAGAACCTCACTGGGGTCGTGCAGCCACCACTTGGGCACGAGGAGCTGAAACCCAGAGGGCTGTCGGGAATATCGCTGCCCTTTGGGCTGCTGGCAGCCGGGGTGGCCGAGCGCACACAGACCCTGCCTGTCTGCCTGGCTTCACCCGCTGCAGATGGCACAACGGCTCCTTTCAGCCCCAGCTCTGCGAAGGAAAGGTCAGGGAGCTGCTTCTGCGTGCGAGCCCCGTCCTCCCTGGTGACACGAGACAGGGCCAGGCATCTCCCCAAGGGGCTCTGGAGAGCAGAGAGAAAGCAGGGCCACGATCACCCCAGCCCAGTGTCCCCGAGTCCCGGCTCCTCGAGCGTCCTTTCGCTGGGCGGTTTCCCTGCAAGTCACGTGCTTGGCTCTGCGGCCTCAGATGCAGGCAGAGAGGGGCCAGGAGGAGGGAGCCAGCACAGTCTGTTTCCCTCTGCACCGCCAAGGAATTTCTTTTGTGCAGAGCACGGGTTGGTGCATTCCAGCGCGGAGTAGCTCCCGCATCGCTGCGCTGTGCCGAACCAGCCACCGAGGCACCCGCCGGGGCACGACCGTCCGGGCAGGGTCAGCGAGCCGCACGGCATGGGCAGCTCCTGGGAGAGGGAGTGGAGTCTGGCACGGTGGTCACAAGGGTTTAAGGGGCTGTGCTGTGCTTAGAGGAGTCTGGCAGCAAACAGTGTTTGTGCAGAGCAACACTGGGCACATTCACAGCAACAGATACATCCAGCCCTGGACACCAAACAGGCTTTATCTGAACATCCCAGCAGATCCTTCCCTGGAGCAATCTGGGGCTTCTGGAGTCCACAAAACAGCTTATTCTTTAAAAAAAGCATATGGAAAGCCATATCCCCGGCATTTTTCATGTGGACCAACTTGGAAAACTTCATGACGTTTGGCACTCCTGGCAGCTGTACTATGGCACAATGCATTCTGGTGTTCAAGCTCAAGCTGGCCAATGCACGCCTTAGGAGAGCATTAAGTGTAGGAGGATGAGATCTGAGGACAGGGATGTACTGTGCTCACGCATTCATGTTCCCTAGAGGCTGAAAAAAAAGCAGGCCCATGTTGCTGAAAGGCTGCAAGAAGAGGGACCTCTGCAAGCTGAGACCTCTCCGGAGCCAGAAACATCTGGCATGGCACGAAGCAGCGAGATGGGAGCCTCTGCGCTGGGAGGACTACCCAGGGCTCTCCTGAAAATCCTCCTGTCTCGGATAAACTCCGAACCCGCCCTGTGACTCCAAGCAAACTTCAGACAGAGACACAGCAGCCCACTGGGAAAAGAGGGGTGGTGTGGGTGAAAAGCAAATACAATAGAAATACTCCACGACCCTCCTAGAGCTGTCACCGTGCTCCAGCGGGTCTGGACCATGGACCCTGCTGTGTGGCAGCTGTGTGTGGGCGCAGCGAGCACGCAGCCAGACACAGCATCACACGTGTCCACACAGGGACAGAGGAATTCACAAACCCATGCTCCGGGGGAAGGAGGACGGAAGTAATTAATGTAAATTCCTAGCTAGGTAAACACATCTAGAGAAAGCTCGCTCTGGCACGGGGAACTAATATCCTGTTAAACCAGTTGAAAAGGTCACCAGCAATCAAGTGACACTCCCTCGTGCCAGCATTGACAGGACATCAAGACAGATGGCTTAAAGCAGGGAGCTGGGAAGCCTGTGCAGCGTTTGCGTGCCAGCGTGTAAACTGCAGCCAGCTCGGCGTGTGCGTGGACACGCTCTCTCCAGCTACACTCTCTCCATGACACTTTTGCACTAATATGAACAGCCCTGGGCTTCAGGAAAGCTGCTTTGCTGCCTTCACACAGCCCCAGGGAGGGCTGGGGGAGCACACAAAAGCAGTCAGGGGTGTTGAGCTTGTGTCAAGTTTGCCATGGCGATCACAGCCCTGCTGGGGACCACTGCCTCCAGCACGGGGCTAACTGTGGGCTGGGGACCATTTTGAAAGTGGGTTGTATAAACGAAGAGGCAAGAAAGGAGATGCACGCTGGTTTTTGGCATGGGGGCCCACTGCCCTGGAGAGCCCTCCCTTGCCACATCTCTGCTGCCAATGGCACACACATCCCAGTGCAAGCCCTGCACAAGGACACGTTAGGGCTGAAAGCCTCCAGATGATGCTCCAACAGCAAGGACAAGCAAAGGAGAGTATAAAATAGCTTAAGACACACTGCTCATCCCATGACTGTATTCCATTTTCAATGGATAACCTGAAGCACAGAGGAACTAATGGCAACGTGGGGCTCTGCAGGCACAGAACTGGGTCTCTGGCTGCAGAGGTGCGAAGAAAAGATGAGAGCTGCCAAGAGAGGAGAGCGATGGCAAGTGGGAGTGCCAGGGCTGAGACAGCCTTGGGTCAAAACACACTGAGCATGAGGCACAAACCATGCACGGAGCTCTGTACCCCAGGCATGGGTCCTTCTCTGGGGTGCAGAGCTTCTGGGGTGCTTTCCCTTCCTTCTCAGCAGGGAAACTTGGCTTCTCTCCCGGGAGACCTGGGAACAGAAACCATCAGGGCTGTGCAAGCTTCCCTGAGGCCCACAGCGAGCAGGACTTAAGGAGAGGAGTTGAATGGGAGGTCCTGCCCCTCTCAGCACACTGCAGCTTCTGCAAATGGTTCTCTGGGGTTACTTCCAAAATTAGTGTCCTAAGTGAAACTAGACAGCCAAGATCTCGTCTGCTTTGGCAGGGAATGGAGCTGAGCAACTTCAGAGTCTAAAACCATCAAATTTCATTTTTCTAAAAAAAAACCTTGCAAAGAGAGTGCGTTTTCAAATGATGTCATTCAGCGAGATAGCCATGCATCTTGCATGCAGAAGCTGCAGAGTCTGCCGAGACTCTGGCTGTGTTTGTCTAAATCCACAGGAGGACTTTGCACTGAAAACGGCATTTTCTGGTGCCCAGCCCCAAGACAAGCCTCGCCGTCAAGTCTGTTTCTTGTGTGAAATGGAGCTGCTTGCACAGTGCATTACTTGCAAGTGTTTGTGGGTCTAAATGCACGAAAGGCCAGGATACTCCAAAAGAAGCTGGGTACATGTGGATTCTCTCTCAAAGACAGAAAAATTTAGTTTCCCTTTGGGTCGGCAGCAGGAATGGAAAGTAGCAGGTTGTGATGAGGCTGAGGGGCACAGTGAGGAGCGAGGCCCGTGGCAGGGTGTCCTTGGTACGGCAGCAGAGCTAGAAATCCGGCGGTTGGCTGAGGCCACACCACGCCTGCACTGTGCAGAGGGTGCTCGTGGCATTGCACCATCCCTGAGCGGGTGCTGGGTAGATCTGGTCCGGCCCAGCAGCATCCTTTAGCAAGCACTGGACAGATCTGGCATGGCCTGATGAAGAAGGCTTTACCCCTTGTCCACAATCACCTGACTGAGGAATCCCGTTCATGTCACAAACACCGAGTGACTGCAACCCTGACCCCCAGTATCTCCTGCCCAAGCCCTGGAGGGGAAAGCCAGCCCAGGTCCCTGGCAGGTACCCACGTGTTTGCACAGGATGCACCCAGCCTGGTCAGTGCCAGGCACCGGTGCAGGATCAGGCCCCCCGGAGAGGCCACTGACCACAAAGCCGCAGGGACCGCAAGGCAGGGGCTTACCCAGCAGAGCCTGGAAGAGTTCACTTTGGAAGACGTGCGAGACTTTTCCGATGGAGGCTTTTAGCTCCTGCTCCTCTGGGGACTGCAGGGTGCTTTGGTACCTGGTCAGAATTTCCACTGCCCGTTCAGTGTCTGCAGAGATGACAGGAGTAACAAGGCATTAACACTGAAGGATGGACAGACATCTTCAGGGAAGGCTTGAGTGCAGCCTTGGAGCAGCGCAAAGGCCTCCCCTGGACAATGCCTCAAGTTGCCTTCCCGCTCTGGATTTTTAAGAGACAGCCAGCCACAAAAGCTGCCTCCTTACGCATACTTGGAAGAGCTAACCCTGCCGCAAGGTGCAGAGTGGCCACGGTGGAGAGCTGGGCAGGGGCCGGGGGGGAGGTGATTCTGCCTGCTGGCCCTCCTCAACCCTGAAAATCAGGGGCTAAACCCAGGTTGACTCACCTCCAAACCCCGCGGCACTGGGCAACCTGAGCACCTCTGCCACCTCCCAGGCAGAGCAGCCATTCAGGAGCTGGATGTGTGCCAGATGCACAAGGCTACGAGTACTACCTGCAGGAGCTGCAGCCTCCCATGCGGGGTCAGATGGCTGCAGCACAGCTGAGCGCAGCCCCACTCACACAGCACAAGACACGTGAACTGCTGAGCTACACGAGTGGCAAAACTTAGGTTTCTGCAGGGTGAAGTGTAAGAATTGCTCCACGTAGCAAGCAGCCTTGGGTCACCAGGAGACACAGCGGGAAAGGAGTGTGATGCCTTGGTGTCAGGGAAGGAGGGATGCTGACCCAGAGGGGAGCTGGAGGCTGCTGTGAAGCAATGCTTTGGTTAAAGACTGGGCTTACCATAGCTGTGAGACAACCTTGGACTAAACCAGTGGAGCTGTGATCTCTCTGTACCAGGACACCTCAATGCTTCTCTGGGCAGGTGCCCGGAGCTGCCAGTCCAGCTCCAGCCCCAGATGTGACCCATTTCTCAGGAGGGTGGTGAGCTCCCATGGACCTTGAGCCCATCCCAGCGCTATCAGTGAATATTTCCCTTTATCGCCCAGGCAGCCCGCAGACAAAGAGCGTCTGTGTGAGGAGGCGGGGGAGCCATCCTGCCACTGTTGGGGACTCATCTTTTAACCCAGCAACTCATGCAGAAAGGATGACCCTGCTCATCCCCGGGCTCTCGGCAGGGAATTCAGGTCATCAGACAAGGCGGCCTGTGTCTGCCAGGGTGCGTGCCACCTGCTATCCTAGCTTGTGCAGCTGGGTCCCCTCCCGGTTCTCCTTGGCCAAAAGGGGAAGGGGGTCCTGCCTGTGTCACCGGCCCACACTGACTCATCATGGGAGCAGAACAGAGAAAGGAGCCCGGGGAAGCGTGAAGAGCTCCTGCTCAGAGCTGGGCTCCATGCTGGCTCCAGGAAAAGCAGGGACTTCCCCAAGCTCCAGATTTACTGGGCTTTATGGGCATCCCAGCCCTATGTTATCACTAAGGGCTTCCTTTTCTGCAAGATCAGACAGTGGCTTCAGACACTGCCCAGCATCCCGCAAGCAGGGTTGAGTCATCTCCGCCTGGTCATTCCTGACCTTACCAGCAGAAGCTAAAGGAGCAGGTGGAGAACTGGGGCCACCACACCGGGACACAGAGACTGTGAGGCCGGTGTGAAGCTCCCACCCCAGGCCAGGCTGCACAGAAAGAGCTGCACGCAGCCCGTGCTGACCCCTGCACTGCCGGCCACCGGCACCGGGTGACAGCCAGCTGGAGCGGGGCAGCGCTGGCCCGGGACCACCCAACCCAGGGAAGCGCTGAGCCTGCAGCGCAGGGGACAGACGGACACCCAGAAAAGCGCACGGGGTGTCTGGGGCCCATCTCACCGCACCTCAAGGTGCAAGTCCCCCTCCCAGGGGGTCCTTCCCGGCGAGGCCCCCACACCCGCCCTCCCCACGGCACGCAGGGGTGCCGCAAGCACAGCATCCCGCGGCCCGAGGAGGGCGGGAAGCCGGGGCACCCGGTGCTCAACTCTCAGCCTCGGGGGTGCGCCGGGGCCCGGCCCGCGGCGGGGAGGGAGGGAGGGAGGAAAGGGGCGCGGGGCGCCGGCCGCAGCCCGGTGCCGGTGCGGCGGACACTTGTTGAGCACGGCGGCCCGGGCG
>Ga0065711_1034893_pt1 | contig 23090 bp, 7 predicted proteins | sample Hoacrofraction12_FD_59098 | JGI IMG/M metagenome (GOLD analysis project Ga0065711, IMG submission 59098) | Hoatzin crop microbial communities from Cojedes, Venezuela - Epithelial fraction 12 v2 (version 2) | ecosystem: Host-associated > Birds > Digestive system > Esophagus > Crop | place...
GGGGGGGGGGGGGAAATAAAAAATAAATCAGTGAGTGATTACTACACCCAGATTTGCTGTTTGATTGCAAAAGTTACTGGGAAAAGCATTATGACTTTTCTCGTCAAATACTCTACTACAAAATATTTTAATACAGTAGATATTTGAGGGAGAAGAGACCTCAGTAGATGCAGAATTTGAAATAATTAGCTCTCTTGAGCTCTAAGTAATCAATATAAAGTAGTCAATGAAAGACAAATTAAACCTTCATTTTGTTTATTGATATTCTGCATAGAGAATGACATAAAAATAAATGGCTGAATATAAAGTACAGTAAGAAAGAAAAATACAATCTCTACTCTTTTCCTAAAAGCACAAAACCCAAACTATTGATCCAGCTAGCTCTGGAAAATGACATGCTCTTACTGCATAATTTTCCAGTTTCATATTGATAGAGGCTGATTATTCTTAAATTTGTAATTCAAAGTTTGTAAAATAAATATTTATTTCACCATTTTATTAGGCAGTTACATCACACAGCATTCTTTTTCTAAAATTAGCTTACCTAAAGTTGCATGTATAGAAAATGCAAGTCTCCAATAATTGCTAAAGAACTATCAGTACTCAATTTCATTCACTGATGTCAGCGAGAAGCCATTCCACCACAATGGTCATGGATTAACATACACCTCTTGCGTCTACACAAGAGAATTTATGGAATTAAATTCTGACTAGAACCAGGGCTTAATTGGGAAGCTCATTCTGGTTTTCTGGATTCAATCCAGTTTTTCATCCAATCGCTGCATTAGGGTAGCAAAAAAAGATATTTGCACTTGAAGTTATACATACACACGCATACATCTCCCCCCTATACTGACAGAAGCGAGGAGACCAGCCACACCATCATGAAGCTCATGGATGGCATCCTGAGGGGTGGAAGGGAGGGCTGCCATCCAGAGGGACCCCGACCAACTGGAAGAATCAATCAACGGCAAGCTAAGGAAGTTCACTGAGGACAACTATCAAATCCTGCCCCTGGGATGGCCCAACCCCTGCACCCACACGGGATGGGGACTGCCAGGCTGGGGAGCAGCTCTGCTGGGAAGGCTCTGGGCCAGCAGCGAGCTGAGCATGGGCCAGCAGCCTGCCCTGGCAGCAGGGATGGCCAGCAGCATCCCGGGCTGTATGAACAGCAAAGCCAGGAGATCAAAGGAACAGATTATTCCCCTTTACTCAGCAGTCATTAGATCACACAGAAAACTGCATCCACATTTCCACAACATTCCATACACTACAAATACCAAAATTTAACAAAGCGGAATTTCTTTCCAAACTTTTAGATATTAGAAAAGGAAGCTCAATAGCTCTCCTATATCAGCCAGACAGAACAAAAGCAGACTAATGCTCTCCAAGTTATGCAGGACAAGATGATCTGAAACAAAAGCCTTTCCCCGTGATGCTATGACGCCTACCCGGACAAGGGTGAGAGTGTGAGATTTAAGTAGCTCCCATCTACTTTACTCACAAGTTTGCAAGGCAGATTTTTGGGAAGTAAAATTCCAAACTTAACACTATTTACATCCATCTATTGCTAAAAATTTTATCGGAATACTAAAATAAATAATAAATTTTAAAAAGTGTTCGTTTGTTCGGTATATTTTCCACCAAATGTGAACAGTCAATACCTAAGCATTTGTTCAGACACATGTAAAAAAAGAAATCACAGCTGTAGGGCTCTTTTGCCTGTTTGTTTTTGTAGTACTTCAGGCATGACATAATTTTACTTAACACTTTTTCTTCTCATTATATGAAACTTTCATCACAATTTTATTTAAAAGGCCAGATTGAAAAATAAGCATATTGTCAGTAATACCTAAAAACTTAGAAATTTCTAAGACTATGAATATACACAATATTAAACAGTTGTAAAGACTTATCAGTTAAACAATTAAGGAATATATTATAATTAGTTATGGCTAGACAAAAATATTTTTCTCATCTTGCACTCATTCTATCATCATTATAGACAAGCAGACATTCTTCATCACCTTTTGTAATTTTCAGTTATGTCAGCAGCTTCTCCTAAAATTTTCCTTTAACCATGAAGCACATTGATCAATTCTAAATTTTGTGTAGTGACTCCCTCAGGCAGAAAAATGATGTATTGAAACAGAAGCAGTTTTCAACACAAGCAAGAGAAACTGAAGACATCTTACTAAAAGAACTCTTAGTCCAGGTCATACAAGCGGACTGAACTCAGAATTTCATTGGCAGGAATGCTTATTATCTAAGACTACCTAGAAAATGAACAAATTTCACTCCAAATAAGCCTACAGCTCAATGAAGCCATCTCAAGTTTACTGCTCATTGCTCACCAGATACTGTTTTTGATAGCTTGTCATTAAGTTTTTAGCAGTGGTTGTCTATAATATAAAACTTTACCATAAGTAAAAAATGAAGCTAAGCAATACTTTGTTATCTGAAGATAAATAGGGAACTCTTAAGCAATACAAAAAGTGTTATTAGAAATCTGTGTAGTCCCAAATGAGATCAGATAGATGCAACTTTTAAATGAAAATAATTATTTAAACATAGTAACAGAAAAATCCTCAAGATTTACATGATTGTCTTTTTATGATAAAGAGAAAATATCAGTGAAAACATACCTATTCATACAACTTTAATGCTCTGGTGTTTCATATTGTTAAAAATTCCATGTGCCAACAATAATGTTTTTCAGTGAAAAAAGTTTCATCGATCTCAATCAACTGAAGTAATATAGTCTATTTACTCCCTCAGAAACATGGAGAACTTAAATACTAAATTTACATTAGCATACACATTCAACATTTATAAATTTATTGCATTTATTTTGAAGGGGAATTGTCAATTATGCCAATCTAATTCAAAATACACAAAACCACACTAGGGCTTTTAATCTTTAGTACCATGAATCACTAGTGACAAATGGCAATCATGCAAAAGCAATAAACTAATAAAAAACTCAATCTCATTACAAGTGGGGGGGGGGGAGGAGAAAACCCCACATTAATTAATGACCCATTAATGCAGAGAAAATTCCCTAAGTGCATGTTCCCAAAGTGAAGTTACTTTTCCCCCACAAGGCAAAGTCTGTCAACTAATTAATATTTCTCAGCTCTTGTCACTCTTTGAGTATTTGAAGTGTGACTAGATAACTAACAGGAAATTCACATCCCAAAGCAAACTAATCAATATTAATGTCATTGAGGACAGCAAATTCTGATCTTACCTCTGCTATGGTTATGCATTCCGGATGCAAGAAATTAATCATGTGGTTGGCCAGCATTAGGTAACACAACGCATCTTCATCCACATGTAGGCCAAAATATTCGTTGTAATCTCCACTGAATCCTGTGCCTAATAAGACAAAAAGTTTTAAAAGGCCACAGTTGCTGGTTTTTTTTAAACCACAGAGATTTTGCGATATGCAATTTTATAAGCACCAAATTTATTCATAATTTCAGATCTATCCATATAGCAGCACAACAAGACATTAGCCAATCCAGAATTTTATGAGGATTCAGGGAACTTTTACAGCACTATTTCCACAGCAACAGAGCCGCAACAGAACTGCTCAGATTAGAGTTGATTAAATTACTTACCAATCCCATGATGGTGATACAACATAGACGTAACACCATCAAACCGGAAGCCATCAAAGCGATAATCTTCGATCCACATTCTCAAATTAGACAGAAGAAATCTCAAAACTTCCCAGCTGAAATAACATGAATATATTTTATAAGCTTTAGAAACTTCGGGATCAACTACAGTTCCTTATACCACGTTCCCCACTTGCATATATGGTACTTCTACTGGACATTTTATCATTTTATTGACTTCTTTCCCATTTTTCATTAGCCCCAAAATGTTTGTCTTCCTAAGTCTTTGTCTTCTACTGCACATAATTTTAAGATGGCAGATAGGGGTTTAGGAAAAATTGTTACCTGTCTATATAGGCATCTAAACAGGTTAGTGTTTGACCACATATATTAGAGATTAATACCCATACTTGCCACTGTACTTTTCCTTTGTCTCTTTAAGATGGTTATATTCTGTAGGAAAAGATCTTATAGAAACACAACGGAAGTTGTAATACACAAGATTTCATCCCCGAGATTTTATGGATTTACAGCAATTTCTAGGCATAATAAAAGTTGAAAAGCTGTTGTCCTCCCCCAATTATTTACGAACCACATGTCACCAGTAAATTACCAGATTATCTACTGGGTTGCAAATGTACACTTTTAAAGATTAAGGCAACTTATGGAAGTTGAGGAAATATTTTTCAAAATTCTGAACAACACGAATCGGTTATAACACACACAAACAAAGCGCAGACATGAAATTGAAAATATAAAAGAGGTTCAGCACGTGGAGGCATTTATGAACAAAAATCGTATCAAAGAACAAAATTGTTTCAGGGACAGTTTTTCTGCTATTCGTCACCTCCTCTCCCAGGTCACTCAGCAGCTTCAAAGACCCCCCTACCTTGTTTCTACTGGTCACTCTGCACACCACTACCCTTTCTGCCACCTTTGGTACAGGCTGCCTCAGGCACATCTGCAAACTACGGCTCCAAAGAACTCACCCGCCTCAAACAGCCAGCCACATGAGGTAGTGAAATTTTTGCTCACGTCTTCAACACTTACAGAATCATAGAATCATTAAGGTTGGAAAAGACCTCTAAGATCATCAAGTTCAACCATCAACCCAACACCACCACGCCTGCTAAACCACGTCCTGAAGTGCCATATCTAGACTTTTTTTGAACACCGCTATGGATGGTGACTCCACCACTTCCAAAGTCATGATTTCTCTTTAATCTGTTTCCCAACATAACACAACTACAACCCCACTTACTACCGAGTTACTGTTCAGAGAAGAGTGGAAGCAACACAACAGCATGCAGAGCCTCATTCACCACCCTCCGGTGGGTGAGATAGAAGGGGTACACCTGGCACAGAGCACATCAGTCAGCATCACTGTTACAATTTACCTGGGCACATAGTTGGCATATGGCAATGCAGGAGATCCTTTCTAGATCTCACTTTATTTAATAGACAGAGGCAGCAGACTCATTAGGCAATTATGACACAACGAATAAACTAGATTTTGACAAAACTAATGTCCCCACCTTCCTTCCTCCAAAATACTCCCTCATATGCAGGGTGCTTTACATCTGGAGTTACTGGTATTACGTGAAAAGATGGTGAGGCTGTGGACGCACTATAAAGTTGGTAAAATCCTGATATCATTGAATAGCCAGTTTTTATTTACTTCAACAGGATCACAGTATTTCTTCTTTCCTTGCATGTACTGCACAGATATACATTTGCACATATGAAGACAGAAACATTACTGAAGTAAAACCTCCCATATTTAAGAAGTGTGAATCAATGTATTGCCTCAGTTCAATATCTTTTTTGGGCACGCATTACATAACAAGATTTTTTGTTTCCATTCCCGTGTTCCCTGCCCCACCACAAATCATCCAATTCACAAGATAACACTGTACTAGGAAGATGCTCAGGAGCTTGTCTACAGAACCTTTTATATATTTATTATTTCTCAGGTGAGATGATTTGCAATGAATAAATGGTAGAGAGAAAATCCTTTGATACTGAAAGGAACAGAAAGGTATCAAAATTCCTACAAACTGGCAAGCTGGTCACAAAAATACAACTTTGTGCAGATGTTCGCTGTATCTTTCTCTGACCCAGTATCAAATTTGCAGAAAGCTATTTGCTGCAAGCTAAACACTGTAAGCAAAATCAAAGCAGTAGCTGTATTGCAATAAAAATACTATCTCACGTGGAATTAAGCTAATGCATGTACAAAGAGTAGATTAATTGCTATGAGCTCCAGCCAGAGTTAAAAGTTATTTCTCCTCATTACTGACTGCTTGACTTCATAACCTTAAAGTTCTTAAAATGGTGAAGACGATCTCTACATTTGTAAAACATACACACAAATCCCAAAACGGATAACAAATGTAATTTTTTCCACCATTATTGGCACTGAAGATTGATCTTTGGAAAAAGATGGAGAACAAGTATGAAAATAAATTGTAATGACTTTTATATGGAAAAAGTGACTACAGATAAAAACAAACAAGATGAATTTGCTGAACCAAAAGATTAGCTAGCAAACTGATGAGATCAAAAACCTGAGTAGGAGCAGCAGATGTTTTCCAACCATCTGATAGCACATGGGAGAGAAGATTATAAATAAACAAACAAACATAGTAACTCTGACTCTAATCTAAACTTGGAAAAATTCAGTTTTAGGATAATTTCTAGGAATGATGTCAAATACTAGCAACCATACTGACTTTTAGAGAGATAGCTACACGGCTCCAAACACGAGCCAGAACAGTATTTTTTTTGAAACATGCAAATCACACCAACCATACATCGGTTCATGACTTTATCGAAGTACATTTCGTTATAGGAGCAGCAGCATTAGAAAGAGAAGTTGACAGAAGTAACAAATAACATTGCAGAATGCCAGGGGAGGCCAAAATCACAGCGTAATTGAAATACTTCCACTACAGAAGCAATAACTCAAGAACATTTCTAAAAGAAGCACATTCTCATAATTTTACAGACAGATATGGAAACATGATAGCATTCATTAAGAATGTAATTTCTTTTGGGCAAAAGCCATATCTTAAATTATATCTTAACAGTCTCTCATATTTTTGCATACCATAAAATTGAGAAAGTTCTTTCATTGCATGCATGATCTAAGAGAGGAAAATATATACTGTATTATCATTAAGGAACAGAACGATTTACGTTAAGAAATTTAAATAATTCAAAATTCACTCGACAACATTCAAAACAAAGAAGGTCTCAGAGAAGTCTTGATGTTCCCCAAATCCCCCCCCCTCGCCTTGGGGCCAACAGCTCACACATTAAAAACAGACTTCTCAGTTGAAGTAGTGAAATATCCATATCTAGCTAGATGACCTGGTTTCACAAGGTGATGAGAAATTTAACAACTTTCCTATACCAGGTGAGAAGAAAACATGTGAAATTGCTCACAAGTCAAACTCATTATTTATTTTTTTTCCTCCTGTACTAATAAAAAAGCAAAATAATGACTCACTGTAAGAATTCTAAATTCCAGTCCATGATGAACACAAAATATTTAGACACAAGCAAGTAATGCATTTAAACTAGTTAATTTTGTCACTATGGACAAAAAAAATAATATTGTCTGTACCTAAAACAGTTTGAAGCTGCAACTCTTGCAACATATATTAATGTTGACATTCAGGAACTACATTTATTATTATGTATTATAGAAAATGAATGGAACTGCTGACCTTTTAAGAATCTAGACTTTTATTATGATCCACCTGTTTTCAATTCTTAGTGTTTAATTAACTTAACACACAGTAGCAATGAATTGCTAAAGTAATAGCATTGACTTGCTAAAGTATTACTTTTTGAATTATCCCCAAGCATTCTAACAGCTGACTGGCTTAAATTCCAGCAGTGGACTGCTAAACAAAGATACTAGCATTCAGTCTGGTAATGCTACCTTTCAGTGAATCTAGTCAAGTTCATTTTATGAACTAAACATTAGATTTGATACAGAAATGTTCTTTCCTCCCCCTCCCCCATCAGCCAGCATATACCAGTTTGACTGTTATTTAGATGCACTTTGATGAGAGTGATACAGAAGAGTAACCAGTCTTATCCTGTTTGGAAACAACAACAAAAAAAAGAAACTCTCAGTATTCCCACCTCCTTCATTTACATTCTTCACTGTCCTTTAGTTAATATGGTTGCCAAGACCCCTAGCTACCTCCAGCCATAAGGGACTGAGGAGTCAAAGCAGTGCAGCAGGTGCCCACATTTCAGCCCAGGGACAATCCTGACACACACTGCTAGACTGCTCTCAATACCTGCACACATAATTATACTGAATGCCGCTCTACAGAAATATACACATCTCACTATCAGTAACAGAACATGATAGTCATTAACAGACCAAAATAGCTTTTGCTTGGTGATCCAAGCTGCAGTATGCCTCCAAAATGAACTGTGCAGACAACAAACACTAGACAGCTATCCTCCTGGGGCATACAATAAATAACCTGTGAGCAGAAGAGGTCAGCAGCAATATGTCACTTCCTCTATATCAATCCCAAGAAGAGACAGAGCAGCAGTGAATTAACTTTATTCCCCTCAGTAACAACCACAGAGGCACTGATGCAGAGCGCTACTTTTTCTAGACTTCAGATTTCTGAGAGTGCATTGCATGACTGCGTCCTGTGCAGCCAGAATAAAACAAACGGTTCTAGTTCAGTAATATTAAGCTCACTCACATTTCAAAGTTAATATTCAGACACAAAATTGCTTACAAGGAAAAAGCTTATTCTGAAAACAAGTAATACTAATTAATAGCAGTGGCACAGATATCAAAAGGTAAGAAGTTTCAGGAGACTAAAGGTTTCAGTTTAACATGCACTGAATTTTTAATATTATTTTAAAATAAACAGAAGACAACTGACAAAAATCTTGAGGACAGTCTTCTACACTCCAACGTCCAGTTGCAGGAGAATTTAGCTGGTAAAAGTTTTCAAAATGGCTGAAACATTCTTGCAGTATTCTTGAACTATTCTTTACATTGCCACAGTATTTTGGATATTTGCCATAGTATTTTGGTTATTATTAAAATAAATTAATATGATGAAACTTTTTTTTTTTTTTAACATTCCTACCATAAACAGCCCAAAAGACAATCAGTGTGGTCATCACCCCTTTGGTTACGTAGTTCAAGCCACTGCACTGTGAAGGTGATCTGGGGGCAAGGAGAGAACTTACAGGTCAGATGCATAAATTGTAAGGTCTCTACTTCTTGTCCATCACAATCTTGTACACGGATGAGGTTTGAAACTAACACCTGCGATAGCCATAGATCTTTACTCACACAAAGCTTGGAAAGACATTACTCGTACTGTATGGATTATAACTGCACTTTCTTGGGCAAGCTAATGGGGATAGTTCACAATTCTCTAAGTCTCCCACTGCTACTGGCTCAAAACTTCCTCAACAGGGAGCTCGGATCATTAAAGAAGATTTATCTATATCTCTTTCATCCACATCAGTGATAAAGAGAGGCACTTTTTTTCCCCCGAAGCCTCTGAATTTAAAATAAATATTAGCTTTAGCCCTAACTCTGGGAGTGTTTTTCTCAAATTTATCAAATATCTTAATTACTACTCCACTGCTCCTTCCCCACTTACTGCTTACAATCAATTGCTTATCACTACCTCTGTTCTCTGCATTGTGAGGTTTTGTTTGTTTTAAAGAGAAACAGATCCATACCGTGACCTTTCTGTATCACTTGATTAGATTATATTTGCTACCTGTATAGAATTCGTAACACTGAAAGTAGACAATTTATATACTGAGATACAGCAAAGATGTTGACAGTGCCAAATAGAAGACTTCTAACCTTTGATCTTTGGTCTGCAAAGCTTCTTTATCTTTTAAATGACATTTCAAATAAAAAAGCATTAAATAACACCAGTAACAGTGTATTACAAATATCCGAGTTTCATCTTTCCTTAAGGTCCACTACAACACCAAAAACATTAGGAAAGTTTAAATCGCCAATTAAATAGCTTAGTCTAAAAATTTCATGGCCAACTCTCCTTACAGCTAAAAAGCCTCGCGTAGGAAATCTTCACTGACATTGCAAGTTCTTGGGACCCAGCCATGTAACAAAGAGGACCCACTACTGAAGAAGAACGCACAAAGGTCATTGAAGTGGATGCAAAGGTTTTGACAATCAGTAATTGCTATGCAATAAAAAAATTTATTTCCCTGCTCGGATTCATGCATGAGTAAAGAGTACTCAGACATCAGTAAGGGAACAAAGATCTATGTTAAGGACACGTGTAAGATTTTGAACTATAAGGAAGTAAATGAATAAAGAAGAATGCTACAGGTCTGAAATCAGCAGACAAGCAAAGCTGAGTACTAAAAGGCAGGCATTTGAAAGCATACCAGATCATAACCTCGGGAGGTACAGGGACAACATCCTTCTGAAGCAGCGCAAGACTACCTGACTTGCCAAACATTAACCCATTTGTGTCTGTCCTAGGTAATCGCCCTCCTATTGAACCTGAAAGAGCAGCAGAGGTCTGCACCAGAACACAGAAAGTGTTTTAAGCTGAAGTACACAGTCTACCCCGAGGCCAGAAGGGGATGCAGTCCTTACGATGGAAGTCTGAAACACCAGAACAGTAATTAGCATGGAGTCTCAGTATGATCTTGTGATTGAGAAAAACTTCAATATAAAAGTTTCCTGTATTCACAGCCAATAGTGTGGCCCTTGGGAATGTTTTGCTACCTGAAGAGACAATGTAAAAAGCCAACCAGCCCTCGGGGACTTAAAGCAAAGACCTAATGGAAGACAGGTCATTTTTAATTTATCTTGTCACAGTGAGGTGACAAAATGCCACATAAAGTGAATGTGACCTGTTGACAGTCCCTTCTCAGTCTGTTTCTGGTCAGGTATTTGAGTATCAATCCCAACATTAAGTCTACCAGCTGTGAGAAGAGCAGTGGTGACAGCAAAACCCAGCACTTGTTCAGATCAATGTCTACAAAACCTTTAGACATGTAGTGATTGGCATCACTAAGCCAGACAGCAATTTCCACTGGGAAGTACAGATCTCTCTGCACAGCTGCAAAAGGTCAGGGCTTTTTGCCTTGCTTTTGTTTTCAAACAAAAAAAGGGTCCTTAAAGCTAGTAATGGTCATTGATACCAGTTTTCCCAGTAGGAGCTGAACTTCTGACGAACTGCTTAAGCAGCTTTCCCTGAAGAGAATGGTAGTTGCCATTACACAGTTGATTTCCAGAAGAGCAAAATTTCCAAGTGTTTTGAGATTAGGGTAAACAATCTCACAGCTTTCTAAGAAACTGGAAAATAGACAGGAAGAGATAGATGCAAACATTACCAGATGTGGGTAAGCCATTCGTGTTTTTACTAAAGTCAAGATTCCATCTTTCCATATTCCAGGATGTTACTAGGCCACCTTGAACACAACAGTTTTCAGGCATGCACTTCTCAGCTACTAAATGCTTCTCACTCATAGAAACAACCATATCAAATTCAGATGGCTGTAGGAATGAAAAACCTTTCAGCACAGCCACTTGCTCTCAGCTGCATTGAGCATTTTTACAGAAGGATACAGACCTCTGAAAGGGCTGATAGGAAAAACTGGTTTCCATATTTTTACAGGATATCATTCCATTCAGTTGGAATGTGTAAGAGGTAAAAATGCTAAAAATAAACCCCACTAGATGACTAGTGCCTCACTACCACGAGTAGTAAGAAATAACAGGTTGTTAAGACCCTCCATTATTTAGAAATGTGTGCTGGAGAAACACTGGAATCTTTCATTGTAAGATTAAATGAATAGCAAACACGAAACTCGGGCACATCTAAAAGCAGGAAGCATTTATTCTTAGCCACAGAAATTGAGGATTTATTCATGCCATCATAATTAGAAAGCCAATGATATTACACTAATAGAAGACTATATCAAATAAACTCACTGAAAGACTAAAAGTTTCCTATAACAGTGAAAAATAATGGATACTTTTATCAATACTTCCTGCAGAAGACATCTTTGCTTAACTATTAATATCCCTGAATTAAAATGGAAAAATCTCACAAGTATTTCAGAATTTCAAGGCCAGCCTTCACAAAAACAGTCCTTAATTATTAAAGCAGTATTACGAAAAAGTCTTGAGAAGTCAAAATGAAAGAAGGATTATTATCAAATTTGGAAGTGTTTGTTTAGTGAAGATCTGAAATTCTTTCACAAGCTAAAAATCATACCGGTTTCTATCCGGCAACACAAAAGCTAATACTGCTAAACTAAATGCATGACTTTCTATACTGCCCTTTTCATCAGCAAAAACTCCAATTCTGCAGCAGCCACTGACAATTATATACAAATATTTTTACTTTTTTATTTAAAAATTCCAATAAGCAGAACATTGCTTATTATAACATTTATTTTGTGGCATCCAATAATCAAGCTGTAATTTGAAGTTCTGAGCATGAAAAGCTAATAAATATAAAATACTAATACTAAGAAATAAAACTGAAATAACCAAAATAGTTTTCCTGGTTTAATTATATTGAAACAAGTTTCACCTAACTATAGCTTTTCATTTTTTCTTTTAAGAGTAAACTAGAACTACAGGCCTTGAAGACAGAGAGAATGTTCCATTTTAATTAAAATCAGAATTCTAGAGTGCCATACAAGACAATTCCCCTTCTGGAAGCATTAATCCTGATCCCCATAAATTCTGTGTTATGCAGGGACAAAGCACTGCCACTCACCATGCTGTAAACAATACAACAGCAATATGCATTTATTAGACTTGATTCATAGTCAGTAATTAGTTAGGGAAAACAATTTTTTAGAAATAGGTACATCCTTTATTCACATACAAGCAGTGGTTCTGAAGTCCCCACAAAAATACTTAATTTTTTTTTTTCCTCAAAATTCTACTTTATCTGTAAGTTCCTTCAAGAGTTACTGGCACATAGGATACAATACACAGTTAAATTAGGGTGAATGAACATGTGCTAGATGAATAGTGATGGACAGTCTAACATTTTGGGGGGGCGGAATATGATAGAGGGTAACTATCTTTCCTTCTTGCAGGTCCTGCCCAAGTCACTATAGCTGACCCTGGGGGAACACCGCTGTGCGTCCTTGGAGCCGATTCCTCTCAAGAACTACTGAACGTGAGGCAGAGCAGTCTTAGTCACGCACCGCGCAGACTCTGCTCCAAGCACTGAAAGCCGATCCCCTGACCGTCTGATTTCAGATCAGAAAAGCCATACCAGCTGTACACACCGACACACGCACAGACCAAGAAGCAGCTACAGCTATCTGAAAACTGTGAAGAAGCTTTGCACACAAAAAGGGAAGTTTTCTTTGGCGAGCATCAGATCCAAGCTCAACTCACAAAAAGCAAGATTCTGATGCATGGGTCAGGAAGTTGTTTTCTCCTCTGAATTTCCCAATTTTCAAGTGTTTAGAAGTTTGATCGATGTTTTGGAAAGATCCACCATCTTAATTTAGCAGGTTAACTCAGCACTAACTATCTCTATTGTATTTTGCCAATGAATTAAATGTGTTCATGAATATATTCACAACTTTACCGAAATGTTATTTGCACAAAGAGACGAATTTTCTCCTCAAAGGAGCTATGGACTACATATAGGTTTACTGTATCTAGTTCTAGACTTAAATTTTTCAGGCTTGTCCTATCTACACCTGATAAGAGTAAGCCAAATAATATGAAATAAAGCATTCAGTTATTTGCCATAAAAATGGAAGCAATAACTCAAGCATTACTCAGTAAAGGTTATGTCCTGCACAATGCGAATATAAGAACAGCCTTGGAGGCAAAGCAGATATGTGCTTATTGTAATGAAATCTAATATTCTTGATGCTTTTTTCTCAGAGGGCTTCCTTAAGTAAATAGAAAAAAATAAGTACTGAAGACAATTACCTGCAGTTTTAACAGAGCCTCCAAGACACACACATTTTAAAATAGAGAATGTCTCAAAAATAAAATTACAAAACCGTTTAAAGAGCTGATAAAGCCTACATGGATTTCACCTACGATTTGGGTAACATTAGCACTCATACCACTTGTGTTTAATCCAAGTAAATGATACAGTAATAAAATAAAAATCTTCGAGAAGATTTAAAATTCTTTTCTCCCAAAATAAAATTCTTAGGATATCTTAAATTTGTTTAGTCATATAATCAAACTGCAAACTAACAATTGTTTTGCTACATGCAACTAAATCACAACAATTTTAAAATGTACCATCAGGATTTTGCATGCAATTTATCACAATTTATAACTTCCATAGTTGAATCGCGATCTCAAATGTTTCAGAGCAGTTTAGTGTTCAAAACTGGGTCTGCTTTCGAATTAAGTCTAAATGTAGTGTAGAAACAGCCAACAAATTATTACACATCAGGTGACTCATGATCTTAAACAGACCATTATCCTGAACCTTCCCCAGAAAATAGCACCAGAGTTAAGAAGGCGACTGGTAAAGAATCAAGAGATATTTAACTACTTTGTTGTGAGGTGATTTTTCTCCCCTTGAAACAGTATGCTATTATACAACATGTATAATAGAAAACAATTATCCTTGACTTTCAACATTCCCTATATATGAAACCAAAACTATACTCTCAATCAATTAATTCCATTAGCAGTGACAAAATATTAAATACCTGGCAAACTTAACATTAAGCTCTACTTTCTCAAAACCATCTTATTAAAAGCCTGAAACAGTGCTTTTTATAAACTTAATTTAATTTATTACTTAAAAACATTGATTCCAAAATTGAGACTCACACAAATTACTTCAAAGGGACACCAAAGCAGTGTTTGGTTCACTGCCTTTCCCTCAGTGTTTCCTACCTGACCAACTACTCCCAGCCTTGTCTTGATGAACCAAATAGAAACATGGTTGTCTCCTGCAACCGTGCAATTAAGCCACAGCTGAGAAATGCTGCTGTGACCTCCACCCAAGTCAAGGTAGGATTTTGAGTACACTCCTTCCCTCAAACATGCAGGAACCACAGCTACAGCTGACAAAGCACTAGTCATTTTTTTTAGAATATCAGCCTAAATACAAATGCACAGAGAAAAAAAAATATTAAATATTAGTATTATGCCTGTACCTTCCAGATGAAAATGCAGACTGTTTTAAATTGGATTCAGGTGGAAGTTTTGGTTTTTCTAATGCTAATGAATTGCAACACAAATTTAAGTAGCAAAGAAGTAAAGTTCTTCATAAAAGAGAACATTTTGAAAACTCCTAAGGAAAAGCGCAAAAAAATTTGAACGAAGACGACTAAACCTCTGCCCTTGAGAAAATACCAGCATCAGTATAACTGTATCATCAAACACCTGGTTTTCCAAAAGTTAAGTGCACTGATGATTGAGAAGTCTTGTCTGTGGGCAGATGACTGTGAACCATAGTTGCTATGGTGGCAACAGAAAGACTCAAGTTCATATATACCAGGAACACACCAACAAAACCTTCTAAGTCTACCATTCAGTGTCCATACAGTATTATGAATTACTTTTTAAAAACAGGTAATTACTTTGAAAATCCAAAATCAAAACATTAATCCTCAAGCAATGAACTGTGTTAGCTACTTTTTTTTTAAGATAGCAAAACCAAATTCAAAAGAACAGTTTTTATCACATACAGAAGTCTGAACAGGGGACGACTCTTGCATTTTACCATCCTAGAACTTCTACTTACAAGAACCTATTATCTGAATATGCTTTTATTTCAGTCTGTCAGAAACTGGCATACTGGACCCCTGAAGTCTCAGTTGCCTGTCTCCATTTTATTGACCAAAAGTCTGTCCTTCCCTTCCTCCCAACTAGGCAGTTGGTAGCAATGTCACATCAGTAGAAGGAGAAGAAAATTTTAAGATGGGTAGAAGCATTAATTGTCAGTCATCATCCAGTACAGACATTACAGTAGGCCTCTGCAATACTGACTCCATGTCCTGAATAGTAATTTACTAATTTCCTCCCCTGGGGAAGTTGGGGGTAAGGAAAGTTTACTCTTCATACTAGTATTACCTAATACAAAGCTTAGATTACTTCCTCTCACACTTCCAGATCTTACCCTCAGCATAAACAACTGCTCTGGATACAGTCCAAAACATTCTTTTCAGCACTACAGGACAAGACTGCTCAGTTACACGACAGACCTCATCAGGAAGGGCAGAAGAGTTTGTACATTGAATCGTTACCTTCACAGAAAAAGGAGATCTGTAGTGGAAGGCTCAGAGAGCCTTAAGATTGTCTTACTTCATCCCTAGTACGAGACTGAGGAAATGACTGCAGAGGTACGCAGCCATCTGGCAAAGCTGATTTACACATGCATCAGCCCCTATTATCTTTCAGCAAGAACAAAATGCAAAGCTGTTGCATTTGCACAAAACAGCACAGATAATCACAAACACACGGTTCACATTAAAAAGGAATCTATTCTTCAGCACAAGACAGCATTTCTCAATTTGTTGCACTTTTTAAAGTTACATTCTTGAGGAATGTAATTACAGAAAGATAATAGTTCATCTTACGCTGTGCAAACAGAATTGAGAACTTGCAAATGTACTGCTCTCTGTGTGCTTCATAAATACTTTTCCATGCAAGAGAACTTAAAAACAAGTTTATATCCACAGACACTTAGTTTTTGTCTCAATTTCTTACTAGATGCTATCATTTCAGCTACATAATTTGTACTTCATGAAGATTAATACAAGAAAAATAAGCATATTTATAATAATTGTTACAGTAACTTTGGTATAGAATATGTAGCAAGATTATTATTTGAATTATCTCTGGGAAAAATAGCTACAACATAATTATTGTATTGATTCACAGCTACACTTTGTTTTATCTATGATTCTACTTAAAAAAAATTAAGCACCTATTTTAAAATTTTTTGTCATCTGAATGCATGTTTTAGTATACCCACTATCCTTCTATAGCTGCCAAATTTGTAAGTTCCAGCAGACACGTGGGAAAGATACTGTGCCAAAATGTATTCAGTTGTACTCCCACTAATCTACTGAAATTAAATTGGGACACTGGAAACCTCAGATAGTATCCTGAAAATACTCATAATAATCAGTGTCCTTATTCTACATACAAATTACTAAAATCATATACTACTGTCTACAGCTTATTTGGAAAACTGTTCAAAACCAAAACACTCCTCCACACCCTAAAAAGCTTTGTGTAGCATATATACATTTTCAAGTGAACACAGAAGTGGAAATTCACAAGACAAGGTAACAGCATTTTTGATAGTTTTAAAATCAACTTATATTGCTGAAAGACACCCGATTACTATACTAGAAGTCATTCATTCATCACAGAACCACAGAATGGTTTGGGTTGGAATGGATCTTCAAAGGTCATTTAGTCCAACCATCCTGCCATGGGCAGGGACATCCTTCACTAGACCAGGTTGCCCAAAGCCCCATCCAACCTCCTCTTGAACACTTCCAATGACAGGGAATCCATAACTTCTCTGGGCAATCTGTTCAGTGTCTCATCATCCTCACCATAAAAAGTTTCTTCCTTATGTCCAATCTAAACCTACTTTCTTTCAGTTTAAAACTGTTGCACCTCGTCCTATCACAACAGGCCTTGGTAAGAAGTCTCTGTCTTTGTTATTAGCCCCCTTTAAGTACTGAACGGCCGCAACAACGTCTCCCCAGAGCCTCCTCTTCTCCAGGCTGAACAGCCCCAACTCTCAGCTTTTCCTCACAGCAGAGGTGCTCCAGCCCTCTGGTCATCTTTGTGGCCCTCCTCTGGACCTGCTCCAACAGGTCCATGTCCTTCCTGTGCTGAGGGCTCCAGAGTTGGATGCAGGACTCCAGGCGGGGTCTCACCAGAGCAGAGCAGAGTGGCAGAAACACCTCCCTCAACCTGTTGGCCACGCTGCTTTTGATGCAGCCCAGGATATAGTTGGCTTCCTGGGCTACAAGCACACATTACCACTTCATGTCCAGTTTTTTGATCCCCAAGTCCTTCTCAGCAGGGCTGCTCCCAATCCCTTCATCCCCCAACTTGTACTGATGCTGAGGGTTGCCCCAACCTATGTGCAGGACCTTGCACTCTGTCTTGAACCTCACGAGGTTCACACAGGCCCACTTCTCAAGCTTGTCCAGGTCCCTCTGGATGACATTCCATCCCTCAGCAAGTTGACCACACCACTCAGCTTGGTGTCATCTGCAAACCTGCTGAGGGTGCACTTGATCCTGTTGGCTGTGTCACTGTTGAAGATACTGAACAGTACTGGTCCCCATACAGACCACTGAGGGACACCACTTACTGATCTCCACCTAGATGTATTAATCTAACAGTACAATTAATACACTAGAAAAGACTATTTGTTTTTAACCCTATGTTTCTTCTATGAAATTCTATGATTTTTAACTAAAATGAAAGCAACTGTTCCTACTATTTCAGAACATTTTTCAGCGCAACTATTAGCGATCTTGGCTTAAGAGCTAGCAGAATGATAGCAATCGTTGATTAAAATGGAAGTCTGGAGTGGAAACTTCATAACCTTGTGAATAACAAATTTTGCTGTCTAGGCCAGGATAAAACAAAAACAAAGAAAACCAAAGCTAAGATTCTCTGAAACATTTTCAAACAAGTTTGCCCTTGTATATTTTGCCAGTCCAGCATTCCAGGCAAAGAAATTTGCTTACACCTTGCACTTGGTAAACATACCCTTTCTAATCTAATTTCTTCTTTATTTGTCCAAATCTGGATGAACATGGTGCTGTGTAGAAGCAACTGCAGATGCAAACTGCAGAACATTCATTCTAGTACACAATTAATTTATAAGAATGCTATTTCATACTACTTTCTCTAAGTCAACAGCTTTGTTAACCAATGTTGGACAGACATTAGAACAACCAGCTTAAAATTGTTTCGATTAATCCATTTCCTGATAGACTTTTTGTTTCTTTCCCACTTAATCCAACGACCAAATAATTACCTTACAATTTCTTGTAACATAGTCAAAGTAGATTTTCATCTTTTCCAATGCCCTTACCCATGAAGGGGGTGGCAAAGGAAGCCTGAAAACATTGATAACATAAAATTTAGTCTTTTATAGTTGACTTCCTTTTCCTTCTCCAAAAACCATTCACTTCGTAAATAATGTTTGGCATTTAAGCATCAACCCCAGAACGGTCATAAGTCCCATACTACTACTTAAGCTTTGGTTTAAATTTTTATTTCCATTTTGTATGAAGAGAGATATGGAATTTGAGATTACAGGGTAGCAAAAAAAAGCCTAAAATTCTGGAGTAATAAACACTCAAACCAGAAGACGGGGAAAAAAGAGCAGTGGAAATCTTTTGGACGTTTTTTGGTGTTCTCCTGTGTTTGGCTGACTGTTTGCTTACACAGATTCACCAATTCTTTGGATATAGAACGTATCTAAGGAATCTAATGCCAAGAGCTAAATTTCAATGACAAAAAAAGGAATTTCACCTATCTTTGTTGTCTGTAAGACAAACGGCAAGTTTAGCAATTTGAAAACTTACACTACTTATTTCCCCAATTTAAACACCAACTTTAAGTATTTTTTTCTGAACATCCAAGCTTAATTCATTTCAAACTAAATAGAAAAAAAACAAACCCATCAATTCTAAATTACATAATTCAGAATAGAAAGTATTTAGTCACAAGTACAAGCCAAATTTATAGAACCCCAGCAGGTCATTCTTTTAGACAACCTTGGTACATGAAGCAATGAAGCGGATGCAAAATATACATATATCCTTTGTGTGAGCAATACCCTTTATTATTATCACTACTACTTATTATTCACCATTTTGACTAATGTGGTGTCATAATAGAAAAAAACCCCCAAACTTTAATATTCCTCCCTCCCCCTTTTTTGTTCCCTTCAGGGGAGAAGGGGAGGAGAAGGGAGGGAAGGGAAGGCAAGGGGAAATTTAGGACCACCTCCACCTGCTTGCGAAAGATCAGGGTATGGAAATGTAACACTGACCAAAACAAATATATCAAATGAATAGTCCTCACAGGGATAACTTTACTTCTAAATGTGGTTTAATAATGAATGGATTTTTTCCTCAAAAGACACTAATTTGTCTATTTACTGTATTAGAAAACTTAGGTATACTACTACTAAGCCTGTGCTAAAATGTGTTCTAAAATCTCATGCCCTAATTAAACCTGTGCTGCAGTGTTAATAAAATATTACAAACAGCAAGGGGAAAGAAAAGCTGATCACTGTGAAGCACTGAGGATAACAGCAAATGATAATGCCAGTCTCAGAAGCTTCGTGTGTTACAAATACAGGCCCCAGGTTCTAGCTGCATGGGACGCTTATTTTGGCAGGGTGAAAGGAATATGGCTTCATCCCACATGATGAAGTGACAAATCCCATGGTGTTTACATAAATCCCTCCAGTCAAGAAAAAGTGATCTAATGTGTTTCTTTAATCAGGGAAATGACAATAGTCATTACTTGACTTTCTTTATACATCTTAAAGGAAAAGAGAGTCAAGACAGAATAAAAATAAAAACAGCGAAGAACATTCTCCTCTTCATTGTGAAGCCCCTTCTAATATATACACTCACTAAAACAGCCTTAGTGCAATGACTAAATATATTATATACATACTTTTACTTCGTAATTCTCCAGAGAACTTCATTCTCAGATCTTTGTTTTACTGAGATGTCTCCTACAGAAGAAAATTACTAGAGCACACCACAGTGAATTATACGGATGTGTCTTTTCATTCTTGTGTTTATTTGTTCGTATGCATCTATCCTTATAGATTTATTTGACATGACTCTTACTGCACAATAATTAGGGTGAAGAAATCAAGAGGAGTCAGGTCTACAGAGTACTACTTGTATACCTACTTCCCTCACTCCCAGCTAAACTCTAAGTTTACTGTAGTAGAATAACTTAGAAAAACTTTTGTGTCAGCTATCTAAACTAATAATGGTCATCTGTATGGCAAATAATTAACTTTGTTTCTAAATAACTTTATACCAGTGGCAGGGGGGTTGGAACTTGATGGTCTTTAAGGTCCCTTCCAACCCAAACCATTCTATGATTCTATGACTAACACAGATACATAAAAATACTGGGTAAAGAGTTAGCCTCCTTATTAAAGAGGAGACACAGAGAGGAATCAGGACAAACAGATGTTTGATTGTGATTCTCATGGCATGGCAAACAATAGAGAAATCTATAAAACTACCTTTTTGCAAGAAACTGCCTACAACAAATACTTGGTAGGAAAAAAAAAGCCAAGCAAATTTAGTGTAGTATGTTTTTCTAAAAAAGCTGAACTCTTTTTTCCGAACTTGGGTTAGAACAATTTGCTTTGTTCCCAGGGAAAAAGCCTTTCATACAATATTTTCCTTATTTGTTAAGACACATTTGACATGATACACTATTTCAGTTCTTCAGACTTGTCTTATAACCATGTCAGCCAGAACAGAACCTAGAAGAAAAATCAGCAAAAGCTATTCCCAGTCCATCCATTACTATTAAAATGCGACCACAGTAAACCAGTTTGTTTCTTCATTAGTTTCACCAATAATTTTGTAAGTATGAACACTAATAAAATTTATTTCAATAACACATTAGTTCCAGAGTCAAAGTAATTTTGATGTTTAAGTAACCCTAAAGAGAACACCTGTACAAAGCTCAGTGAGTCCATGTAAATACTCCCTAACTCTTAGCACAGAATCACCAACATAGTCCTATCAAAAACTGAACCTCAGCCAGCAGCTAGAGTTGGGAAGCAATTTGGTGCGACAGAGACAGCTACCACCTGAAGCAGCAGGCTGGCCAGCTCAGTTGGATGCATTGACATCCGTCGATGGTTTCAATCAACTTCTAGGGACAAGAACTTCAGTTTTTTATGCTAGTCCATGAAATGGTATCCCTCAGGAAAACATGGCATCCCTTTGAAAATTGAAAGTAATACAACAGATCAACATGATTATCTGCAGATCATTTCCTATCTGTTGGCCTTAAATACACAACTGACTTTTGGAAATGCATACAGCATCTTGACAGTTTATTGTCTTCTACTTTGTAGATATGGTTGTTTAATTGCTTTGTCCCCAGTTGCTATCAATTTTCTTTCTCTTTCCAATGAGCTTTCAAAAACTGGATTTCAAGTGGATCTGTACGTTATACAACATATACGCACTAGAATCAGAAAAAAAGAAAAAAATGACAATGTCTTAAAGATCCCATCTTCTTTCCCTGTCATGCCTAATTTTTCTCCAACCTAGAACTTCTTTGGACGATACGTTATTACTCAACATTCTTCATTTCATTTGTGGATTTTCTTTAACACCTCTCCCTCATCTCAGACTTATACAACTGTCAAACCTTTTCCCCAGCACAATCTTCTATTCACCACAGATACTGTTCGTATAACCTGCTGCTCTAATCACATAAGAATGCTGTGAAAGTTGTCAATTTAAGTGTGGATTAATAAATGCAAGATCATTATTGCATTTAGACTGATGAGGAATGATTCTCTGCAGTGTGTTGAATCTCATCTAATTTTAGATCTTTATTGAAATACCATAATCAACATCAGGTAAGAATGACTGTGTCTATTCAAGATACGATTGAATTTAATTGGCTACAAGTGGTGACCTCTGTATTTCAAAATATACTACCTGACAAAATTTGGAACAATTGGCTGCAATTTTTCAGGGTGCCTTTTCCTCACATATCAATATATTACTTTATTACTATACTAATTTTTGTGCAGTGACATTTTAGAAACCTCACACGAAGCTGCAATTGCTATCTTGGAGGTTAATATGGGAAATAATACTTCAAAGAAAGTTACACGTATTCTTACACAACGCTCTGAGTTTCAGAGCATCTGTGGATTTAAAGCCTCCCAGTCTGTTACATCAATCTAAGTGCAGTGCAGTAAAACAATTAAGCTTCTAGATAAATGTTTAATTAAAAAATTAAAGCAATTCTACAGCAGATCTAGACTGCATATACTGCAACTCCTATGCTCATGGCTGGAACTTTTTTTTTTTGCACTATTATTTTAACCATTCCAATTATATTGCAGTAAGTTTCAATATATCATCCCGTCTGTCGATGCTTCCAGAACTCATTCCCTTCAAGAAAGGAAATTTATTAACTGCTACATCCCCATACGTGAAAGTGCTTACTTGGTAGCATTCACAATGGTTACTAAAAAGAATAGAAAACAGAAAGAAACAAAGATTTTCACAGACACAGAAGGTCTTAAACTTTAAGGTTGAAGTTTTACAAAGTACTTTTATGCCTTTACAGTCACCCTCAAGGTCCAATCTATTAGAAGCAGACTGCTAAGAACATATTCAGGCAGTGTTTTTGAAGTCGATCTGTGATAAAAATAATCACATTTATGAGCTCTTGGGGGGGGG
>Ga0065711_1006988_pt1 | contig 23086 bp, 10 predicted proteins | sample Hoacrofraction12_FD_59098 | JGI IMG/M metagenome (GOLD analysis project Ga0065711, IMG submission 59098) | Hoatzin crop microbial communities from Cojedes, Venezuela - Epithelial fraction 12 v2 (version 2) | ecosystem: Host-associated > Birds > Digestive system > Esophagus > Crop | place...
GATCCTGTGCAGCCTACTGTAGGTGACCCTGCTTCGGCAGGGGGGTTGGACTAGATGACCCACAGAGGTCCCTTCCAACCCCTACTATTCTGTGATTCTGTGATTCTTCTGCCTGTGTGCCTGGCCCCTTCCCTGGGGCACCGCCTCCGTAACACAGCAGAGAGAGGGAACTCCTTCTCGCTTCCCCAGCCCCAGCCATGCCGCTTTTCTCTTCAAGGCAGCAACACCTGCTTCTGCCACTGCTCCTAGGTCTCTGCTCATTCTGCCTACGTCCATTCTGTGACCCATTGTAATAAATGCAGCTTCAGAAATAATTCTGGCAACTACAGGGCTTCTATTTAAAACATACTTAGAAGTCCCAAGATACAGTACCAGCTATTCTCTTCAAGGACTGCCTTTGCCAGCAATGGGACTATAAAAGCTCTTTTCTGCAAGACGCTACAACACATTTAAAAGAAAACAACTTTTCAAGGCCAAGCACTGGGACAAGCAATGTTAAAGCGAAGTTAACAAGTGAAGTTAATTTCCAAATTATTTTTTGTTCAGAAACTTGTCTATAGGTTTGAAAACATAAACTGGCGTCAGGCTGGTTTACACACTTCATTACTACACTACCAAAAGAAAAGTCATCACAATAAATCTGGAACTAAGGACAATTCCTGAGAAGGGAGTAAAATGGACAAGATACGAAAGACATTTTAACATGTTATTTTGCATCTACTGACATAACTTTGCCAACATGTCTGCAAACTCTTAAATACTGCTGGAGGAGGGAGCAAATGAAATGTAATTATTTCTTGAAATCTAAGTTCAACAGAGAACTACTGGAGATAGAAAGGACCTTTTTTTAAAGCTTTTTTGGAACCCATTGCATTTAGTCATCACTCATCTGGGGGAGCGAGGAGAAAGGAAGTTAATGGTTCCAGTCTGACAGATGTATACAGTGACCAAAATTCCATACTTATTTACCCCTCTTGCTCCTTTAAGGTTGCAAACATAAGGTCATAACTTATTTTTCTCTGTACACCAGGGAACACTTCAGTCCTTAATGAAATATTAAACATACACACTCAATTCAACAAGCTTTTGGAAAAAAAGGGAAGATATTAAGAGTTTTACTTTGTAGTCAGTATCTTTAAGAAAAGATTGATTTGCTTAGCCTTCCTCAAATGTATTATCACAGAAAGTATTAAAAGAAAGGTCTTCAGCTATGATTATAGGAAGACAAAGGCTTTTTGGCTGGACAGCCAGAGAAATGTCTGGGAGACAGGGAAAGAGGGAACCTGCTGAATGTAAATACTGACCTGTGGAAATCAGCCTGATAAAAGGCCATGTAATTAATACAGTGTTTCCAACCCTTTATTTTCCCAGTGAAAGATTTAGCCCTCCTTAAAAACTTGGCATCATATTACATTAACTGCAGTCTCCAGAAACCTAACCTGAGAGAGAAATCCACTAGAAATGGTAACAGTAGCCAAGTAAAGTGGTAACAACTTTTGTATCCATTTTTCATCAGGAGGGCAGGTATCAGACTGCCACAAGGATGACAGAACACCAGGATTGCCACTGTTGTCAAAATTTATTTCTGAAAACCTCGTTAAGGATAAAAATCCAATTCAGATATCTGTATAGTCAGTTGAAAATTATAGTGTGATAAAAATGAGAAGCAAAGAGGGTTCCCTCCATCTCAGAACCTCTTCAAATCGAAGGAGACTTCCTCATGCAACAGTTTTACAACAGTGGAAAAAGCCTTTCATAGGAATTAATCTGTTTACTACCACAACAGAAAGGAATGTGTGTCTGCAGAGAGTTTGGTATACTAGACCAGACTCTTAGCTAATGGATATTTTTGTAAATATTTAGGGCCGAGTCATGGATTTCCCCTCACTGCAAGTTTCCCTAGACTTCATAAAGATGAAAGGTATGCTTGAATTTTACTTTACTGCTACAGAGGAAGTATAGATATAATTTAGACTGGCACCAGGTGTGGTTTTTAGTGATAAAAAACCCTCTTCTTTTTAGATCAAGAATAAACTTAGTGCTTATTCATAACAATGTTAACAAATGTAAATTGTACACATACTTTTTTTTTAAAAAAGGCGGATTTTAAACAGGAAACAAAGAAACAGCAGAGGCAGACATGCCCAGTAAGTTACTGTATCATAAATGCAGCCCAACAACCTTAATCATCACCTAAACATCCTATGAATGTATGCATATTAATAAAATAAAGTAGTCATGAATAAACATGTTTTCCCCCAATAAAACCATTGAAGTATTGTGGCTTAATTTCAGAGGAAACTATGGTCCCACATTGTAGAATTTCCAAATTCCTAGACTCATCTTCTCTAAAGTTTAACACAAACAGATGACAGTTTCGATCCTGCCACGACACAAAATTGTGATACTACATGTGGCAAAGAAGCAGTACCCCTGTGGAACCCAGCTATCCCAAACCTGTTGTCTGGGCTTTCTGTTGTGTGCAGAACTCGGGGAGGGTCGGTAGGTAGCAAGCTCATTCTCTCTTGCTGTCCCACCACAGGTTACCCATGAAAGCAAATTCCAGTCACCTTGCGGATGTGCTCCTGCAGTCCCGTCACCCCGTACATCCTCAGCACGAACCAGAGCTTCAGGGAGCGGAACCTCCTCCCCAGGGGAATTTGCCAGTGCTGCAAGCCAGGGAGAAGGAAGGGCACCCACATTAGAAGTCACCTTTTCTGTGATACTGCAGAAATTGTACATTCTACAGTGATTTTGAAGTATACCACATTGCCACATCCTACAGGCAGTTGCTAGAGGTGGGTCAAATGATAACTGAAATGTCTATTTCTGGTTAATGCCCTGGTGTGACTGTTTAATACTCAAAAGTTTCAAATGAAAATTGGGAAAGGAGATTGAAGTCAGAATGGAAGGGTCACAAGGCAAATAAAATTTTCTTTGTGCATCCTGAATTCTCCTTGAAGGCTTCGGAAAAATAAGTGTCTTACAAGCTCATGTATACTGGCTTGCTTACAGTCGTTGGGCTAGCATCTACAGGGACAGGCCCATCTTCCATTTCAAAACAACAGTGTTTCTGTTGGTTAAAGGTTAAACACAAGTGTATTTAAAAAAATATATTATTCAGTATGTTAAGAAAAGAAAATCTTTAGGACATCTCTTTCTACTGCCTAAACCTTGAGAAGTTACACATGCAAGATGACTTCTGCTTTTAGATAATTTTTTCAAAAAAATAGAGTTTAAAGTTTCAGCTTGAGGAATGTTCAAAATTTAGCAAGCTTCATCCTTCCTGCAAACCAACATAAGGTTTTCATGTTTATGATAGTAGTAGAAAGTAAAAGCTCTGGAAATATCACTGTATACAAGTAATAGTATGAATTTTTTATATTGTTGCTGTACTTACCCGATAATCTGTTACAAGGCCTGGAAGTTAAAAACAAAAATGTTCACATTGCTTCATCACAACAGCCAAAACCTACAATCAGTTTAATGCTAATGCAAAAGCTGTATCTTAGCTATCCTTTATGTTTGCTACAAACTTCAGCATCATCAGTGTAAACAGGACTACTAAATACCTAAATACCTAGTAGGGTACTTGGCAGCATGCTAAATGAAGGTGGTTGTAGTAAACTTCATTCCTTGGCTAGTCAGAATATACCACTAACAAATTCAACAGTTTTCATGAGAAGAGACACAATTTTCCTTTCTGTTGTACTTCTGATCCTGTGGAGATGATGGACTAAACACTGCGTTTATTTTTCTCTCATAAGGAAAAGAAGTTGTAGATAAAATGGCAATTACTAATTTTGTTTGAAACAGTTTGCAGAGTCCCCAAACTCACTTCATCACTCATTCTCTGCTTCTGACTACCTTTTATACTCATTTATGTGTTTGTTTCTAATTCTTCAGCATGTCTAGTCAGTGACTTGAAAATTTGATTCAGAATTGACAACTTCCTGTTTGGAGAACAGTATTCTGCATGTTTTTGTGGCTTTTCATTTGATGTAGTGAAAGTCCCTTACAAACACAGATTGCCCAAGTCAGAAAGCAAGCAGTCCAGGGAGACAAGCAGAGGGTGTTATTAGTTGTCGTTTATATGCGCACACAGAGTCAAGATGCATCTACCTTTTCTTTGAATCAGGTAATTACACTGATTTCACAGTAAAGGAAACTGTAACATGAAGCTGGACTACTTGCAGTAAGACAGTGACAGAAATTAAACTGACCTAAAATCTATAGCAATATGGAAGCATCTGCTTAGCTTTCTTATTCTGCTTTGTTATTCTGCAGTGGATTGTAAGCGTCCCAGGAGAGTGTGTACTTAAATTCCAAGGGAAAGTGCTGTCTAAGTGCTCCTGGAATGATGAACTGCAAGGTACTGTATAGAACTGTAGCTTCTGAATTTGACCAGTTTACATCACTTATGTAATTCTCCACCTTTGTATTTTCCGGGAGTAAAAAGACTATTTCCTCTGTTACAAGCTCTCTTGCCAGTGTTCTCTCATCTACACAGCCCAAACACAAGAAAAAACATGGTTCTTCTCCCTGCAACATACAGCCATTTGGTTCTTTACCCTGTTACTAGGTTATTTTCTAGATGAAAAAAACCCTGACACAACAACCATCAATTATTAACCTGTTCCTGGGCTTCAGAAAACAAATGTGGTTGTCTCAGCTCGGTAACAAGGTAATTTGTAACATTCATATTCTTCTGCATTGCAGCAGCCATTCTTGTCTGATAGCTGCAAGACTGGTAACACAGAGAGTAAAGCAACTGGTGACAGATAAATAATCCTTCGTTCCTGTAAGGGGCTACGTCTAATGATCTACAACAACACCTTTCGCAAGCTGTGAAGCAGAATGCGATCAATGATTAGTCCTTGATTACAAGGCTCAGTCTTACATCTGTATTTAACCAGGAGGAGTCACATTGTGAGAGCATATGTGGCCTTCACAACAGAGTACAAAGCTGCATTCTTCTAACACTGCCATTAGTATTTGACCTATATCCTGGGTTGCCAGGCAAGCTAGTATAATCTTCCTGGTGTGATGATGTAAATCACATAAAATTATAATTAATGGCAAAATAAAGACTTTCCCCTTGGGGGCACACATTATTGCCATGTGGTTATTAAGAGTAATTGCTCACAGATAGATTTATTTTTCCGCTCATTTAAATTCTTGAGTGAGAGATGAGCAAATTCAAAAATGCTACTTCATTTGCCTTCTAAACCTTGATGGCAATACTCAGACCTGAGACATACTCAGAAAATAAGACCCTGCATTAAACAAGTCCTATTTCCAGGAGTGCTGACATCCCGTAAACCGCACAGGGCTCAACGGGGACTGTAACAGCCTAGCACCTTTGCAGATTCAACTGTTTTTGTTGAAGGCATAAGTGCAGATTGCATTTAACAGTTTAACTAGAGGCATTTGCATTTGAAAAGTGTTGTCCAGCTCTTCGGAAAATTGATATCAAATGGGAATAGAGCTTAGAAAAATTTAGCATCACCAGAGTGCTAGTAATCAGCTGATCTGTCTGGAATCATTATGTTCAAATCACATAATATCCTATCACGGCTTCTGAAGACAAGAGGGAGGCTGAACAACTTATCCAACTGGTGAGACAAAGTTTTCAGGTCAGCTAGGTGGCCTCACTGAAAGCATCTAGTTTTAAGAAAGGTTTGATTTTCTTCTGGTGTTATTTAACCTGGGGAAAACCTAAGGCTTTTATATCAGCTCTATCAGTTGTTGCAAGGATCTACTTTGACTTTAGTTTAGGTTGTATTATTTCTCCTCAAGAGAAGTATTTTTCATGTATGTTAAATAAAAGCTAGTGATGTAAGTATATTTTCCATGACATGAATTTGTCGTTTAAAAAGGCAAAAAAAGGGTATATATTTTTTCTTTGCAATTCTAGCCTTTGAAGGGTGAACCTCAGCTCCAGAGTTACTGCATTTTCCTATTTATTGCACTGCTTGGAAATGTAGAAAAGGAAAAAAATGCAAAATTTCTACCAATTCAGGAGTAAGGCACAGAGATACGTTTTTCCTAGTGCTTTTTAGCGAATGGTGGAATTCTGGATGTTATAAATGCAAATGTCAATGAATTCATAGCCATAAGAGAGAAGAGAAAAGTTCTTAGGATACAATTCTGAACACAGATCAGCATCAGCAATTCCAGGTAAGATATGAGATAGAGTAGATAGTAAGAACAATCACATGTGATTCATCCTCTTGAGAAAGTTATGAGGGAACTTGCACCACATGTTGGCATTGCACTGCGCCTGAGGGAAATGGGGTTGTATAGTCTGGAGAAGAGGAGGCTGAGGAGGAACCACAGGTGTTGGTCTTTCCTTCCAAGTAACTAGTGACAGGATGAGAGGCAAAGGCCTCAAGTTGTGTCAGGGGAGGTTTAGATTTGATATTAGGAAAAATTTCTTCACAGAAAGAGTAGTCAGGCATTGGAACAGGCTGCCCAGGGAAGTGGTGGAGTCACCATCCCTGGAGATGTTCAAAAAATGTGTAGATGTGGCACTTCAGGACACGGTTTAGCAGGCATGGTGGTGTTGGGCTGATGGTTGGACTTGATGATCTTAGAGGTCTTTTCCAACCCATGATTCTGTGATTCTGTGACATGGGTGTTTGTATATTTGAATCAAAGCTTGCATGCATAACTAAGAAAAAAGATCACAGACTTTAGAAACCATAAAAACAAATCAGATTTTGAAATTATCCTGGAGAAAGATATGCTGGGGAAGGCAGGTTAGAGGATGTTAAGGGACTCGATACACATCACCCAATTCTATGTTTATCCAACTACCAAAAGATCATTAAGAATATTCTAAACACTCCTGCAAAGAGACAGCGGCAAAACTGGAGCTGAGGAAATCCCAATACAAAAGTATTAATATAATGCTTTATAAAATGGCTTTCCATCAATTGCTTTTTACACTAACTAAAATCTCACTAGGCAGGTGTTTGCACTTTAATAAGCTTAACTCTCTGGGGCACTTAAAAAATGGAAATAGGGTCCTAAACAACTCGGGTAGTTTTAAGAATTTCAGGTTTCATCTTAAATCCCTTTTTCCATTAGAGATCAGTGTGCAAATATAATAATAATCATCATCATCATCATCATCATCATCATCATCATCATCTCATTTAATTATAAAATTACCAGACTCCTGATGGTGATGCTGCAGGTAAAGAGGTTCTAATTTAAAGGCACCTGTTAAATCTGATCTTTTCTTCACCCTGTATAAAAAAGAGAGAAATCGAGAAATTTAAGAATTAAAATTTAGGGGATTAAATTTCCACAAGAAACGAAGGCGGATTGAATGTTTTTAAACTGGCGCATTTCCTGAGCACAGCTTGTGCCATTTTCAGTGCTTTTTCACAGCCATATCAGTACTGTACTTACAAGTAGTTAAGTGTAAGGCTCAGCAGGAACGGGCAGCATGACTGCACAACTGCATATTTAAAAACAGGCAAGAAAGAGACACAGAGGATCTTTTTATGGTGATAGACGCTCACAACAGAATGTGAGACTAGCTAAAGCAATGTTAATGTTCGCAGTCAACAGAAGTTGCCTTGAAATTATTGCAGTACAAAGCTGTGTAGGAAAAGCTGTGGCTTCCCAGACAGCGTGCAGAGCCGTGCTGAGGCTTTGTGGATGTTGGTCGCTGTCTGTCCCCGCTGCGGTGGTGGGTGGCAGCAGCAGCCACCGGTAGGGACCAGCCACCCGGTCCAGAGTCGGGCTTCCCTCTCGTGCAGCCCTGCCCTTAGCTGGATCCTATATACACTTACTGACAGATATGCTACAGCACAATGTAAAACTGAGAAGCGTGCCTTACTATTGCCAGCTCCTGGGTGGCGTAACTGGACTGAGTTTCAAAAGCCAGTGTGCCCCTTGTAGAAAGAATAAGCTACATTTTGCCATGGGTAATAACAAGATTTTGCTGGTTTATGCTTCTATCTATGTGTAAGATTGACTCACCTCTACAAATGATGGGGTTTATAGAGGCAGAAGAAGAAGAAACTAGAAATCAAAAAGGGAGAGACTGCTACGTAATTATATTAGGCCTATAAATATTTCACAAAGTAAGCAATAATTATGTCAACATGAGGACACTCTAAATGACAAAGGTCCAAACCTTTTATGATTTTCTGTGCATCTGTTTTTTAATGTTTTTTGATGTTTTAATGTAAAAGTCTGTCTAAAAATCTAATTTCTAATACTTTAGTCTGTGTATAAATGCACAGGCAATTATATACTCCCAGTCTCATGCACATCTAGACTATGCTCATAAAACATCTTATTCAAACAAACAAAAAGCCCTTCTCTCACTTTAATGTTCAGGAGACTACCAAGGTTAACAAAGTACTTGCCTTCAGGTATGGAAGGTACATAGCTGAAGATAAGTAAGCTTATGCAAATAAAAAATAGTGAAAGACATTCAGAACACTCTCATTAAAAACACTTAATAATCTATTTTTGTGTTGAAAATATCCTGTGGACAAAAGGAAGAAACTATTATCTGAAAGCAGGTTTAATTAGGGGAGATATTGCAAACAAACCCAAAGTTATTCTACTGTAGTTTATTTGATATATTGGATTACTTTGATATATTTGTGTTTCAGTAGCTCATGCCATACACAACTGACCAAAGTTATAAGCAATATCATTAGTTATCTTGTGAGAGTTTCATTCCTTCTCTTGTAATATGCTGTGCTATACAACGGAACACATAACTATTCTGCAGGAACATCTGGTCGCTTAGAAGCTATCTTTCACTTCTTTGGTGATGTTATTGCTTTTTTAAAAGATGGTGCCTGTTCCCTCTGGGGACTTCACAGGTCTTAATCTGGCAACCATGAAAAACTATCTTAAAGGATTACTAAAATAAATCCAAAGCCTGGACATCAATGTGTATAAACCAGTTCGGTTGCACCTTTGTACACCACATCTAGATTTCACCCTACGTATTTAAACTTCTTTGCACTAAGTGCTTGTGTGGTCTGGTAATGGACAGAAGTGGCGTTCTTAACTTCCTTTGCAAATTCCTCTGACTGACTGTAGGATCCTGGATGTATATTTCAAAAATGTCATTCGTAAACTAGAATTTTTTTAAAGCTTGTTGTTATGCTAATAGACCTACTATGATCTAGCTTGAGTGGCACAGATTCACAAATTGAGTACTTGTAATATAAAATGCACAACAAAAGTTCTGGTGAATAAAGCAATGAAAATTTGTGAGAAGTTACTTACTTGGATTGCACATCTGCAGCTTTTAACAGCCTCACTCTATTCTGTCCATTTTAACTAATAGATACAATAACCAAAAAGGTTACTTCATATGATAAACCAACAGGAAAATTTCACTGCCATCTACAGACAACTATTTCCTATATGCACCTTCCTTTTAAACATGAAAAAACAACCTTCCCAACCAAAATTTAACACTTAAACCCTGAAGAGATTAATAGGAAAGCAAAAATACCAAGACTTTGCAAGATGAAGACACTTCTTCCTATTCTATAATATTCCAGACCACCAATTAAACAAGTTGGGGAAAACTGACTGGTAGTTTCAAGGCAGAGTCTCCAGCATTTGAATATGGAAAATATATCCTGCTTGGGAGGCAATATTCATTTCCTTTGTATAGGAAATTGACTGTTCTTTTCTGTACATCAGGAAGTCTGAGAATATTTTACAAAAGGTTTTCAATGAAATTGCCTCCTAATCCCAAGTGACATCAGTGCTACATATTGCACTGGGTAGTTAAATAATTACATTACAGAACTAATGGCTAGATTATCTTAATCAACTTGCAGGGAAAAGAAATGGGAGTGTTCATCGGAGAAAGTGCTGAGGAGCCTCGGTGATTTAGAAGCCTGTCTGTCAATGGGTCTCAGCTTAATTTGATTCTGAAATGGTGTTCACTGTTTATTGAACTCTTTCTGTATTATTACAATATCACGGTTAATGGATCCTAAAAGGACTATGTATCCTTCATAGTTACGTTTTCTCACCAGGTTCCTCCATCCCTTATTATTACATTTCACCTTGTCAGGCCGTGTTACAGACGATAAGAGTGGTGAATTTTGGACATGGGCCTCAGAAGTAGTTGGATGATGCATTTGGCTTCAAGTCAAGGAATTTAACTTTAAATGTATACTTTATTGAGTAACACCCACACATAAATGCATTGCTGAAATGAAGCCTGAATGGCTATAGCTGTGAAGCTTTTGCTTTGAGTAAGGAGACATGTTGGAAGGTCTCTTGAGATTCCTTGTAATGGAATCTTCCTACCTATGGAAAGAAGCATTTCATGCAATGGCTTGTCTAAAAAAAAGCAAGAAACAAAATGGAGAAAAATACTTTCCTAAGTCTTTCCAGATGTGTGAATGTATATACCTTGTTTTCTTGGAAAGCTAGGTAAAACACTCCTAACAGTTCCACAGCGTTACAGGGGAAAGCAGAATTAATTAGAAATTAAACTGGTAGGAACTAGACTCTGGCCCCTAACTGTCCTACAAACATTAAAGAGGATGATGATGTGATTTCTCATTTCTGAGTGACTACTTTGTTAACAATGTCTTGGAGTGATGAGAAAAAGGACGGAGAAACTAGCAAAGGAGTTTCATGTTTTTGCTATTTCCATGTACAGCGAGAGAAAGCTAGTTATGAGGTACTTATAAACTGGAGTCTTGGGTTAATCACTGCCACTACTGATGAATCAGGATCAAAATATAACCCACTTACTCTAAGGAAAAGAAAAATTTCATTTTAGCTTGAAATATTTGAATTGCCTACATCGGGAAAACTCTTAAATTAGAAAATGTAATGTGTTATCTGAATAATATACATATTTGTGCAAAAGTCAACTTGGCTGAGGATTTTGAAAGAGTCAAAGGTTAACCAAAGGCAACTGAGTGACCCCTGTCTCAGGCTGATTTTTCTTTTAAATAAGGCGACCCTTTTCTGGATGATGTTTTAGAGACTTCTTTTAACGTTCAGTTTTTCTGTCTTTTTTCTTTTTTCACAAATTTTGTTCTATTATAACTGAAATTAATGTTTTCATTTATTTTGATAAATAGTCTGCATTTACTGAATAGCTGGTTTCCTAATAAGTATCATTAGTCATGATGCTGGTGGACACTAGGTTCTGGAGATTCCAGTTTGGGACACAATAGGATCATCTATTATAGGATGTTAATAATGGTGCTATTATTACTCCTATGAAACTTTGCTTTGTTTCAAAGTATGTCTACTGGTGTCTACTTTGGCATCTTCTTATATCAAAATATCATCTCTACTGTCATCTAGGGAAACTGAAAATCAATACAAAATTGCATAAATAGTCCTCTTTGAAAACAATTGCTTTTCATCAGCCAAATCCCAACCATTTTTAAAAAGGCTTTTGAAAGAACTAAGGTTCAAACAAATAGAAATTTTATGGAAAACAACAAAAAGCTCGGTTTGGTATGCCGTTCATTGAATTAACATCCTTCAATGAAATTTTTTCATTTATGTTTTAAACAGTCTCAAAATGGAGCAAGTAGGAATCTGCAGACTTTTCAGGATTTCTGTCTCACTGGAACATCATATAGAGCTCAGGCCTATTTCTAAATTTTACTTTTTTGAAACTTGGATTAAATGAAAGAGTGAATTTTGTAAATAATTTACAAGAGTTAAAGCTATCCAGAACTCCTCATTTCAACAAAGAAAGGTAAATAAGTGTCTACTGCTAGAAATTTAAAATGTGATTTTTGTCTCATGTAATGTTTTCTTTTGCTGTAATACTTACCACATAGCAGAGCAGTCAAAATTCACTAGGAGCCATTTGTGAGGATTAAAGTTAAACGAATCTGCAAACTGAGAATGGATAAATAAAAGTCAGAATCATGAGAGAGAAGAGGATCCACGTACTAACGATACAACTTTGTCAAATTGTCTGAGTACAACTTAACTACGAATTAATTCCTGAATTGGGGCTTTATAGATATTGCTCATGCACCTTACTTAATAACTGTTGTAGATAAATCTTCATTTATTTGGGGGGAGGAATTCAGGTTAGGTGTGCAGCTAGGCTATTGGTATTATCAACATTTGAGCATTTGGTAACAGTTCTACTTTTTACATTCTTATGTTATGGAAAAGTATATCTCTCAGTGTATACCAAAAAAAAGAAACCCTGCATACTCAGGAACATCCACTGTGGTTCATATCCCAGTTTCCAAAAACAATTCACTAAGCTTTCCAAGAATATTAAACATATACAAACAAAAGTCATACATAGAGACAAATGATATGTTTAGTTCAGAATCTGCATATCCCTTTCATTCGTAAGATTACAACTGACCAGAAAATTACTTTTTTTTTCACTCCCAGGGTATTCTCCTTTAGCAGAAGTCATTTTTAATCTAAGCCAAAAGAAAAATCAACACAGAATAAGCATTCACAATACACGTTTATAAAATCATGTAACAGGCCTGTTTTATTTGACATATGTTTAGGCATGGCATCAGAGGAAACCCAGGTCGGTAAGACGGACATTGTGTGGGAAAGGCTTCGTCCATATTTTCTGTGTTAACAAAGGCAGAACCCACCAGTCTTAAAAAAGGGAGATGGGGGCCTGGCAGCACCAGGGTCTGCTGCTCCCTACAGCACTTCTCTGTTCTCATTTGCTTTCATAACCTTCCCCGTCACTTGTAAAACAATTAACAATTGCTCTCATAAGAGGAGATTATCTGTCTGTCTGTCTACCTATCTATACATCTATCTAGTTATCTCCCTACACTATGTAAGGTAAGAAACCTGTTCAGGGTTGTTAAATATTTACTCTTACGACAAATGCTGGCCTAGACAAGGTATGCTGTTTCATTTCCTTCAGGAACCAATAACAATAATTTAGAACCCCCACAGGAAATTACAACAAGCTTCATTTGCTGATAAAAAAGAGACAGAAATAAATGTTTTATTTGTCAGGGGGGGTTCCCTCCTCTTCTTCATTAGTCACTACCTATCAGTGCTCTGTTTAAACTTCTGGCTTTACCAAACAGCAATATTTCCTCCACTGACGTGGAAGACCAGGACTTATCTGACTGTCTGAGGGGAGCAGCAGGAAATTGAAGTATTCTTATCTAAGCAACTGAATGCCAAATACCTCGGCGAGGGAGGGAAAAAGGAACAGGAGCGCTGTTGGAGGAATATTTCATTTAGCTCTCTTGGTTATTAAACCCTGCCTGTTTGAGATACAGCTACTGGCTGTATCCTGTATGACTTTCAGGATGTAAGCAAAAAAATCAGAAATAATGAGCTCATAAATTTGTTCATCTTCTTTTCTTTTTTTTTCTTTTTTGTGTAATGTAGAATTAGGGTGTCATCAACATGCCTTTTTGAATATTCGGGAAAAATTTCCTCTTTTCTATTTTGTAAGACACTTTGTTGATTCACTACTTCTTGCTGTTCTGAATGATAAACTTTTACATGCTGTGGTAACTTGTATACTCCCAGAATAAACCAGTAAAAATTATATAAACATAAGTAATGTAATAGGATATACAGGGATTCGCATTGCAAACTGAAGTGCAGTGTACTCAGAGATTATAGAAGAGCCATTAATTTTGGATGCATGAGAAACACACAGATTCTATAGAGGAGCAAGGTTTTATCAGGCTGCTAGAGAAGAAACACTTCATTCACCTCCACTCCGTTTAAAAGATGCCTGAATTCAGGGCAGATGAATGCACTCCCAGCATAGGCAGCATCAATATGCATCCAGATATTTTCCTTATTACCTAAGAAAAAGTAATTGAAAGGGAAATAAATTAAACAGCAGATTAAAAAGCCCTATTAATTTGCATGAAACCAAGTGCCTGAGAGATTTTTCTTTGATGTTATTATTTTCCCAATTTGAAATTAAATTAAGTGATTAAATGTTTCTACCATCTGGGTTTCCATTAATACATAAAGATGTATACACAACATATTCTTCTTCCTCCCCATTTGTACTGGAACAGAGTCCTTACATGTCTGGGTTTATCTTATTAATATTAAGCAACAGAAAATATTAAATTATTTTGATTTAAGAACCATTAAAAAACACACTTTTGAAAGATGTGTCTAAAGGTGTAGTTATCATCTCCATGGTAATAAAACTATCTGCTTTAGCAAGAGGAGCTAGAGTTTTACCTGTGCTCCCCAGTTCTAACTCATGAATCACAAACACACATTTCTAAACAGTATTTTTTAGATATCGATATATGTGCATGCACATGCTTTTGAAGTATGTGCAGCAAACTATTTATTTCAAGGACTGAGCCCTTTACGCAAGAGCAAGCATTGAAAGGTTAAGAAAGTGCTAGTTTTGATTAGTCACTGAATGGTTTCTGCGGCAATATTTTAGCATATGAGCCTCTCGTGTATTCTCTGTAATTTCGTATTCACACTCTGCTATAGATCACCTGTATTAATGCACACAGTAACAATTCTGGTCTACGAGTTGATGACTAAAGCTCGCATAGCATCTTTGCACTGGAGACCAAATACTTCTGACGGGTATTTTCACGTACAGAGGTATATCCTTTCAGATCTGCAACTGGGCACAAAGATCATGCTGGAATTTGCATTCTTGTGAACTACATTTTATTTTTGCATAGATGTCTGGGAAAAGCTAATGAAATATTATTCATATCATCCATGACTTAGGTTTGTTTGAAAACACGTTCAAAGTTAACTGATTGTTTATTTTTACATACAGTTGGTTTGAGACATTGTCTTTACTTCATAGGACTACTGCTGATGTGTATTACGAAGAAAATTCACCTGCACGCAGAAAAGCTAGCATGAGACTTTTGATTTGAGTAGCGTGCAATCCATCTGCTGGTCTCTGCTGCACAAGCAGGAAATTATTGAGAGCAACTGGTGAAACACGCATGACTAGGTGCTATACCTAAAAGCATTGGCGTCGCTGTTTTATTAGGTCAGGTCTATAGGAATAACCTGAACAGCCAAGTAATCTCCAGCTGCTGAGTGGACTACTAGAAACCTCTTTAGGAAGGAGTATTGGAAGAAACTGATTCTCTGGGGCTTGCGCTGGAGGGCAGGAAACCCCACAGAGCGAGGCACCACTGCACAAACCCGAGATGTTTTAGGCCCCACCTGAATAAATTAACAGAACATCAAATCTAGCTGTGTTTCGATAAGGCTTCTTCCAGTTGCTTATAGCTATAAATTTCCTGTTCTAAATGTACACTTGAATAGATATGGGGCGCTTCTGTTGCGTTTTCCTCAGCCAGCAAGTATGCACTTTTGACCAAGCCTTGCTGCAGATCAAAGCTTGACGCAACAGACCGCAACACAGCAGCACTTACGAAGGGTCCGTGACTCGGTCACTGTATTAAACACCCTGGCACTTGTCCAGTTTGCTTGCAAGAGGAAGGAGATCAGGGAAGGGAGAGGAAGGGTTAAGGAGAAGACATGTGGGGTTTCGGTGCATGTTTCACCATTTTCTATTGTCGTTACAACCAGACAGAAACAAAGCCAGAGTTCGGCTTTTCCCTGATCTTCACCACTGCTCCAGCTGTGCTTGCAGGTAGAAGGGCTTGAAGAAAAATGTTAAAAACTAAAGCACTTAGAGTAATTTTTAACTGACAGTGTTCCAAAACATGCTCTCCCCAAAAAACCCTTGAGGCAATGTTGTCTGTACTCTTTAACGGTTTGTGAATGCAAGCTTGCTGCTTGACCTAATATTAGAAGGAAAACGGTAACTCAAAAGGAAAAAGGTCTCATCTATAAGTAGCCTTATTGAATTTGGACAGTGACACTGCACAATGCCCTGGAAATGACTCAGCATGGCTTAGACTGGTATCTGCAATTTTGGAAAGTAGCAGCAAAGACTTACAAATAGGACCCAATTGTAACAGTTTGTCAAAGGAGCAGCAAGGTGTGGTTCCAAGCGTTGCACAGAACTGCAGAGCCAAAAAGACAAAGCCAAACAATATTAAATGTTACAGCAGAGAAAATTATCAAATGAAAACAACTGTCTGCAAAGGCAACAATAAACAGAGAGAATAGATAATATAGGGAAAAATAAATTGCTTTTAGCCAATACCTATCCTTCAGTGGAACTTTAAAGAATCTAATCTTTTTCTTCAAAGTTCCCACAAGCGTCCATTGAGACAGATGTATAAAATTGAATGTTAATATCAAATTGACTGACAAGTAATGTAATATATAGCTATATTTTATATATTTTCTGTATGTTCCGCATGCGTATCGTGTGGCCTAATACCAACCTCACATATGCAATTATCATCAAAATGGTTTGCAATTTGTGGTATATAAGCAAGCTCTGAACTTCCCCAACTTAAAGGTGCTGCAATTCCTGTTGACAGATTGGACCATAAAATGTTACTGCCTGAATTAAAGAGCCACAGCTCTAACAGAGACTTGTAACTGATTTGCACTCAATGGATCTGCAGCGTGGGACCTGTTCACTAGTAGCATATGTTCACAATTAGGTTTGCAAGACTTTTCCCCAGAGAAGATTTTCTCCCAAATTCATCCTGAAATAGTGGAACCATTCTTCCTTCATTCTGTTAATGTCTCATTTAATGTATCCTGTTGCATGAGCAGTGGGCCAAAAGCAGAGGCAACACAAATGCTGAAGTTTCACAGTAGAAAGAGAATATCACTACCTGAAAATGAGCTATGGTAATTTACTAGGAATACACAGGTAGAATTATAACCCAAAAAACCAACTACCAAGTGCATATAAACTGACATTATTTGATTTTTCATTGCTACGCTTAAGTTTTAAACACCTTGTCTCATTTTTCTAAGCACTAATAAAAGCTGGGTCTTGTTTTTGCCTTGTACTGGATTTTTATATAATAAAAGACACTTTACAGTTTAAATAGGCAAATAAAGTATGCTGGGTTTTAGTATAGTATCGAAGTACAAAGAATTAGATCATTTATCCAAGGTCATGCACAAACTATAGTACAGCCAGGAGACGGCTATAAATAATGTCAAATCCAGAATTCTGATTTTTTTGTTTTGTACTTCTGATTACTTTTTCTGCCAGGTACACTCTCAATGCATGATCTCTTGCTTTCACTGTTTTTGCCTATGTATCTGGAACTAGGCGCATTTATCTGGTGGGTGTGTGTGTGCACATGTCCCTCTGAATTCATGACAAGACCTATAAGACAAAGGAACACCTAGGTAATACTTGTCCATCCACTAGACCTCTCAAGAAACAAAGATACTGTCATAGCAAAACATAGATACAACTATACATTAAAACTCCATACAGTGCATTTTTGTCTCAGCTCCATAATGCATACGCAGGGCTTTGGGGTTCAGTGCTTTCCCTTGTAGCAGGAGTGATGCCACCAGGAAATGTTTCCAGTGGTTCCTTCTCTGTATTGGACTGCTCTGGCTCATCCAACATGGCAAGTAGTATCTTCTGTTTCGTAAGTGTCTGCTTAGTTTGTCCAGTACGGTAGTCTTTCTGCTGTACTAGAGAATGTTCTCACTGAAGAGCAGCATGCGTTGTTGTCACTGCTGCCTCAGTCGTGGAGCTGCTGCAGGATGGGGACATGTGGCTGGTGCCCAGCTGAGAGGTTGGCTTGTGTTTGTGGGATGGGGTGGACTTCTGGCCTGTTTTGTTACAGTCATCGTGATGCGAGCGAGCACTTCTGTAGCAATGGATTTTGTTCGTGTTTAGATTACCCGATGTGGCCTTATCTGCTTTCAGCTTTTAGTCTCTCTAGCACAACAAGCTTTCCACTTCTGAGAAAAATAATTTCACGTTACTATGCCAGTAGCAAATTGTTTGCCAAAATCCTATAATCTGTTTTAGCCTGAGATCATGTTTCACTTGCCAAGTGTATGCTCTTCTCTGTTCTCTAGCTCGGACATTCACTTGCTCTCTCCCCTGCATTTCACTGCTATCTCGTTAATTCTAGGAGTTCCCATTATTCAAAAGTTAAACGATGCCAGCTTTTTCATGAGTGTCTTTTTTCCTTCTTTTTTAAAAGATGATACAAATTTGCACTAAGTATTTCTGCTCTAATTAAACAAACTGCTTTACAGCTACCAATATTTCACTCTTTTATTTGTTCCCATGAACGTTCATCCTCATTCATAAGCTGTCACTCCCTTTCAAGCTAGAGATTCCTTTGACTTTTTCACTTCTACCAGCTATTGGATATTGGAAACTTTGGAAACTGTTACATATCATCTACAGTCACATCTTCAAGCAGGTTCTGTATACATCTCAGGACTAAGAGTTGGTTTTTCCTCTAGAGGTTCCCTTACTAGTCTTCCCAATAACTTCTCATGAAATTTTAACATGTTTATTTTTGCTTCTCACATTTCCCATCAAGCGTATTTTTTTCATCTTCTTTTCATTCTATGAAATCAAGCAGCAACAGCACACTAGAACGGCCTGACATCTTGGAAAAAATAATCTGATTATGAGACCAAGATTTGGATAAATGTGATGGGATTTTCATTTGCAAGTTCCAGGTTTTTAGAGAATTCATGCAAAGTGAGAAATAGTTGTTTTACTACTTATAAAACTAGATTTTTCAACATTTCTAGGAAATCCCATACTAACGTAAACATCCAGTAACAAGGGCAGATGGATATGTATTCAAAAAGACAGAAATTTAAAATTATACATCCAAAGAATATTGAACTAATTCAATAATCTATTGCTAGAGAGGTAAACCCTCTCTTTTAAGTATACTTCTGAATGTTTCTGCACCTGTATTATACCATATACCACAACGATATTTTAAATTGCTTTAGGGAGTTGAATTTTTCTGTTTAATTGAAAGTACTCAGATAGCACTCAATTCACATAAATTTATGTAGACTCTTAGAGGAAGTCATATCCTGCCTTTGTATAGGTCAGACCTGATTAAATGTAGTCATATAAAACCCTGAAAACATTTTATCCCTGACAGCGCACATGTTCCCCCAATTTCACAATTACAGCAATATTAATAACTATAATCATGTTTCAGGTTGGTGATCATGCACCAATAAAAAATATTGGCTATGGGAAAAGTTATTATTAAAATTAGAAAGGGACAACTCAGTGCGTTTTCCGCGTCAAGCTACTAAGAACCTGAGTTTGAAACAAATACAATTCTGAAAATGAGAAGCACATTGAATATACAGTTGATAAAATTTCGCTGCTAACACATTCTTCCCTCAAAATAATCTAATCTTTCTCTATACTGGGCCTTCTCATATTCTTGAGACACACGAGAAGAACTGAATAATTACTGCCTCGAGGTACATTTATGACTTCTCTGGAAGTCTAATCATCCTTTGAGGCAGATTGCTTTACAAAGATTGCAGGGTATTTTTTTTAAAAAGCAATGCTTGCTGCCTTTTTTTTACTAAGACGGCATGCATGTATGGAGTGAAAATATATTTCTCGCATTATTGTCTACCCAAGACATTGCCACAATCAGGAGAAACCTGCATTTCATCTTTGGCTGAACTACAGATCTACAAATTGTGTCACAAGAAATGTAGGACACCATGATGAAAATTCTAATTTTTCTGTATTGGTAAAGAATAGGGGTTAGCCCATTGGATTGGGAAATACCCAGATAAAGAGTGCAGTATAGACTTGGCTCTGCTTTTATACATACATTTTATGATAATATGGCATGGACTTTCTGACAAGATTAGAGTACAAGTATATTGGCTAGTCCAGCAATTAAAATAATGATGGAGATTTAACAACAGAAGGTTACACATTATCATTATTAGCGTTGTACTGCAGTTACAGTATTCTCCTCCTAATAAGGATAAGGAGTATGTGGTTTCAATGAGAGATTGTAAGAGTTCAAACATATGCTTACCTGTTCAAATAATGGCTTATTTTGCGATGTATATCTCAATTCTAAAATAATTTTGTTGTCCTCTCTGCAGGTGTCTAAGCCTCAAAGCTACTTGTTTTAATTCTCAGAAACCAGTTAAAGTGACAGCATCTGCTCTTGCCAGGACTCTCATTACCCTGCTTCTGTACTACACAATGAATCTAACTCAATTTGTAACCTGTATAACACCGGCAAAATCACATTTGTGCAAAGGGCAGGGGACAGGCTGCGTCACAGAGATGGGACTGATGGCTCAGGATAGCCTGCAGGCCTTATCCTTTTCAGGTTGTGCACTTCAAATATGACTCAGCCCTGGCTGCGAATATAAAGCAGCTAAAATGCATGCATCAGTCATCTCATGTATTGCTTTCCTGAAATCAAGAGCTATGTCAGGGAACACGCGTGAATCTTTCTGATGCCTGAGAGCAAGGACTCTCAATCTTTTCAACTGGAAGACCTCCTACAGCTTTTGAAAAAGATACGGACACATTTTGCACAGTTTCACTACAAAGCTTTTCATTTGCAATTAACTAAAGCGAGGCAGAACTTTCAATGTTCTCATATTTTTATTTTCTCCTACTCAGTTTTTTGCCAGCCCGCACTCCTGAGAATGTAGCTTGAAGAAAACTGCAACAGTTTAGTAAACCACCGTTTCAGTATTTTATGAAACAGCAATCATTCACAAACTGTGGGTTAAGAAGCATTACCCTAGACATCTGTACACACCTCAAGAATGCTTCTTCCAAATGGGAACCTGTGGTCAGGATCTAAGTGTTAACTTCTACTGAAAAGATGGCTCCTTTGTCAGTCTGGTTATTCTGATTTACTGTTTCCCAAATGAGTCCAGACACAAACAGCCTGCTTCTTAATATCCTGCAGATCATCATTCAGAGAGTCATTTCAGCTGGAATCAGAGAGATTTCACACAGGGCCTTCGTTCAGCAGCAAAGCGATCACGTTACAGCAGCTTTATACTGCATGAGGATGTTGAAATATATTGTACTATATATATGCCAGCTGCAATGTATCAGTGTGGATCAATGAAAGACAGCATAACGCTCACAGGCCACTTACACACGTTCAGGTGAACTAGGCTTTAATGCAGTGGACCCTGCATGTGAATTTAGCAGTGCTTAACTTAGTGATCTCCACCTTTGAGCATCCCAGCTAACATTCACCCAATACAGAGGTCTGTCTCAAGCTGGGAGCATAAGGCCCGGCTGAGAAAGGCATTTATACATGTGCGTAGCCACTGGTTAGTGTTCATAATCAATGAAATGGACATGACTTCAGCACATGCTTTAAGGCTTCCCCTTAACTCGTGGCTGGATGAAAGGCTGCATATCAACCACACTTGGAAACTGCTCCTCGGTAAATCGTGGCAACTTTAGAGCCTCAACACCCGACACGGTTAAGCACTTCACTTTGCATAGTCTGCTTGCTTTACTAGATGAAAATATCTGTTTCAGTTTCTGCAAAAGTGCTTTGAAAAAGACAACACAAGTTTGAACTTAGAAATAAAAAAAGGAAACAAAAGTAGAGGTCTGTGTACACTAATTGGCAATAGCCTTCACTGAATAAAATCATATACATGTTACTAGTGTTAAAAGATATTGATGGTAGATAGGAATTCAAAGACTTGTTCTAAAGACAATGCCCCTCCCCAAAAAAGGCTGACTGCCAAATCCTTACCTATGTGAAAAGCAAAGCTATAGTTACCAGATTGGTGTAATGAGAGAACCTGTTTCACATCAAGCAAACGCACCCCTGATTCCCCACTCACCTCTACAAGCAAAGCACTTCTGTCAAGTTCAGTATAATGATTTCTCATTTATTCATTAAATGTGAGAGGAGAATCATGCCTATAAGGAATTGTAACTTGCTTGTATTTTCTTTTTAATCCCCTACAAAACTTTTTTTTTTTGCTGATAAGGGAGACTGCGTCAGCTTGGATGCAACCAAGATCTCTTCATTAGGAATGATCTCTCTGCTGTCGTAAGTCTCTTCAGGCAGAATTTCTTCTGTTAAACTTTTTGCTTTGATGTTGGATCATTCCTCTTAGTGAAGGATCAGCGAATACAGTGACACAAGGAATAAAGTGGTGTAAGGTGTTTCCTTGGCAATGCGCATATCTTTGTCACCAGAACAAAATAAAATAGCACCAAATTACTCAAGAACAAAAGAAATGGAAAGGCTTTTGAAATCTGCAAGCCAGAAAAGGGAGCACTAATGCAGTGCATGGACTGCTGCTCCACATGGCAGAGAATTAACACACCTTTTGAGTTAAGAGGCCAACCATAAGGATAATGAGATCTAGTTTAATCTAAGCTGACATGTTTTATGTATACAAATAAATGGAAGACCTGGCACGGGCCATATTAACTCAGACTGAGCCCCTACTGTCTTTGAAAGTCTGTTTTGCACAGCTAAGCAAACAGAGGAAGAAAAACAACAGCTTAATCACCCTTTGTAAAGGTGTCACTGAATGCACAAATATATTTTTTATTTCTTCTTGCTACACATAGAAAAATTAACAAGGAATGAATATTTATGAGGGGAAAGTTGCATTTTTTTGTGGACGGACCAAAGAGGAAGCAAAAACACACTAAATTGGTAACTAGTGCATGGAGATGTGATATAGTGCTGTACTTGTAATTGTTTAAAACAGTAAGATAAACAAGTAGAATCTTATATGAGATATTATGAGCTGGCACCACGTAACAGAGAAATAAAATATGCCTTATGGCACATCGCCACTTCAGTAGGTGCAGCCCACAGTAGAAAGTCTATTTAGGTGGCCTTATAGATGCTTGTTTCTCAGTCATAGTCATCTTATATTGGAAAGCAATTGATGGGATGTGCTTGGTCATCCCAAGGACTCACTAATTCTGGGCAGGCTAGAAACTAGCAGCCTTCTGCATGTATGAAAAACACTCTTCACCCTAGTTATCCTCATACTACATAAAAACAGACCCTAAAGGTTAATAATACGAGGAGTAAAAAAGATCACATTTTCAAAAGAGCTTGGTGAAATTCAAGCTTCTTTGTCCTATTTGGCATTTACCCATGACTATAAGCAAGCTTAATCTGCTAATTCTTCTGAAAACAATTAATAGAAATTTAAGTCACATTAGCCCTTTTCAAAATGTTACCACATGAAGAAAAAATTGTCG
>Ga0065711_1034894_pt1 | contig 23086 bp, 8 predicted proteins | sample Hoacrofraction12_FD_59098 | JGI IMG/M metagenome (GOLD analysis project Ga0065711, IMG submission 59098) | Hoatzin crop microbial communities from Cojedes, Venezuela - Epithelial fraction 12 v2 (version 2) | ecosystem: Host-associated > Birds > Digestive system > Esophagus > Crop | place...
TGCGGGGGGGGCTCTGCTCCAGCGGGCTCTCTCCAGGGCTGCCGGGGAGCCCTGCTCCGGGCCGGCAGCCCCTGCTGCCCTCCTCCTCCGGCCTCGGGCTGCCTCTGCTGCTGCTCCCTCCTGGGCTTCCTCCTCCTCTGCCTCCGCCGCCTTTGGCCCTTTCCCAGCTCTGTGCCCCCCCGGCCTTCCCCCGGTGCCCCCATCTTGGCTTAGGGGCTCAGCTGTGCCCTGCGGTGGGGCCGCTGGAGCCGGCTGGGACCGGCTGTGTCCGGCGCAGGGCAGCCCCGGCCTCTCCTCGCAGAGGCCCCGCTGCAGCCCTGCTGCCATCCCTGGGTACGGGCACACCATTCAGCCAGTAAACATAAAAAATATCATGAAAAACCTTCAGTCAAGAAATAAGGTCCCTCCCAAGCATAGCTGCTCCTTTTCCCCCCAATTATTGGCTATTTTGCTGTCAGATCTTCCTGATAAAATTCCTTAGACTCTCGGGTTGAGCAGAAATGGTGAAAAAAAATGGTTCCTTTGTGAGGTGATGCAGTGAAAAACATGCGAGAGCTCTGCTGAATATGTGTGTAATTAAAACATAGAAATATTGCTATGCAAAACACTTATTACACCATCCATCATGTTCATTCAAAGGAACTGCTATTTTAATAGCAGAACCAAATTTTACTTTGTGTAGCTGTGAATTTAATGAGCAATTTGCTGTTAAAATATTTGGAAAATTTGAAGGGAGAACATTTGCAGGTCATCTTTTGAATATCAGGCTTTTTACAGGAAAGAGGTTTTGCCTTTCAATGATACGTTTTTTAAGTATTGCACAGAAAATCAAGCTACAGTCCTTTCTCCTGCTGCTTCTGCTCTCCTGTGTGTGGTGCTGTGTATCTACAGCAGTACAAAGCTGATTTGTTTGGAGTAGTTTTTCTATATGTTAAAACATTTGACACCAACTTCTTGGCTTGATTGAAGCAGAAGAAAACATTCCACATCTACAGATAAATCAGCAACCTGGAACTTTGCATGCATGAATTGTCTGTCATATCTCATATGTTTTGACTGATATAATAGCACTTCAAAACCCAGGCAGATTAGTGGGTTCCGTTAATAATGAGTTAAAATATATTAGGTTAATCCTGAATTTGTTACCTGTCACATAGTTCCGGACTTAGGGATGGGTGCAGGACAGGTATTCCAGAAGTGTGGAACATTCACCGTGTTGCGGGATAAGGAAGCCTTTGAGACAAGTCTGCAGTTATCTGAGCTTTGAAGTCCAGTACCGTACTGCAGCAGACCATTCTCTTTAGCACAACAATAAACTGCAGATAATCACTTTAGAAATTCTGTTAACATAATATAAAGTTTCTATATATTTTCTCTGCGTTACAGCGGTGGGCGTTTCAGTGAACACACAGTAGGTTTTTTGATGACGGTATTGTGCTGTGAATTAGGGAAAATTTTAAGCAAATCAGATTAATAGATCAGCCGTATAACTGACACTGAATTTCTGTGTTAATAGCTGCAACAAAAAACATAGAATTCCAAGGCTGAAATTTCACTTCTGGGTAGGAATCAACACCACGGCCCGGTCAGCATGGTGGTAATGGCTGTAGGATCTTAGGGGAAACTTGAGAGACTGTGAATTTTGGATAAAATAGTAAGAGATGATTCCAGCTGTGCTCTTGTAAATTGGGCGAGTGCTGCACTGGGATAGGAGACAGACTGAGTTTGCAGACAAGTCTGTTTTGTGGAGCAGTTGATTAGAAAGCCAATGCGCAGAAGTCAATCTGTGACATTTTCCTGGGGAACATGTAGGGCCTGGTTCCAAATGCGAGGCTGAAGTGCCACCTTGTAATAGCGATTTTGGTATGCGTGGATACCGCAACAACAGTCAGTGAAGTAGCGTGTAGCTTCTTAAAGCTACTTAAAGCAAACTGTTAAAAATGAGGAAGGTTGTTGAAAAGAAGTGAAACAGAGCAGCTGAGAGTTAAATCTTGGTAGGTAGCATGGAAGCTTTTTGAGGGCACCTCAGCAGAAGCACAGAACAAAAATATTTCTGTAGGAAGAGCCTTTTACCTATCAAGAATGACATGAGAAGAGGGCAAAAGAAATCAGCATGTCTGAAGAGTAAGGCAAAAGAGCACGTTAAAAGCAAGATTACATCTTTCAAAAATTCCCTGAGAACATTTTTGTTAGGATCCAAATTTATGTGGAAAATAATGCAGTACAAATAATCAAAACTAATATTGCTGTCAACAAAAGCACCTCTGTGAACTGAAGCGTTGTAGTGGTTGTCAGCTGCAGTTTGTCACCTCCTGCTTTCAACCATCTTTGTGCTTGAGGATTGATTGACGGCCAATACGATGCCAGTACTTTCTGGGAATTTCAGATCTGGGACGCTGCGTACTGCTCAGCCTGATGTCTCTATTGGACACTTGGATGGAAATTGTGTACAGAATTAGTGGACACACGAGTATGTCCAATATACTGGGGACAAGGCTTTTTTATTTTTCTTTTGAAGTCAGTGCTTCACAGTCCATATGCTCCACATACTGGAGTTCTTTGAAGATGTGAAGAAACATTTGAGGGAGGGAAGATGGGGAAAGTTTTTCTGGATTCAGAGAGACAATGAACAGGATCAGAGAAGACAGGTTCAGTGGGGGTTACTAAATACATAGAATTCACCTTTGTTTCAAGGAATCTCATACTATTTGTGACTCGGAGAATGGATTGGGAAGTATTTTGTGTCCTTGCGCAGTTCTCTAGGCATCCTGTTTTGGTTACTGTATGTGACCACTCTTACAAGTATAAACTCATGATAACTTTCCTCTGCAGACTGTAGCATCAGTTAAAGCTTATCTTAGTTATAAGACTCTTTGCTTTTAGATTATGTTAATGAAGGTCAGTAAATTTAGGTGAGCAAGTGTCCACCTAGGGACAGCATTGGACATGCTGCATAGTGGTCTTGTTTGACTGAAACAAAGAAGAGTAGGTAAGCATAAAAAACACAGTCTTAAATATTTTTGAAGAAGATGCATCTTAGCAAGTACTGAGAGATACACAGGAGCTCGATCGTCTGAAGTAAAAGATCTGAAGTAAAAAGCAACTATTTTTTAAGCTATTGTACTGATCATTAACTCTTTGAGCTGTGGGTTTGTATTACAACTGTTAGCAGAAGCCAGGTTTTATATTTGTTCTATATTTGTGTGTTCATGCATTGATCCTTGCATCAAACACTTCAAAGCAGTGCTTCAAAATGTAAGAGTGCATATAACGGGGCGTTATAATTTTGAGAGAATCGGTGAAAACATGCAGCCACTTCTAGCACATTTGGTTGTTTAAGTTTGTTTTGTAATCTTCAGTATACGGAAGCTGGCTAAACCCCATAATTGTTCTCTTTCCAGTTACCAAGCTGAAGTTGTATGTTGTGTTGGCCTGCCTTTATATTTTAAATTAGCATATGAAAAAGTAAAAGAATTTAATTTGCATGAAGCAGCAGAAAAGCAGAGCAAGGCCTGAAATGTCTGAGTAATGTGGGCAGAGGGTGAGTAGCGTATAATAACTTGTCATATATTTGCTCTGTAGAACAACATTGTTCCTTGACGTCATTCAGAAAGCTGTCATAACCACACCACAATAGAGAGATACTTCCCTCTACAAATTTTACAATATCTTGCAAGCTTGTTTGACAAGGCACATGACAGGTCTATCAAAACTGGGAGTCTCCCGTGACAAAATTCAAGACAAGTGGCAATCCTGTAAATGAAAAAGGTGGAATTTATATATGTCAAAAGCAACCTCATTTTTATTTAAATTTCTAAGAGTCGTCTTATGAGTTTTCCTTCTCATTTTTCTATCTATAGGATTTGAAATATTAAAATGGAGAAACACACTAAAATGCTGTCTAGCTGTACCATGCTTCTATATAATTTTTCTTAAACACTTTCTTGTCTTATCCTTGGATCTCTTCTTTTATCTCAAGTAGTTGGAAAGAATTAAACTAGAGGAAAATTAAGAAATAAACTTAAAAAAAATATCTTTTTCTATTTTTTTTCCCTCAAAATATTAGAGGCTTACGGTTGGTGAAACAGATGGCTAAAGCCTGACCTGCAGACTGCTGTGTGCTGACGAAAGCTTGTGAATTCTTCTGCTTGAACAGGTGCTCTAATGAAGCCAACCGAAAAAGAGCAGAGAGGCAAAAGGCAGCGGTGGACACGGAGTCTGTAAATGAAGCACAAATGTTACATTTCAGTGCCTGAGGACATGAACAATTTTATTTTTATTAATTGACTAAGGATATCTTTAGAATGGACCTTAGTGTAAGGTGCTGAGGTGGTGGCGCGTGTCAGTTATAATACTCCAAAATATGTAGTCGTTCACCTGTGTTGTAGAACCCAGCACAAATGTACTCAGGTGAGAGTAGCTGTATGCTGTGTTGCTTTACGAGGGTATGGCTGGGTAGCAGAGAAGAAGGCTAGAAGGTCCCTGCTTGCTGTGTCCTAGCTGCTGCGTGCTGGGTTGTTCTGAACCTTCTGGAGGGGGAGAGATCTTTCCTTCTGGGGAAGCAGCGCAGAAGGCTTGAGAGGGAAAGAAGTTTCACAAGCGAGGGGTGAGAAAGGGGTAAAAGAGATGGCTGAAGGGATGGAGCTCTCCTGTTAGGAAGCGTAGACCCCAGCAGCTGGGGAGACTCATGGGAATAGCAAGAATCAGATCGTCAGCTCGCTCTGGTGGAAGAATGGACTGTATTTACAGTAGTAAGTAGTGTGCCCAAAGAATACAGATTTTTAGAGTGGAGCAGTTGCCTCTAAGGATAGAATGTCTGTGGTACCAATGCTTTTGGGGAGGGATGGGAGATTTTTTTTTAGACCGTCTTTGATCTGGTATTATGGATTTGAATGCCTGGTGGTGGATAGAACACACCTTGCAATTTAGTATCACAGAGTCGTTTCTGTTGGAAGGGATCTCTTGAGATGGTCTGGTCCAACACATCTGGTCAAAGCATGGTCAGCTAGAACAGGTTACTCCGGGCCATGTCCAGTCAGATTCTGAGTATCTCCAAGAACGGACACTTGACAAGCTCTTTGGGCACCCTCTTCTAGCCTGTGAAGATACAGTCATAAAGCTCTTCCTTAGGATTATAGGGGATTTTCTGTACTTCATTTGTGCCCATTGCCTCTAGTCCTTCCATCGGAACCCACTGAGAAGAGCCTGGCTCCGTCATCTTTGCGCCCGCCAAGTGGGTATTTGTACACAGGGATAAGCTCGCCTGAGCCTGCTCTTCTCCAGGTAGAATACTCCAACCTCTCTCAACCTCTCCTCGTACAACAGATGCTCAGGTTCCTCAGTCATCTTCATGACCGTGGGCTTGGCTTGCTCCAGTATGCCCAGATCTCTCCTATACTGGGGAGCCCAGCACTGAACACAGCACTCCTGATGGATCTTAGCAGTGTTGAGTAGAGAGGAAAGATTGTTACCTGCTGATGACATTTCCTAATGCAGCCCTTTGTAATTCTCCCTGGAGTAACCAAGTTTGTGTGCTTCAAGACCGCTCCACAATGTGGAGAAAGGCTCAGTAAAGAAGTAGGAGGTTAACTGCAAAAGGATCTTCCTGATCGAGACATACCAAATGCTGAAAATGGACCCGTAAAGACCAATAGTGGAGTGTGCAGATTTCACATGAGGTCACCAGGGTGGCCTGAGAAAAAATGTGGAAGGATGTAGTAGTCAGGGGAAACGTATTTACAAAGCTTTTCAAATTCTGTTCTGTCTCATTTTGGTTTTTCATTTTTGAATGGTACCTGTTCTCAGCAAATTATAACTTCTAACAGGTGAAAGGGAGGCTTTCAGGAGAAGGAAGTCTGGATAAATGTGTCTCAAGGTTTTGGCTGCCTTGATATCCCATCATAATTTTGTGGCTAATTTTATCCTGTGGTATTTTAAACCTGGATGTTTTCTTTTTAACATTTTGTACCTAGTGCAGTTATCTCGGCACAATTTTAGTACCAAATATTGGAAATATTACATACAATTCTAATAATTCGCATTTTTCAGAACTCGTTTAGATTTCTTGTCCACTTTGGAAAAGTTAGTTTCCTTTTTTAAACCCATAAAGCTTCATTTTTCTCTGACGTGAGTTGAATGCAGCTAGGTTGCCTTAGGCAAACAATTACAAATCAACCCTCAAGCACAGTGCTTAGGAGTAATTTACACTTTTCCGATATTAAAGCTGTGAGGCTTATATATTTAAACCGAGTTGTTATGTGTCTTTATTTCCATAGGAAAAAGTTACCCTCATGTTACCTGGTAAAAATAAATCATAAGTTGCCAAACAGATTGTTTACCATTTGGTGTGATAAAATTACAATGTTAGAGATGGACAAGAAGAACTTGATTCCTTATAATTTCATTATTTTTCTAAAGCAGGGTGTGACACTTGTCATCTAGATGCAAGAATATGTAGTCAACTATTTATACTTCATTGTTGCTTGACTTTGAAATCAAGTTTTGACTATGGTTTACCTTCTGTTAGCAGAGTGTACTACAAATTTGTTGCTAAAGAGTTCATGACTTTTAAATATTACAGTTCCTAACTCTATTCAGTAAAAACCTATGTGTATGAGTATGTAAGGTTCAATGTTCGTAATTTCTCCCAGTAAGCAACTAAAAGGAATGAGTTTGCAAACTGGAAGGGAGCACTTTTTTTAGCAAATATGAAATTGAACCATCACCTGATTTTAATCATTTATCATTATAAAAGAGGAGAGGGCGTAGGAGGACTCCTCAATGGTTGAAATTCTGTATTTTGGTACTTCAAATAAACAAATGTAATTTTCATGTAGTTACTCCTGTCTTTAAAAATAAATAAACCACCAAAAACTCCCAACAAATGAAAGAGAAAAAATTTAATTTGGTTTTGAATGAAGCAAAGCACCATAATTCAAGTTGAATAAAAAAAAATCACCAATCTGTCATAATTCTTTTAATTACCTTTTTTTTTGTTTTGTCTCAAAACTTAGTATTCTATACAGATTTCCCAAGAACAGGGTATTGGATTTCTTTTGACTATTGGCTACTGCGTGATTGAATAGGAACATGTCAGAAATTATTCCTGACTTTCAGCCAGGGTTGCTGCAATAGCGGGGAAGTATTCGGCCTGTTTGCGTGCGAGCACGAGCAGCACAGTGTCCAGATCTGCTGTGGGAAGCCAGTACGTAGCATGGGGTGGAGCAGCTCAGGACTCTGTTCAGTCTTTTGGTGAAATGATTGATAAAGTGACTATGAAAAAAGGCAGTATTTTATGGAGATTTGCAGGAATGAGTTTATAAGACACTCTTCTTGTTCATTTTACAGAACTCACTACCTTTACAGTAATTACATGTATATTTAATGCTGTTAATCTTGAAAAATATACTCTTCTTTTTCATTTCAAGACAAAGTAGGAGCATTATGATGATACTTCACAATAAACCATTAAATATTTATTCTAAGTATTATAATTCTGTAAGAGCAGGTAGCTAGAGGATGTCAGTTGTGCTGTTTCTGACTAGGAGCTTGACAGGATCATGGAATTGCAATTTTTAATAGGGACACAAATGGAACTCTGTGGAGAAGAAACTTCAGGATTGTTGCATGTTCTCAGATCATGTTTCATTTTTCTCTAGGAAAAATAAGTTGGCAAAGGTTTTTTTGTTTGATTGTTTTTTTTCTAATCAGTCATTCTTCAGTCAGGTGAAGACAGAACCCAGCCACGCCTCAGTTGTAAGGGAAAGATTTATTGTTCACTGTATATTTGTAGGAAATGGTTTTCCCGTAGAAGCTGTTAAGAATTAGCACTCTTCCCAGTCATCTGATTTTGGTTGGGTTTTCCCATAGCGCTTTTATTTCTTTAGAACTTAATGGACGGTCAAGTGGAATTCACAGAAGCAGGATGGTTTTGGCTTAGGATTTAATTGAGCATGAGTAACAGTTGGAAAATACATGATTATTTGTCTGTTTTAAACCTCTGAAGTTATGACTCACTGTTTGGGAGTTTCCTGCTGCAGATTTGTGAAGTCCTCTGAGTGAGCTGACTCAGTGTGGTTTTTAAATAAGCATTTGTAATCCTTTTAAATGTGTGCTAACCACGTAGATTGGAAATCAAGTTAGCATCCCTAATAAAATCAAAATAGTGATTTAAAGATCAGGCATCAGTACCTTAGATCTGTCTGTCTGTCTGTCTATCTGTCTATCTATAATGCATAGCATATCTCTGGTTGGAAGGGACCCATAAGGATCACCGAGTTCAACTCCCTGCTCCTCACAGGACTACTTAAAACTAAACCATATGACTAAAAGCATTGTCCAGAATTTCTATATATTTGTATATGAAATGTGTATATGCGTATTTTGCAAAAATATTTTAAATGTAAGATTTTTTTTAAGTCAGTTCACCACTAGAGATCCCTAGAGAGTAAAGTAGTGCATGAGAAAGAGGTTTTTGCTGAAATTTTATTTACGTGCAAGCAGTTGTTGGAAGATGGGGAAATGTGTTTAACGTTCTTGAATGTCTCAGAGAAAGAAGGAATCAGAGACTGACTTTCCTTTTCACACAGAACGGAGATTTTCTGTTCCTTCTGTTAGAAAGTGGAGAGTTCTGCTGATTTATTAGCGTATGTTGGTTTCAGATGGTTTTACGACTTAGATTCTGTGATTAGATTTGTCTTGTTTCCTTCAGGAAAAGGTATCTGAAGCCGTTAAATAATTCTCTTGTTAATGGTGAGTTACTGGACCTAATGGCAGTGACCTCCTGTTGACTTTTGGGAACATATTTTTTTGGAGGGGGAAAACCTAAAAGTACCAACATATGTTAAGCCTTTTGTTTGGATGTTATTTTTATAGGATGTTCTGCTACTTTTAGTGCATAGCTGATCTATGTGAAGAATACAGATGTGTCAGTAGTGGCAGCTCGAAAACAGTGATGGTTCGAGCTGGAATTGTGAGATCATGCTCAGAAATCAATAATAAACACATCCTGCAGACTAGTCTGACAGACGCTGTTCACGTTGTCAGTGACTGGCCCTTTAGAAATCCACGTTTCTGAGAAAACATTTTGTGATGCCTTTCATCTGCTTTAAGATGCCTTCATAAAATTTGGCTGGTTTTGTTGTAACACCACATAATGTGCAGCGTGTTCTCAGCCTTCAGGAGTCTTTAGTGCAGGTGGGACTTGGAGCGGGCACTGGTGCTGGAGCCTGCTGGCACGGACTGTGTTTACCTGGCTGAATTGTGGTGAAACGGGATCCGTGAAGAGGGGAAATGAATTTTCGTCTCCTCTCTACTTCAGATTTGTATATGCAATTATCTTCTGGTGTTTACTGAAGATCTAAGTCCAAATTCCCTATATTGAGGAAATACATTTGAGGGAATCACGTACACTGAATTTATTCAGAGAACTGTATGTTCTAATAATGTGAGTGAATGCTTGGTTGCTTGGCAGATTAGCTTTCGGATAGTATGCCCAGCGAAAGAAAGAAGATATGTCAGAATGGAAAGCGTTGCCATTCTGTAACTCTAGGACTCAGTTTCTAGCTAAACTATAAGGCAAATTTAATTTCTGAAGCGTTAGTCCCTGAAAACTAATTTCACTATTTTTTTATTCTGTTAGTTTTTATCATCATATTAAGGAGTAGGAATTTGCAATATTCATTGCATATAAAACTCATTAAATCAGTGATAAATTTAGCTCAATAACTTTACTGATTTTGAAAATGATTGCGCTACTACAGCCTCTATTTCCAGCCCAAGTAGCAGCTGAAAAATCTGAAGTACTCAGTCTTCCATGGTTACATGTTAATGGCTGTGCTGAATAAACAGATCTATTGCTTAAGTTGTTCAAGCGTTCCTGTTCTAAAACCTCTTTCTTCACTTGCTCCTGCTTTTGCACAATCACTTAATTGGGCTTATCCCTCCTAATCATGGGAATTCCTGAAAAAAATGAGGATTGCTTAACAGAAAAATACTTGTGTTAAAGAGCTCTCATGTAAAAATCTGATCACTCAGTTTCAAGGATCTTTTATGTGTTATAGTCAATTATTTTCTGATTTGCTGGATACATTATTTCTTGTTAAGGTACTATTGCAGAGGAGGATTTGTTTTATCTTTTGAGAGTGTGAGTATCATTTTTGTTTAGAGTACAATGCAGCAGTATTCTGAATAAAAAGTACACCAGTAGTGAATGGAACTGGATTCTTCAGGAAACCCTTTTGAACAGCAAGTGGATATGAGATCTTCAGGAAACCATCGGTACTTTTTGTGTGCCCTTTGTATGGGATGGATTTGTGTGTTGTAAAATAGAAACTCTAAATTTTGCTTTCTTGCATGGTGGTGATGGTCTTGGACCTGTGTCAGAGCATACACCCATAGGGGGATGCATGTGACTCTTCCTTTTTTGTCTGGGATATAATCTTCATATTCTGTGGTGTTTTACAAGTGTGTAAACTTTGAAAAGTTAAGTTTTATATCGCTGTTGGAGAAGCAAAGTAACTAATACAGTTGCTTTACTCTTGTTATTGGTAAATATAGTAAAAGCAGAGATGTGACAGCAGAGTTGATGTCAATAAGGTACGTAAGTTGGAATAGTGTTGAAATGTTTATGAAGGGCAGTCACGGTAAGCAAATCTGTCAGAATTCTTCAAAGCGTGTGCTGAACTCATGAACAAAGGGAAAATCGTTGATGCTGCTTACTTGATTCCTAAAACACTTCCAATAAGACTCTCACAAAAGGCTCTTTGAGAGAAACAAATACGCGGTGAGATAAAAGTGGAGGTCCCATCATGAGTCGAGAGCTGGTTCAAGGTAGAATAAATGCCCCATTTACTCACTGAAAGGTGGTCTCCAGCCTAATTCGTGGGGATCTGTGTTGTGCCTGTGCGTGCTTGTAAAGGATCTGGATAGTTGGGTGGTTAGGATTGTGTCGAAGTTTATCAGGGGTAGCAGACGTGAAACCCAACTTCTAGGGATTACAGGCTTATCCCGTGATAGAGGCGAGATGTTAAAATTTGAGGTGAAAATCAGCATTGATCCATGTGCACTGTGAAGTGATGCACATGAAGAAAATGCAGTCTTATTCACAGTGATGGGCTCTGAATTAACCACTGCCAGACAGAGATCTCGGAGGTACCAGACATTCTGTGAAGATGTTAGTTTAATCTGTAGTAGCAACGCGAAAGGCAAAGAGAATATTAGGAATAACAGAAAGTAAAGGAATAGAGAGCAAACCAAAAAGTTTCTTGTGCACTTACCCCACTTCACGTGCATTCTCATCCCCTTTTCTCGCAAAGGACGTGGTAGAAGTTGAAGGAACAGAGAAAGCATCGGCTACTGTTGAGGCAGTGTGAAACAGTGTAGAAATGCTTGGCCTGAAAAAACAAAACTGAGTAACTTCATTGTGTTACCCAGAGACTTGAGCTTGTTGCATATGAGCCTATTCAGGCTTGGTGGTGTTGCTTTGATTCCCTTCCTGGGTGGGAGGGTTGGAGAAGAAAACTCGCATTCACACTTGGAAACCTTAACAGTGTCATACAGCTTTCTGAGATTCTCATTTGCTTAACTCAGAATAGATACTGAAAGATAATACTTGATTGCTGAGTCTGCAGTAGCAAGATGTGGTGGATAGCAATTAAAAAAAAGCGGTGTGCTCGCTCTCTCCGAAGTGAGAGATGACCTGCTTGTGGATGAGTAGCAACTGTGATCAGATGTGTCGTTCTTCACTGGGGAGTCCCTTGGGCAGCACTTGGTTTGGGTTTTTTCCTGATGTTCTTTCTGGGGTTGTGACTGTTTCTATGCTGTCTTGTTATTCCATTTATGATTTCATGGCGTGTGTGGTGTTTATGCTGGACACATGTTCTTTGCACGATTATGCCCAAGAGTCGGTTTTCTCCGTCTCTCACACGTGTATTCTTCTAGCGAGAAGATACCTGCCAGCATCTTGTCCCTTTGCTCTGGGGGACCCTGCCTACAGGGTGTAACGAACAGGTTTCAGTGAGGAAATACACTCAGTGATGCTTCTTTACAGCAACCAACGTGTTATGTAGCCAGTGCTGGGAGAACCAGTCTGAGCTGTTGGTCTCCACATAGAGGAATTTCCCCTTTGAAGGATGTGTTGTGTGCGCGATTTGTTCATGAGCATCTGTCCCTGCATTTACTCTCCTTTTGTACCTCCCTACTTCAGGATCAGGGCAGGATTTCAGAATCGGAGAAGTTGTTGAGGAACATGTCTGGTGACTTGCCCCTCCGTTCCTCCAAGAATTTCCTTGCACACGTTCTTCTAAGAGATTCTGCAGTTTAGTGTCAGTAAACAGAAAACTCTCGATGGGAATGTTCCACATGAAAGTTACTTGTATTTAAATTACTTTTAATCTCTCATCTGTATCTCAGCCAAGAATGAGGTTCTGTGATAGCTGCGGTCAGCAGTGCCTGTAGCTAGGTTGACGGAGGTGAAACCTTTGAGGCCGTGAAGAACACGCATCAGTCACTTGCGTTCGGCTGCAGTAGTGCTGCCCTGGAGGCCTGGGTGCAATTTGCTTTTAATTAAAGAAAGCAGCATTCTGTGATTAATATTACAAGAAGAATTATGTATTATATTTCCTGAATATTTCCAGAGGGAAACTGACCTCTAGGAGGGAATATTGCCTGGAGGAATAATGCTGTATACGCCTGTGTCTCTCCTATCTTTTGGAAGTAACAACTTGTGTTCTAGCTAAAAAATGCCCACAAAATAACTTGTGAATGTGTGGCTGCAGTAGCCAATTAGAAATTGCAGAGTTTAATGCGAGATGAATGTTCTTCAGTAAAAGATTGCTGTGTATTGTATTTTACCTGTCAATCTGTATATCTGCCTGTTAGAATGACCTTTGATTCACCCTGTTCGTTAATGCGGAACAACTACAGCACGCCTGCCTTTAAACTTAATATCATTCTGCTCACATCTCCATTCTCATTATAAACACAGCTATTTTTAGCTAGCACAGATTCAGAATATGCCTTGTAAGCTTAAGGGGGATTTATTGAGCTCCTGTGTGTATTCACTAGAGATTCCTTGGTGAAGCTTACTGATTTAGGATTGGGGAGGGGTAAAACGTACTATTTAATTCCCGGCATATGCCTGCAGGAGCTATATTTAGCTTCAGCTACTTGTCATTGCCATTGTGCTATTTTTACAAAGGGATGCAGCAGTTTCATTGTTCAGGGGCTTAACTAGACAGAAATGTAGATGGATGAGCTAGATAAACATCGGCGTGCTGCAAAAATCGCTGCTGAAAGTCAGCGTGTGTGCAGTGGGTGTACTGGAGTAAAACTGCACTAGGACACAAACACCGCAGGCATCTTGTTCAATAAACTGGTTGTGTAAATTCACCTGATTAACACATGGGATAAAAATTGCGTTTAATTTTGCTTTAGACTGGTAAAGTGGTTTAACAGGAATGACAATGTGGGCTTTGTTTGTATTTGTACTTACAAAGGTCTGACTTACTGCAGTGGTGCCATTTATTTCATTGGTTAGTCAGTTATTAAGAATTTTATTGTAGATTTTGTAGTTGCCATGTATATTTTTAATGGGATACAGAGGAGAAAAATTATTATGGAGAGTGCTTTCTGCACTTCGGTCCTAGAGGATGATTACATATGCACTACAAGATGATTACATATGCATATCCTTTTTATAATGCATGTATCGGGGCTCTTGCTATCAGTTACTATACCATTTGGTGCTTTAAGGAACAGTACCTACTGAGACAGTCTCCTTTTTCTGTTTGGGGAAAATTAGGAATTCTAGCTGGATCAATTAAGTGTTCCAGTAGATTTAGATTTGGTTCGTAATTTGGATTCAGAGAAATATGTAGGTGCTTTCTGTCCTTTGTTGGCTGTTCAGTTTCTCCTTAAAAATACAGAATTTATTTTTTAGCTAAAAAAAGAAAAACAGGAATTGTAGTGTCATTTATAAAAATACAGAAAACCTAAAGTGTATTTTGTGTGTCAGAAAAATCAAACAGGTTAACCGTTAGTGAAAAGACTAAAATTCTCCAGTGAGAGAGAAAGCAATGAATAGATTTCATTCTGCAAAGTAGCATGATATCACTGCACACTCATTCCAACACTTATTTGCATTTAAAAATTCAGTTAATCATAGAACTTAATTTTTATGAACCATGATAGGGTGTTTTCTACAGACAGAAAAATTTCACATATTGGTTTTTCATGTGTTCCATGTCTGATCTTCAGTTCTTGTTGTGAACCTTTGTTGGGCAGCTGCAGATTTGTGCCAGATACTAAAGACATCAGGGAGGACTAATTTATTTTCAGTTTTGGAATAATACTCATCTTGAAATAAACCTTGTGAGGTAAAGACCTGGAGCTCTCCTTACCGCAAATAACATACTCCACTTCTCCTCCCAAATGTCCTTTCCATACCAGTATTTCAAGTAAAGGAAAGTCTAAGTGTTTGAAGGAACGATGTGAGTTCCTGCATGGAAGAAGCTTTGAGGATATCATCATCCAAGTTCGTGTGGTCTTAGTTGAGCAAGAAGAGACCTGTCCAAAGAACCAATGCTGAGAAGCATCTCTATCTCAGAAACCAGATCACAGAATCACAGACTGGTAGGGGTTGGAAGGGACCTCTGGGGATCATCTAGTCCAACCCCCCTGCCAAAGCAGTGTCACCCAGCGCAGGCTGCACAGGACCTTGTCCAGGCGGGTCTTGAATATCTCCAGAGAAGGAGAATCCACAACCTCCCTGGGCAGCCTGTTCCAGTGCTCCGTCACTGTCAAAGTGAAGAAATTCTTCCTCATGTTCAGCTGGAACTTCCTGTGCTTCAGTTTGTGCCCGTTGCGCCTTGTCCTGTCGCTGGGCACCACTGAAAAGAGTCTGGCCCCATCCTCCTGACACCCACCCTTCAGATATTTGTAAATATATATTAGGTCCCCTCTCAGCTTTCTCTTCTTCAGGCCAAACAAGCCCAGCTCCCTCAGCCTCTCCTCGTAGGAGAGATGCTCCAGTCCCCTCATCATCCTCGTAGCCTCTCTCTGGACTCTCTGCAGTAGCTCCTCATCTTTCTTGAACTGGGGAGCCCAGAACTGGACACAGATCCTATGTAGTGACAGCATTCAGGTTTTGGTAACGTCTGTATCTCAGAAACCAGGACCTACGTTGTGAGATCATTTGGGTTTCAGTAACGCTGTTCTTTGCTTAGCTTTCATCAACAGCGAGTGACAGCAACACGATGCTACTGACACGTAGTTGGAGGTGTTTTTTCTGTTAGATTGGAGTTTTTTATCCTCCCGAGGAGAATTACAGAATCTCTAACTAGTCGGCAGTTTCTCTGCTTTTCCTCTTTAGTGATGTGGGGGTGTTTTTGTCTTTTATCCTCCTGAGAACAAGTGGGCAGGAGAATACTCAGCTTGTGTGCATAAGGGCACCTGTTGCTTTTCCCAGCACTGCTCTTGAGCCTCATTTTTTTTCATACAAGCTTTATCCTTTAAGCCTGATTTCTGTGCAGACTTTATGCTTTGTCAGATTACCCTGTGGAATCATGGACTGTAGGCTCAGTGAAGGGAGAAAGAAGGAAAAATCACAAGGATTTGTGTTTTGTTAGACTGTTGTAAATTAAAAGTCAACAAAGTGCCAGACTAAATTAATTTTAGTAGCCAAATGAATGCATAGGCAAAGATGTGTGCATTTCTAAATGCCAGGACTGTTTTTTTTCATGAGATCAACTCTAAAAAGACACAGTCTTTGCATTCAGAAATTGGTTGAAGGACTGGAAGCTTGACATCTTTGGGTCCCGTCTTCCTTGGTTTCAGCTACACAGGCATCTCCGTTTCCCTTCCCATGCTCACATTCTGGTCTTTCCTGAAAAAAAATTCAACTATGCTGAATTCACTGCATTTCTGTATGAACCGTGTTGCTGGAGCAGCATATCCTGCGTGCTTGGATTATGGCCTCAAGTTGCATCAGGGGAGGTTTACACTGGATATTAGGAAAAATTTCTTTCCTGAAAGAGTGGTCAGGCATTGGAACAGGCTGCCCAGGGCAGTGGTGGAGTCCCCATCCCTGCAGGTGTTCAAAAAATGTGTGGATGTGGCACTTCAGGACATGGTTTAGCAGGCCTGCTGGTGCTGGGTTGACGGCTGGACTTGATCTTAGAGATCTTTTCCAACCTTAAGGATTCTGTGATTCTATGAAAGCTTACAGTCTCCAAGACTGGACCTTTTTGGGTTTGGTCCAGTAATGCTTAGGCCAGGTAATTTTGACAGTAAAGATGGAAAGTTGAGGTATGGAGCCACATATAGAAAGAAGCATAAAAATTTAGTCTGACAGGGCAAAAAAACCCCCTACTGCACCCTGTGCTAATGGTGTGCTGTGCAGATGGGGATAAACCACGCAGCTTCTCAGCGTGAATGAAGATGAGCAAGCAGGACTGGCCTGAGGCACCAAGGAGCAGAAGAGGGCTCAAATGCAGTGTTTGGAACCGCGGTCTGCAGCCTGAAGCATCACAGAGGCTGTGCGGAGCCATGAGTCCGACAGCCCTGAGGAGAGCTCGGCCTCACGGCCCAGAAGCAGCAAGGGAGCAAGGGAAGGGCAAAGGCTGGGAGATGCCACCAGCTCTGCATCGCTGCACGCACAGAGCCGAGGCTGTGGGACGCCAACGGTGTCAGCAACTCTGAGCACGCTGTTGGCTGGCCAGCTCTTTGCCGTTACTAGCGTATTTATTGTCAGGGTTACCTGCTGCTGTTAAAGAGAGTGTGGTTAGTTTCAGGAACTCATTTTCTCTTTGTTACCCCCAGATAATTTAATTAAAGTCAGGCATCTGAAATTCCTCATCCCTGATTTATTTACACAATCCTCAAAGCTCTTAAAAGAATTTAAGCATGGCACCCAGTAGAAGAAATGGAGAAAGCAATTTTGTAAAGAGAGATTCTCTGGTGCCTTTTGCGAGATGGAACCGATGAACCACTACATTTTTATTTTTCTTTATTACTGATGGGTATCACGGATTGCCCATCAGAGTTGAACATGGGATTGGAATGGTCAGAGAAGGAGAAGAAAAAAGGAGAGGACAGAGAGAATTCAACAAAATTAGGGTTTGTAGTCTGTTTAAGGGAAAAACCCCAGCCAAACAAAGCAGAGAACAGAAGGCATCCAATGAGAAAAGGGGCTAAAAGTCAGAAAGAATGGCAGAACACTGATGAATGCGTGGAGCATCTCCTGCAAGCGCTAGTTTCTCTGAGTAGCAGATCAGGAGCGTGATGGGATTTCAGAAGAAAACGTGTTTACTGTTGGTCAAGTAAATTTTTTTTTTTTTAAAGGAAGGTACATTTTAAGATTACACACCAACAATAAGTTCTTTTTCAAATTTCAAGCCCTAAGCCCATGAGAAATAATACTCATTAGTGAGAATGGTTTTCTGTAAGCAGTTCAGAAACCAAAATGGAAAGATGATACTCTGCATTTATGTATTTTTAGTCTGGTCTTCATGCTGCTGCTTTTTTTTCTTTTCTTGTAATGTTATGCCTTAGTGGGGAGCCTGCAATAGTGTGTTCTGGCATTTCTTAATGGTTATTGCAGACAGTATCTGAGGAGTCTCGGGAGCGAACTGCATGTAGCTAAGTGCTGGCATTTCATCTTGTATTAAATGTTGGGATCTACTTAGTGTCATTTTTACTATACTGAGGGAATTCAGAAAAGACCTCAAAATGCAGCGTATGTGAGCCTTTCTTACGAAGTATGATTGGTTATTTTAGTTATGGAAAACACAGATAATAAATATTGCAAAAAAATAATGTTGCAGTTTGGGATAAAATGGCTAACAAAATCTTGCTTTGCTCTCTGAAGCACTAAATGCAGTATGTGGGATGCTGCCATACTCTAAGAAGAAATAGTGTAAACCAGAATCTTTTGGTTCTTCCAGTAGCAAGATACGCACAGGGATAAAATCAGAGTTATTGCTATTACTAGTAAAATTGCCGAGGAAAAAAGAAACAAACAATAAAGAAACAAATCTACTAAGCAAAACGGATGACGTAAGAATTAAACCCCAGAGCTTCTGACCTGAACTGTTTCAAACTTTGTAAATTTTACCAAAGCAAAAATTTAGATGCACTGAAGTGTTTTTCAGCTGTAAGGAGGAACGTATATGAACACTTTATTGATTGTTCACTCATTAACGATGTATCACTATAAATTTGAGTTTCCTGACTACTAATTCACCTGCTGTGTATATCATTCTTATTGTTGGTAGTTTTTTTGTTGATTATATCTAATGTTGCTGCTCAGTAATTATCCCTGTTTTTTAAAAGAAAATGACTCTTTTAATGTTTTTCATCTGTGGAAAGATTTTTTTCTTAAAAAAACAGTCAAATTATGAGAGTTGCTAATATTTAATAAAGTTCATCTTTTGTATTGCTATGTGGAATGTTCATTTTCCTTTACGTACTGCATATAATGATTACATCTCTGCAGGTGGATTCTTATATCCTTCAGTTATACTCTTGGTCTAGCCAATTTTTTGAGCTAAAATAGTGTTCTTCGCTACGTGTAACTTCCAACCGCTTTTTTGGGGTTGATCTTCTGGACTCTGGTAGTCAATCAACCCCCTTACTTGAGAACAAGCATACGGAAAGAACTGAGCACAATATTGCAACTTTCCAGCACCAGAAATCCTCTTCATCACTGCTCTTTCCCCGTTCTTTTCTATCTTTCTTGTGTCATTAACTGTTTTGGGGAGATCTGTTCTCAATCACTAATGTTCTAGCTTCTGTGTAAGTAGTAATATTCTGTAGAATTATGTGGAAATTCTCTTTAGATTTTACTTCTGGGTAGGAAGTGCTATAGTAGTAGTTCAGTAGAAATAATTGATCTGAGTTGTACATTATAATTGTTTCAATTGGCAATTAAAAATCCGTGTCTGGAAGGTTTTACTGCTCAGACAGAGTCACTATTGCAGGACTGGCAGAAGGGTAAGAACTGTTGCCATTTAGTTGGGAAACTTTAACGCCAAATGCTTTGCTTTTCTGTAGTGGCGTAGTGTTATTCAAATAACAGATCTGGTCTAATCTTACTATTAATTCTGTTATGAAAGTGAATATGGGAAGGATTTCCGTGAGCTTACCGGAGAGAATGATTTTTAAAATAAAATCTGCTTCCTACTCTATGCAGAAAATGTATTTGAGGACAAAATGCGTGAGAGAAACCAAAATGGTAATTTTTTGATCATTCATCTGTAACGTATTTCTTGTCAGTATCGTAGGTGGTATTAATGTCTGGTGCCGCTGGTTAAGAGTGTTGTCATCTGGAACTTACACTCAGAAACACTTTCATTTCCTTTTCTTCATCAATAGAATCAAGGACCAATGAAATAGTAAAAAAATTATCAAGCCAAGGTCGTCATACAGGTTGAATAGTTCATCTGTATTTTTACTATTGAGTTTCCAGAATGCAATTCTGCTTTAAAAAATATATATATATATCCCCCCCCGACCCGGTCCATAGATATTCTGATTTCCACACGTATTCAGTTAACAATAGGCTGCTTTTCCTGGCTGCCTGCCCTGAGAGGCCGGTGTGCTCCGTCCTTCCTTCCTTTTCTTCTTCATTGATCATCTACAGGCAAAATTATGTTCGTAGTGACACCCTGCCTTTTCTCTTTGGTCTGCATTGATGCAGTTTGGACAAATCTCATAAATTCTGTTGGTGTTTGTGAAGATGAATAGAATCTGCAGCTCAGTCCGTGATTTGTGTAGGTTGACAAGGCCGCTGCAGTAAGTATACAACATTATTTAAGTCAGAGGCTGTAGCATTTGGACCGTTCTTCTCTGCAGGTACTCTGAGAAAGAATGGTAAATTGTTTTAAATTGGAATTTTTAAGCTTATGAAAGTGTAGGATTTTTTTTTCTATCTTAGAGATAAAGAATCAATCTTTCATATTGTGTGTGGAGTCCTTTCCAAGGTACGTGTGCATAGAGGGGTTTAAAGGAGATTGAATTTGCTTTTTCTTTTTACATCCTGTTCATATTCTATGAATCCCAAGCAATAAAGCTTGCTCTGATCACCTGAAGGCTCCTGAAAAAATGATTTCTTTCAGTGACGCTCTCACCCTACACAGACATCTACACTCCTGATGTAAGGTCTGCCTGATGTTTCCTCTTTGTGCGTGTGTGTACGTTCCTAGGGAGCCTGCAAATTGTCATGGCTGGAGAATGAATATAGGTTTGGGTGTTCTGAGGTTCTCGGAGATCTTAGGAATCTCTGGTGTCCCCAGTATAAAATGTCCCCGGTTAGATCTTATGTTTTGGGTGAGCAGAGATGTCCTCCTGTTGTTCAGATTAAGAGAAGACCATTAGGTTTCCTTTTCCCTGTTCCCTAGCATGGGCTGTGGGACGCACACAGGGTCATCAGCAAGTCTGCTGTGACAAATTGCTCACTGTGATGGGGACCAAGATGATGACAATGCCCTTAAGCTCTCCTGCTTGTCAATGGCACATAATGATTGTATTTTTTAGCCTTTTTCTGGAGGTTTTTCGTTTGGTGTAGGATGTTAGGAAGAGTTTTGCATGTGGAATGATAATGCTCCGTGACCTTTCGAACTGATGTTTATTACATGTTCATCTGGAATTATATGGGACTGGGTTTCATAAAGCAGCCTTGTGCCATGTTCCTGTGTAGAATGAACCATGGATCTGTACCACAGTAGCTTTCCTGAGCAGGATACTGAATATTACAGCAATAACACAGAACATACACCGCTAGAGTTGTCACAGATCGCCTAACTGAAACTGAAGGCCATTCTCACATTACGATGGAAGTAGTGTCAGATGCCTGGACTTGCGGAGTCTAGCTCAGATTTTTATTAAATGGTCCAGCTGGTTAATTAGAATAAAGTATGTTTTCAATGGGTTTGTGCTTTTTTATTTTTATATTGGATATTGATTAGCTCTCCTGACATAACATAAACTGGAGTTTATTAACTACAAATTAGGAATTGACATAAACAGAGTAGATGGGTATGTCCACAGTGCCCAGTGAAGGTTTTTATTTGGACCATAAGGTGACTCTCATGAATTTTAATGACACTAAATTAGGAATTGGAGTTAGCCCACTTTACTTAAAAGCAAGCTGGAAATAGGCAAAACATTTAAGTGTGCAGAAGCAGCAAAAAATTAAACTCTTGATTTTTATATTTTTTAAATCACTGAATTGTGGTTATTTTAAGAAATCGAGTGTCCCAGTATTTCTGTTCCTTCAGCCAGACTTGGAAACATGAATGTTTTTTGTAAGTTAGAAAAACCTTAGATTGTTCCTTAGAGCTTATGAAAAAAATCATCAGGTTTCATGAAATGTTTTGTAAATCTTCAATAGAAAGGGAAAGTACTTCTAACTATCTGAGGATTGATGACATCTGGTAATTATAAATGGTTATAAGTTGATTTGAGTTTTAGGGTTTGTTTTTTTTTTTCTTTTTCTAAAAGAATGAGCTAAAAGCTACTCAAAGAGGAGACAGACGTTGTTTCTAAATCTTTTTGAGAAACAACTGGCCTTCTAGTCATAAGCTTCAGCATAATATGGTGATGTCCATCTCAGGGTAGGGATCTGTCTCGGCCTCTGTCCTTGCTCTGAGGCTTGGCAACAGGAGGTGCCTGGGAACCAGAAGAAGAGCTGACAAAAAAAAAATCCAGGGACACTTCCCAAATACTTGCCTTGCTTCCAGCAAATTATTTTTTCACGGATGTAATGAAAGAAGAGGTGGTGTATAGTGTCTTTGGATGAATCAAAGGTTTATTCTGAGCTTGAACACTGATGATGATGTGGGGACTGGTGTGCTGGGAAGCTTCCCCCATGCTGTTCATTACAGAAAATGACAAAAAGCCCAGAATTTCCTCACGGAAGTGAAGGCTCAGCTCCTCTGAGAGTAATGAGTGCATAAGACTAACGCTAGAGAAACATCCTCATTTTTAGTATTTGCTAACCAATAATGTCCTGGAAAATGAACATGAAAGACAGACAAGGTTCATTTACTAGATCTAGCCAACAGTGTTCTTGTAATCTGTTAGTTGATGGAGATGAGCATATGTTTACGATGACTTGTTAAGAGACCAGATGCTTTTAGTTTTGTGTAATCTTTACCTGTCTGCACTCAAAAATGTTGAAGGTTTTCCATTAGATTACAAAGGTATTGAAGTGGTCAATACTTTTCAGGCATATGAAAGAGTGTATCATTTAATAAACCCTAAATTTTTGTTATCAAAAATAAACTCTTCATTTTTTCTATGTTAAATGTCATGTGGAGAAGAATTAGGTACAGGGAAGTCCAGCTGACTGTGTTCTGTACCCTTTAGCTTTTGAAAGGGTTAGGAAAAAAAAGCAACTGTTTACATAAGATGCAGTTATTTGTTAGGTTGCTTTTTCTTCTTGAGACAACAGAGTGGATGGGTTATTCTTGAGGGCATGGAAACTTTGTTGGTCAGTCACTTCTGTGGTTGAATTTAATTGAACCTGTGAAATGCACAGTAATGAAACATAGCTAAGAAGTAATTTACTATTCTTTCTCTAGACACTGGAAGCCATTTTGAATTTTAAGTACTCTGGTGGACCAGGACATGTTGAAGGATACTACAGGAACCTTTCACTAGGCCTGCACATAGAAGTAGAGCCGTCTGTTTTCTTTACGCGTGTCAGTACCCTTCCCGCAACAAGGTAAGCCTTGCTTTAACTCTTGTATATTTGACTCATTGCCTCTGTTATATTGGCTATAACTTAAAGACCATGCAGGAAACTTTCAGCATCATCAGCAACGTGTAGGTAAAGAATTACATCGACAAATGTTCAAAATTTCACAGAATCATAGAATCACAGAACGGTAGGGGTTGGAAGGGACTTCTGGGGATCATCTGGTCCAATCCGCCTGCCGAAGCAGGGTCACCTACAGCAGGCTGCACAGGACTTCACCCAGGCGGGTCTTGAATATCTCCAGAGAAGGAGACTCCACAACCTCCCTGGGCAGCCTGTTCCAGTGCTCCGTCACCCTCAGAGGGAAGAAGTTCTTCCTCATGTTCAGCT
>Ga0065711_1034895_pt1 | contig 23086 bp, 8 predicted proteins | sample Hoacrofraction12_FD_59098 | JGI IMG/M metagenome (GOLD analysis project Ga0065711, IMG submission 59098) | Hoatzin crop microbial communities from Cojedes, Venezuela - Epithelial fraction 12 v2 (version 2) | ecosystem: Host-associated > Birds > Digestive system > Esophagus > Crop | place...
AAGTAAAAAAAAAAAAAAAAAAAAAATCAAAGTTCTTCTCCCTCTTCCTTCACAAGATGCAAAAACTCTTCCTCCTTTCCCACGCCTTGGAACACATTTCCTTGAGGTCAGTGTTTGTTTTCAGCCCAATTCATATTAGGTAAAAAAAAAAAAAAAGCACCGCAACTGAAACAGGAAACACTGAGCTTTCACTCCAACAGAAGTAAACTAGAATTTCATACCTGCTGGTCCCCAATACCAAAGCTGCCATAAAGGCAGGCACAGGAGAATGGTCTTAAAGCCTTTTAATAAATCTGCACACACACACACTGAAAAGGTCTGCTATAGTTTTTATGTCCTGCCTTCCAAACAGCCTTTTAACAGCTACATCTTGGTGATTTCTCTGAAAAAGAGATTCTGCCCTGTAAGACTTTCACTGAAAATGACTTCAAGCTGAAAAGCTGGAGCCTAAAAACCGCTCTGGGTAAAAGGCATAGCTGATTGTGGAGTCAAGAAACACTGCAACTGAGATCTGGCTTTGGGTCCAAATTACCTTCCTGAAACACCTCTACAACTCAAAGGTGCTGTTCCTCTCAGCTATTCAGTTATGTGACATCCTTTAGCATACAGCTGAATCACTATGCAATGACATGAGATCAGTGTTAAATATGTTGATATTGGATATGTAAGCAATTCCAGTAGAAATATGCCAGTTCTATCTTTCATCAGAAGTCTAACTTTTTTTTTTTCAGAAGCAGGCTTGAAACTTGTATAGAAATACAGTATCTGTAGAGATTTTCAGTAGTTTAGAAACCCCACTATTCAGCAGGCAAGATTAGGATAGTGCTAATGCAGTTACATTAGTTCATAATTGGGAAGTAGAACACCCACAAGGTTTTAACAACTAGTCCCCCTCCAAAACACCACAGTTTAAAACCTTTCCAGACACAAATACAAAAAAGAAAACTTTTGACAAGCATTGAATCAGTACTTCCACGCAGTAACATATACACAGGGAGTATACAAGGGAATACAAAGGGCAAGAGAAGGTATCAAACAGAAAATACATTTCTACCAAATGGAGAAAGTATGTTTACAACTATTCTCACCCCTTCTTTGAGGCTGTGTCTGGAAGCCAAGGAATGTGCTAGTTATAAAGAGGCCATTTATGACGAAGTTCAACAGCATTTTAAAAGCCAGAAAGAAGTAGCCTCATTAAAGATACAAACTTGTACTAAGATCTCCACTGTAATAAACCTAGCTAATAACCAGCACAGTATTTATAGATCGGCAAAGGAATTGTGTTCTAATTGTTTCTCTTTGTAGTATCTGTCAATTTTTGCCTAACAAATGTGTCTCCAGGAGTGCAAAAGCACACACTTTCCAACCAGATTATACCAATTATGTTTTCAAACAGAGATAGAACAGAGAATGCAATAGCAAACAAAATTCTCATCATTACAGCATAAAGAGCTGTAAAGCAACGACTCAGACAAAACTAGCAGCAATGGCTAGCACAGAAACAACAAACCTAGAAAGTAAGTTATCCACAAGAATTATTTCAGATTATCTCTCTCCATTAAGGTTTTTGTTTTAATGGCTGAACATCCAAGAGCTGGAAGTAACTCTGATAAATGCCCGAAAAATATAAACTCTACCATCTAGTTTGCTTCTGTTGAATTTAAAAAAAGTCCTTAAACCTTTTCCACACATGCTTTATCATATACAATTCTCTTCTACAAAAGTAACATAGGCACATATGCAGCATCTTCTACAATCTTACAGTACTACTGCTTACACAGAAAATGTTTCTTACTTCCCTCATATTTTGTTAAAAAAAAAAACAAGGCTGTGATTTGTCATGAATATCACCATTTCAAATACATTGTTTGACATACTATTAACACTTAAAGTTCCATGGTAACCTTAATCACAGGTATTCAGGTCATGCAAACCCAAAAGTGACTAGCAAAAGAAATAGTTGCCTCTTGTGCAGCCCTGTATCATGATTTTACTAAAACACCCAGGGACAAGAATACTACAGTGAAGTTACTAAAAAGTAAATGAAAATACTGTTTTAATCAAATGCTTTGCAGTTTAACCTTCTTCAGTCATGAACATTTTAGAGGAAATTTTTAATTCTGAAGACTCGTAAAAGCCTGCATCAAACTGAAGGGTCAAGTAACAAATGCATTGTATATGTACTCTCTTAAAACCAGCGTTGACAACCTAAATCCCTCATACTTCTGAAATAAAGCAGTTTTATACCTTTTATTGCCTTAACACCAAAGCTGCAAGTCAAACTTTAATTTTGAAACAGTCTGCAGGATCTACATTTGTAATGTAACTACTTCTGAAATTCTTCTATCTTGAAGAGCGGAGAAACGTTTACCTCATACGAAGTATACACTCAACCACATAAAGGTTTCTAAAGTAGCCTCCCACTGATATTTATACCCTGCAGGCCATGTGTGTCACACAGCTAACTGTGAAATACAGTCCTCCTACAGCACCAAATTTCAACAAATAAAAAGGTACTAAAAGTCAACTTGTAAAATGAATCTAGTTCAGGCGAGTGCCTTGTCAATCAAGCTGCTGATAAATTTAAAATAACCTTCAACTGTCATCACTTTCAAAAGCTGAGTATTTACAATCCAGAACATAGAAGTAGACAGTTTGTTTGGTAAACAATAGCAAACTCTCATTAAGTTTTTTCTGCCTAAAATACAAACAACTTTATTCAGCACCCCCAGGTTCTGGATGATAGATTTACTTCCAGGTATTTCAGAAATGCACAGGAAAACCTTCAGATCCAGTCTCAAGATTCTTATCTATAATTCTCATCTATGTGGAATAAGTGACAAAGTAATAAGACTCCACTTCCTTTCTTGGGAAAGGAAGCTGTTCTAATCTGAGCTTCAAGCAAGTACTTGATATGGTGCCAATTCAAAAGAAGAGTATGTGAATTTTTACAAGAATTCAGGCAAGACAAGAGTCTCTTTAGTCTGTTTTTACAAGGAAAAATATTGAAAAAAAAAATCATCTGACTGGAGGGATTTCAGAAGTGGAGTTTCTCAAAAAGCTTCCCAGGCCAATCAGGCATTTTCTTTCATGACTCTCATGAAAAGCAGAGCACACCAAATAGACATTTGATGACAAAGCTAGAAAACAATCAACAAGAGGGGAAGATGGGAACACCACATAAAGCAAGCATACAGCCTTTCAGGTTAATAGAAACAAGAGTACACTTAAAAAATGCCAAATTAAGTTGTATACTAGAAGCTGACAATGACGGAGACACACTTGCATATTATCACAAATTAACTAAGTGACAACTCGTGTTTATAATAGCCACCAAGGAAATAAACACACAGGATATTTACCAATAAACAAGCTGTAGTCAGTAGTAAGTCCAGCACGCTGGGGTATTTCTAGAGATGAGACAATATAAATTCTCAACAGACAACAGGAGACAAAAGCTATTTTTCTTCTTTCTTCTAAATTAAAATAACAGGTCAGCTGAGGCTGTGATTTTTCTTTTTTGGTGGAATGTATGTTCTTATTTTACTTCATGGTCTGATATTAATCAAACTGATTCAACTTGAAATTACTGGCATTTTCCTCTTAGGGTAGAAACATTCATATTCTACTTTACCTATTACTTGCATAAGTGCCCTTTAGCACAAGTGTTAGTAGCCTTCATGTTTTATTTTCTGCTATTTCATATAAAACATTATTTCATTTTTATGTTAGTGTTTTTGGTTGTGGTAGTCTGGTTTTACTTGAGGATGCTTTCACTGTAATCAAAGAATGCTAGCAAACAGTAAAATAATCTTAGCCCCTTTCAGCAAAAAAAAAAAAAAATCAATGTTTTCTCTGGACAAGGAAGAAATATTTTCCTTCTTAAATACCATCACCAAACATTTAAGTCTAACACCTTCATTCTACGCGCTGTCAGCCTACACTTTATCTGACGACTCCACCACTGAATGGGGCCTGGAAGCCTTCTTTTGATTTTAAGCCATAATTTAAATGCCTTGAAGCTGTCTCTTGTTTTAATCTCATTTAGAAAGTTATTAGATGGTCAACCAATCCAAAACCAGGACATCATTTTTAACAAACACTAATGCAGAATGACTTAGACCCTCAGAGATCAAACAATAATCTGCAGCAATGGTGTTAACTGCTCAGACACAATGATTTACTCAGTCCATGTCAACTGTCTCTGATAGCAGAAGACGCCATGTTTACTTATTAAACTATTAAGTTTTATGTAGTGTTTATTTTCTTTGATAAACCATTCTGGTGCACAGCTTCAGAAAGTCTGATTTCTAAGCACTGTTCTGTGCTTAGGAACATTCCTGGAAAAACTGTGTTTTTGTTAAAATTCTTCCTGCTACTTGGTTCCCAGTTAAACTAACAGATGTGGGAGACAAGCTGCAAAGCAATGCTACCACGTGTTATTAGGTTTTAAGCTTCATTGAATGAATGGGCCCAGAATCGAAGGCAACTTAGAGGCACTGTGTGTCTCAGGCGAGAGGCCGAACATCTGCCTCTTCTCGCTGTGCTACACAGGTACCTCACCTTCTTCGCAGGCTGGGAGGTCAACTGCAGGGCGCAATGTCTTAAATTGATTTGTTATAAACTTGACTGAGCAAAAGAAAACACCACCGGCAACAAAAAACAACTAGTTTGACCGCACAAGCCTTAACCCTTAAAGCCTAGAAGTACTTACACAAAACTGGCTAAGCTTCCCTCCCCTCCCCCCCCGCCCCCGCCTTCTTCATTCAAACGAGGAGGAGGATCTAAACTAAAGGAAGCTCTAGGTAAGAGTGCAGCAGCCTGAAGGCACAGCGGGTTGCCTGCCCTGTGCCTGTGGCACCCATCCACTAGGTGTCAGTGTCCCCTCGGGTAGGGGACCCCTGGGGACCCCCGCGGCAGGGGCGGCAGCTGGGAGCCCCCGGTCATCAGGTCAACCCTAAAGGGGGACATCCCCAAGGGGCATCCCTGGCCATCACCTGGGCCACAACAGCTGCAGCCAGCAACAGTAACATTGGTGGATAAGGGACACAAAACAAATATAGGCCTACACAAAACGTTTAGCCAGTAAGGCTGAAGACTAAGAGCTGTTTCATGCAACATTACTGATTAAATGTACAGCACATTGATCAACAGATATTACGGCGTGCTGAAAATGGGTGATAAAAAGGGTGCAAGATAAAGGTATTTCTGTTTCGTATTTCCTAAAATACCCCAAAATGCAAAACAACACTTTGGAACAAAAAAAAAACCTAGACACAAGAATGGGCTTTACCCCTACCACAATTCAATCAGGCCTAAAGAGGCTTCGACTCAGAAGCAATAGAATAAATTATTACAGCACAGTGTGAAACCCTCTGTGATAGGCATGAAAACACCACACCTTAAATAAAGGACTGAGCAGAAATCAAAGTTCAGGCACATTAATGGCATCAAGTTGCATCAGGGAAGGTTCAGACTGGATACTGGGAAAAATTTCTTCACTGAAAGAGTGATCAGGTATCGGAACAGGCTGCCCAGGGAAGTGGTGGAGTCCCCATCCCTGGAGGTGTTCAAAAGACATGTAGATATGGCACTTCAGGACATGGTTTAGTAGACACAGTGGTGTTGGGTCGATGGTTGGACTTCATGATCTTAGAGGTCTTTTCCAACCTTAATGATTCTAAGATTCTTAAGTGTTTGTTGCAGGAAGAAATGGGTAGGTGTTACTATTCAGCTGCACAAAATCTAGATATGAAGATAAACTACCAATTTAGAAAATTTCAGTTGGAAGGAACCTACAACGTTCATCTAGTTCAACAGCCTGACCACTCCAGGAGTGTCTAAATTTGAGTCTAAAAGGAGAATACTGATATAAAAGCAATCTTAATCTTGATGGTAGGACTACATACTGGGAAACTAATGTCACCCTACAAATTATGGAGGACTGAGGGGCAAGGGCATGACAGCGAGGCAGCAGCATCATGCATTACAAAAGCAGACAAACAAAAGGAAGGTGAAAAAATCAAGCGAAGTTTCTATAACATTTTTTAATGTACCCAGAATTGTATAAGACCTATACTATCAAGGGTGTAATCACGGTAGTGGTAGCACACACAAGAGATCTGGTGGTTCTTGTGGAGGAGACTGGGATGGTTATGAAGCTGAAAAATAAGAAATTAAGAATTTTGGATGGGGTACAAAGTATAGATTTCTTTCTTTTTAAGGATATCAGACCAATTTGCCAGAGAGCTCTCTCACTCGATCTCCCAGCAAGAAAAATGCCTTGAAGTGGATTTGAGCAAGCACTGGAGCTGTGTCTTTAGCCAGATCCTGAAGAACCACTTATAGTTACTGCATACTTGTATCTGGTATCCTTGCCAGATCGGAAAAGGCTAAAAAAAATTCACCGCAACTTTTTCCTTTAGAAATAGGAACTTAGAAAAAAAAAAATAAGGAAGTTGAATGAAAGGAAATTATACAGAGCTAAAAAAGTAACACATTCGCAAGCAGCACAAGGCCTGTTTAAATGTGCCAGGTAGCAGTACCTGCAGCTACTCTGGGTCTTGGTGTCCTGTGATCGTCAACCTGCTACTACTGCGTACACAGTCTGGGAGCTTCTGCTCGGAGTCTGACACTGAGAGAAACTGGGAGAATGCCTCTGTCATTTCTTACATTCTTCCTCTCAGTAGCCACCAGTCGGAACAAAGGATTAGACTAGGTGTACATCTGATTTTACACATTACAGCATTTTTTATGTACTGAAGAAACCATATAGTATCATGTGATCTTAAAGTTTACCTACCCATCTTCCTTCCCAGTTAAAAATATACCTATTGCACCATGTACAGGAGATTTTATTTTTTATCCTTTTCAGACAGCGCAATACAATCTCATTCATGTTATTGCTTTGTCCCAAACGCCGCATTTGTAGTTATGATCACTTTAACAATTCATTGCTCCATAACCAATTTTTAAGGAACTGTTTTTAAGGAACTGTCTGTCTTCTACCTAGCTCCTATTTGCCTGAGCAAGTCTCAGATAGTTTTACCTGTTTGCTCTTACACTGTCAAGCCAAAGCAATCTCAAGAAGACTGCCCTCAAAACAGAAATAACTCCAGGTTTTTCTTCCCGTGTGCACATATGCACTACAAGAATATTGTGCTTTCTGGCCCATCTCTTTCCAAGGTAATCACATTGATAAATTTAATGAATAAGTGGTCCTTTAACAGCAACAAAGTCCGTAAGGGGAGCATCCTGGCCAAATTGTAACTCTGGCAACATTTCCTCCAAGTCTTATTTACACCGTATCTTCACCCACCACGCTGCCACTATTGGTTGGTCCAATGCAGGTGTACTGAGCACTGATGTAACTGCTCGGTAGGTTCAGCTACTCACCTTTCCCCCAGTTACAAATACACCTACCATACCATGTGTGGCAGATTCCAATTTTAACACCGCTAAAAAAATAGAACTAAAGACGTGTATAACATTTTGAGACATTTTCCAGACAGCATTAGACAATCTCATTCATATTATTCCTTTGCCCCAAACACCACAATTAAAATTAATATTCAACTAATTTACTGTGTTCAAGTAACAAACCTATCCCCTTAGCATACAAGCAATCTTTACAAATTAATATTTCTTTAGTGGTTTATTAACTGTAATTTAATAATTATGTACTTAAATAAATAGATACCATCAAAACCCTGTAAGTTACAAATGCTAATTAGTGGGATTGATGAAAATCACAAGCTTCTTATTTTAAGAAATTGGCAAAAAAATTATAAAGCAGCAAAAGTAGATTCTAGGCCTTTCCATCTTTTAGGGAAAGGCAAGTAACCACTTTGGATGCAGCTCTCACATACTTCAAATTTTTAAAAAAGTTTCCCTGCAGTTATAACCCTAAGCGTATAAAACCAGAAGTGACAGTAAAGTGTGGACCCTGGGCATGACATAGATGGTATAGAATAAGGGGTGGATAATGTCCTGGGTTCAGCTGGGATAGAGTTAATTTTCAGAAGCAGCTGGTTGGGCTGACCCAAACAGCCAGTCAAATGGGATATTCTCTACCATGTGCTGTCATGCTCAGTATTTAAGTGGGGACCTGGCTGAAGGAGGGGCTTTTGCTACTCAGGAGCAGCTGAGCAGCAGGTAATGAGAACATTGCATGTTGTATATGCTTTTTATCAGTATTACTGATTGTTGTTTTCTTCTCCCTTTGCCATTCTGTTAAACTGTTCTCATCCCAGCCCACGAGTTTTAGCCTTTATCCTTCTGATTCTGCTCCACATCCCACTGGGGAGGGGGAAGGAGCAAGAGACTAACTGTGTGGTTCTTTGTTGCAAATTGAGGCAAAACCATAACAGGAGGCAATAGTTAACTTAAATGACAACAGCTATTTGCATATTGAGACTTTACGTATCAATCACTTAACCATTGCACCAAGTTTAAGTTTTCCACCTCTCAGCCTTCTATTCCAATTCTGTTTCCTTTAATCTTATTTCCTAAGCCACTGATCTCCTTTATTGCTATTCCTTCCTCATATCATAGCAAATGCTGTCTTTAGAGTAACTTGCTACTGACATTGGCTGCAGCCCACGCTTGCCCATCTAGGAACAGGAAAGTTGCTCAACGCTAAATGAAGTATTCCTCTTTTCTCTGTTTACAGATACATTAAAAAAAAGTCTGAGAAAATACTACAGTTGCGGTCAAATTCACATTCTAATTCTGGAAAACCGGAAATCACTTCAGCAAAGCCACAGAATTAACAAGGTGACTCTATGAGATGCTCCAGAGTCAGGCCTGTGACTGTAAAATGCTGGTGACAGTTCCTGGCACAAGCAGAAGTTCTTCCACATTTTTACTGCCTCTTACAACTGAGTATATTGCTCAACATACACCTCTCACAGAGAGAGCAGCAGGCTGCTAACCTGCACACAAATAAGCTATGAATACCTCTCTGTTTTAGCTCGCTTAAACACAACAATCTTCACAAAACCTCCTGGTTTTGAATAGCTTCCTCCTAACTTTTACTCTTCACTGCTTCCTTCTTCATCAAGATGTTTTTTTTACCTCCCTCAAGAACAATTACACTTTATAGCATTTTACCAAGTATTGAACTTACAGCTCTAAAGTGGGAGAACTGACACTTAATTACACTTATAGATAATGGAAATGTTTGTGAAACCACTAGTCACAGCTCTTCAAAATGACAAAATAAGTAGATGAAATACAGCAAATTAAGAAAGTTGCATTACCAAACTTACTTCCTCAGATCTACAAAAGCCACTCTTGGGAAAGGCTAGGTAAGAAAGCATGAAATCTAAAATTTTACAAAGTAAGATAGCAAACACTAAAAGCAAGTAAAGTGTGGGTTTCTTTTTTATACAAGAAAAAAAACTGGGAAAGTGAGGCTACATAGCACTGAACAACTTAAAAGGAACAGGTTGTACTGCTGCTTACAGCCATGACAACTACATGACTTTCTTTTCATTGTGGAAACAGATATGCCTTTAGTCAGAAGAAAACAAACCTTCAAACTCCTGCAGATGTGGAAGACTGCCTATTGCAATATTTCTAGCTAGGAAACAGGCTAGATATTGCACACAGTTTGGATTAGGGAGAAACAATGACCCTTTCCAAATATCAGAACTTCTCGCGCTTACTAAAAAGAGAGCTATTTAAACACACAATTTTAAGTAGGACACAAACCAAGTTTCTCAATCTTATTTTCCCTTGATGGAAGTGGCAGCATTCCAAACAAAATCAAAAACTTTAAAAGATCACAATTTATTTTCAACGCATCAGTTAAGTTTAACCTCAACCCCAATGTCTGCTGCAGTTTGACTTCAAGGAACAGTAGCGTTTTTCTGAAGCGATGCCCTCTTTAATCCTTGCATTGTGCCTTTCCTTAAAGGCTACCACCTTCTCATTCCCAGTTGCTAGAAGTGTGCATCAGTATTCCACTGGGTAACCAGAACAGCTATTAATGCTAATAAGCCCAGACAGGAATACACGTTTGTTCTGAAGAGACAGTAACTGCATGACAAGTAATACAATGAGACAGACAGCATGGCTAAGTCCTGCCTTCAAAACACAAAATACAGAAATGCATACTCTACAGCCAAAGTGAATCCATTCACGGGAGCAGTGAAGTATCACAATATCTTATTAGGACACAAGTGCTTCTTATAGATGCATTATGGGGAATAGTACATTATGGGAGAATGCTCAAGTACACGCTACTTGACAGAAGACTGCATCATGACCCTAATGCAAACTGCACTGCTATTCTCTCTGAATATTGACGGCATCCTGCGTAGCTGTCAGGACTCACCACTTCAAGACACTCAGATTAGGCTTTGGTCTCCAGGAATCTCTGTAGTAACCAAGCTTAGACAATAGTTCAATACCACAGTTCCTCTTTTGAAGAGAGGGATCCATAAGCAATCTTACCTGGTCCAGTACAAACCCTGGGATATTAATCCTGGTGAAGTCAACAAACCATAACATGAAAATTCATAAGAAACAGTGTGCATTATAATACTTACAATTTCCAAAGAGAATCAAAAAAGTCCAACTTTCAGACAGGCAGAGAAAACAGGCTGTTACATTCAGCACAGCTTTGGAGAAACCCTTTCAGTCCCTGCAGTTGCTTTTAACCAGTCTGGTCAAAACTCACTGTCCTGCTTCTGAGGCTTGTTGTCCCATTGTCCAGAGCTAACATGCTTCTACAATTTTTACTGATTAAAACATGCCGATTATCAGAGCTAGATAACATTTGCAAACTTAATTTTCTCTTTAAGAGGATAATAAAGCAAATAAAATGTGTAGCTAAGCTATTCTGTTCTGAATTCAAAACCAGACTCAAATAGACCAAGCCAGTTCTACTTTGACCATTGAACTAAAACAAAAACCTCAACAAAAAATCCACCCATATACCTTCTCTCTTATTATACCCCAACAATCGATCAATCAATCAATGCTTGCACGGCTTAAAAGCGTACCAAACAACACTATAGAAAGTCATTTGCCTTCAGTTCATTATATCCATAACAACCTCTGTAAAGCTACTGCTTTTTCTGAAGAGCTTCCAGTCTAAAAGCAAGGCAAAGAAGTTGAAGAAAGGTATTGAACTTTTTCACTTGGTTTTCCAGTCATCATGCAGTGGCCTCTGTCTTTGAAAAACAGTAACAACTGATGGTTTAAAAAAATCAGGAAGTCATTCTAGTAGTACAGGGATCAGGTAGCACAAGCACAGGAGTAAAAGGGAGGGAAGAAAGAAAAAGAAAAAAAAAAACACAGAAAAAGAGAGAGAAGCAATATGAAAATAAAATATCCAACATAGATTGAGTTGATACGTGTTGAATCAAAAAATACATGTTGCAATTTGCATAAGATCTGACATAAGTACTACACCCAGTAGAAAGCTACACACTTTGCAGGGATGATTCAACTAGCATCTGACATAAATGCAGAATCCCTAAAAGGTATCTTGTTTATACAATGTCCAGAAGCTAGATCCAACAAGCTAAAGACAAATCAGAAGACAGCAGTACAAACGCGAAAAGAAGCCCACACAAGTAAGTGTGTTTCTTCAGTCTTTTGCTCTGCAAAAATCCTTCCTCCATGGCATTTGAGATATCCTTAAAATTCACAATACACCTTGCATAAGCAAAGTACCCCAACTTTCTCTGGAGGTTTTCTCAATCCCAGTTTATAAATTAGAAGGTTTTATATACTTAACTTTCCATACAATACGACAATCATATACCCCTTAAGCTGACCTACCGTAGGAAGGAAAGTTGTGATCTCTATCCAAATAAATCTTCAGTTCAAGCACATAAAACTAGTAAGCTACATTCCTACCAACAGAACATTCCACATTCTCAGTTGTTGCCAGTTAACGCTAAATTCCAATACCACACTAGCAAGAACCTGCTAACAAGGAAAGGGGGAAAACACCCATACAAATCTTACAAGTAAATATTGTCTGCTGTGTTACTATCACTTATCTTGGAATAGTTTGCAAGGACCACCACCTGAAAAATGTACATAATCAGTACGTGATTCAGGAAACTCCTGACTTCAGGATCGAGTTCTGGAGGTTTTTTGAAGTGGTAATACAATGGTCCCAATAAAATCTAAAAGGATGTGGCAATGCAAGAATAGAAGGAACTCTTTTTTGCCTTTATTTACTAAAGCCAGTTCCAATGACTCCCTGACATGTCATACAAGATCCTTTACCTGACTAAAATCATGGTCATGTTTAGTTCAAAGGTACTGTCCTTCCAGAAATAAATCAGTTTACTACTTAATTATACCCCTGCACTGAATTCGCTTTTTACTTCATTGCTGCTTTTCTCACTTCTAAACACGTCCTGGCCTGATGAACACTTCATACGTCTGGAAGTTATCTTCATCCAGAAGAGCTAAAAATACCATCACTGAGGTTTTTATATGCACATACTTTCTTCACTGGATGATCATATTGCCTTATTTTAACAGACAAGGAATATTTTTTCTATTAATACACGAAGGCAAGTCTATTATGTACACTGTAGGACTGTACCAACAGGATGCTGCCTTCATTTTCACACAGTCACAAATCTAAGCAGTGCTAGCGCTTTTCAAAACGCTGTGCCAGAAAGATACGTTGCTATAGCTTTGGATCAAAAATGCTGGAGTGTTTAATAACGTACAAAGCACCAAAGGTAAGCTCTCATTCAGGCTATTCCATATTAGCATTAGTTAGGAGATCAGCTAGCATTTTAGCAGTAAATATGATATACCTTCAGGAAACCACAGTTTATACATAGATTTATGGTGACAGCTTGCTGACTTTAGGATATACACATTTTTTTAGTGTTATTGGTCTCTCAATTTAAGTAATTTATGAACAAGCTATAGATTTCTGTAATTTGCAAGGAATACAACTAGGCTTCTCTCTGCCACAGTTTCATGTTTTCAAATTTCTACCTGTTCTTTTCAGAACAACAAAAAATATGAAGTTGACATCCTAAACAACTTGTAGGCTGCATTTTCACTGTAACTAAAACCCAAAGAAAATAAATGAAAGCTCAAATTTAATAATCTTAATCAATATATTAAGAAAATATCTGCCATCAATTCAAGAAGCAACTGGAGCAGTGTTACTACAGAGTATCAGGGCAATTCCCACAGCAGTTCTATGGAACAGCCTCTGGAAAAGTTCTTCTGTTCATAAGGAATGCATAAAAGGTTGCAACCAATGTGTGTGTGACTATATGGCATAATGACATAACAACATAAGCTTAATGACAACGTACTTCAGAACATTCGGTTTGAAACACAAGACTGGTGCGCAAAGCTCTAAGTGTAAAGCTCCTGTGTTCCAGTTTTATGGCAAGAATCTGTTACAAGAAACAACGCAAGTTACATTTCTCCCTTCTGGGCCTGCTCTTCATGAAGTAGATGTAGCAGAAAAGTAAAGTATCCATAAAACAACACATTTCTTTACTCAAATTCCAGTGAGTGCTTGAAGTATTTTCCAAGATCCTTCCATCTGCCTACAACCACAGCCATTTTTCCCTATTAACATTTACATACAGTTCCCTACATGTCCATTAACATTTACACAGTTACACAAGTTAAAATTAGTTTTACATTTTCATTCAGTCACAATAAAAATCAACGCAGCTTTGTGTAACCACCTATACTACTAAAAATGGAAGTCTTAGAAGAAACTGTCAAATACTTAGAGCTATCTGGAGAGACTCACATTATCTGAGAGACTATTTCCTTCCTTTAACCGTCTGTGCAACAGAGGTGCTGCCCTATAGGCAATTTATAATTAATTCATTTCTGAGGGAATTCTCAGGTTTTTGAAGCAGTTAAACTAACCTACATATGCCCTTCCCACCAGAATAGCATTTCATTTTCTAGCTTTATTTTGGGCTAAATGATTCCCTTGAGTGCTCCTACTGGACAACTGTATTCATTTCAATTAACAATTACCTATTTGCTAAAATTATCAGAATGTACAGGAGGGAGTAACTAATAATGAAAGCATATCTTCCAGTCGTAATCCTGCTTCCTACGCGGGAAGGCAAAGATTTAAGCAGAAAATAAAGGAAGAATTAAGACTTGTTTTCTACACATGGAAAAGCAGTAAAAAAAAAGCAGCTATGCACTGCAAAAATGCAGGGCACAACACATTTACCACTGAGGCACCCCCATGATCAGTTTTACTCACAGAGCAGCTAGTCATCAACTTACAAACCCAACCTATCCACAGTCTAAGCGCAGTGCACCATTCCTATCACTTGATTTTCTTTGTTTGTGCTGCGTTCTATGTTAATTTCTCAGTTTTGTGCAGTAAGACAGTGCACATACTGGATAACTAGTCCAATAAGAAAATCTGACAAAGGAGGAAGCTATACCCAAACACTATATATGCTACCACAACACTGAGTGCCTTGAGGAAAAAAAATACACTGTTCACCACAGGTCTATGCATTAGAGTGTCAAATAAGAAGTGAAGCATTCAGGACAGTGGAACACCACTCAGGCTTCTTAAGGGCGGTGCAGTTCCCACAGCAATCAGTCATTTCAGCATGATGCACCATCTACAGTGGCAAGTCCCTTGAACACTTAAAGACAGGAAACCCATATAGCATCCTTTAAATTGAGAATCCAGTTGTTCAAAGATAGCTATCCTCCAAGAACTATCAGAGGAATAATGCCATACTAACATAAATGAAATACAACATCTATTAAAAAAATAATATAACTATGGAAAATATTAAAATTCTGGACCAACAGCCCCTTGAAACTCAAATGTGGCGAGTAGCTGGGAACCATGCCTACTGGCCTTTGAAGTCCAGCCAAAACCTGCATGAACTAGAACCTTGTCTAAACAGCTGCAGACATCCAGCTCAGCACAAGATTCCTCATCCATGATATTGACCCTATAGGAGGTATGAAAGATAGCAATGACAGCAGAGGTGCTAACTGCCCAACCGCAATAAAAATGGGAAGATGAGACAATACCACTCATGTACCACATCCTTTTCAGCCTCCCATTGATTGTCCTTTATTAGCTGTCCAGGAGGAAGTCTTGGCCCTTGTTCCCACTGTAGCACAGCTGAAAGATAGTCCTCTGCCTCTCCAGAACCAAAGAAAGAACTGCTCTCAATCTCACCAATCCACACAGAAGTTGTTCTTCCTGTGATCACAAAGAGTACAAAACATCTGCCTGTTTTCAGACGAAAAACAAAAATGCAGACACTATCCACACGATGCAGTAAGAATGAACAGCAAGAGAGACAAATGCAGCAACGTGCAAAATTGTTCAAGAGGACACCACTATACTCTAAAAACAAAACAAAAAAAGAAAATAGAAAAACAAACAAAACCAGCTACAATTTACAAGATTACATAAGAAGGAAGTTAATGTAAAATGTTTAAAATTTAGAAGTTCAGTAGTGTAACTAAATAAAAGAGATTAAAGTAGTACATATGTTCTTTAAAGCAATATGGTTTTTACTAAATTAACTTCCCCTTAGAGACTGATGCTTTCCAGCCCCTGACTTTAGACACCAAAACTCATAGCTCATACACTTAAAACTAATATATTTCAATAATGTTTAAGAATGAAGGCCTGCTCTCCAACATATAAAAAAAATACGAGTATAGTCGTTCCTCCAAAGAGAAAGGAACCTAAAGTATCTGGATACACTTACGAACACTTAACAACCATGTTAGGATTTCTGCAAATAGTAGCAAATTAACAATGGAATAAGCCAACCAATCCATACTGCACTTACAACTTTCAGTCTGCTAATGTAGTTGTCCTTGGCACATTAATAACACCAGCCAATACACTTCTTTTTAGTGGACTAACGGAGCTCAGAGATAAAATAAATTTTAAAAATTTAACTGTCAGAAGCACCACAGTAGGATTTCCTTCAAAATTACTGATGCTTCCTTCTAGAAATCTGAATGAATGAAACACGTACCCTTATTTGCTTTTGTTCCTAATGACACATCTAGCCCATGAGGCAACATCATTCATAGCTTCAGTCCTCTCATAATAGCTGGGTATTTTCCCCCACTGAAGCAACTGGCTACATCAGCTTGCTGCTTTTTACAGCTGATAATTCAATTATTCTAGGCCTTTCTTTCAAAAGACACTTCCATTAGAGCAATATTGCCTTTAAGTCTTCCCATAAATTGATTACCACCAATAAAATAATCTTTTAAAGTAATTAAAAGTATCAGTTTGTGGGAGGATAGATAGGAGGAAAAATTAGGTCAACCAAACTAGGTCATCCATTTATACCTCTTTATCAGGAACCTTTTTGGGAAACTTATTTCTCTACTTCATCTTTCTAGCTGTGTAAGATTTTTTTTCATTCTGAAGCTGATGGCAAAAGGGTAGCTAGAACAAGGCCCTCATAACTTTTCTATGCAAATCTCACAGTGACTGAAACATCCTGACATCAGTGTTCAAACATACTTTAAAACAACGGTTCTCAACCCAGAACAGTTGCCCTAAAGTCTGACAGACTCCACCGTGCTCTTCTCTCCTCTTACAACTCTTTCCTCAGCTTGCTATTGCACTCTCATCTTCCCTACCCGTCTCAGCGGTATTGGGTCTGAACACAATGTTTCCTGAAGACGCAGAGGGACTCCAGACAGTCCTCCAACAATATGGCTGCTCTCTGGGGCTCCCAGTTCTGGATCAAAAACTCAGCAGCTGTACCAGAGTGCTCTCCTTCCATGAACACGTTCTGACTGTTCAAATTGCAACAAGTAATTCAGGAGTCAGGTTTACATTGGCAAGTTTTTTTGTCACATGAAGCAGGAAAACAAAGAGCTTAATCTCTTTGCAACATTCCCATGCTAGTTAACAGAAATAGAAATGCATATCCATGCTTCATTCAGGGCAAATATACACAGCTGAACTATCCCAGCCTGCACTGGCAATAACTGTAGCAATTGTGGAGTACAACAGCCTGAGGAAAACACCAGGATGCAAACACCGCACTTCCTAAGGGCACAAAGAGCTTCTGCTCTAGCCAATTAACTCACACTTTACTCAACTGCATATCTGACCTTTAACACTGACGCCTCTCCCTAAATGAAAGCTGTTTTATAAGACCAAGAAGAAAAACATCATCTAGCTTCTGATTTCAATTCTACAAATGTGCACTCAAGGTACTACTAGAGTTTCGTCTTTTCCCAACACTAACAAGTGCATTACTATTTTCTCTATGGCAAAATTTCCTATCTAGTAAGCATAATACAGTACAACTGTAGCAGCACACAACACAAAATCCACACATCTTAAATGGCAACAGTGAACAAAATCAAACAGGATATCTGTTTATTACAAGTCAATGGCTTGAAGATGAATTTAAAAAGCCTTAGACTTTTATTGTACTTACTATTAGCAAACATATACACATTAGATATGCAGATATTCAGATTAACCTTTCCCTGCTTGCCAAGCTCATAACTTCTCTTTAGCTGTAATAATTAAAGGAAAAAAATCCTGAACCTATTGCAGTTTTAAAGCAAATTATGTACACTTCAAACCAAGAATTTCTTACTATAGCAATCAGTCAAACATACGCAGAGTAGTATACAGACATACATCCAGATATATACATATACATGTATTTGCATACATCTCTGCATGTACTTAGATCTACAGAACTACAGATTAGGGTCTAGCGTCGATGAACTATAGTTACATGAGACATATCTATATAGAGTTCTTTAGGTACCTATCTATAGATACTTATCTATGTGTATTTATGTATAACTATATACAGCCAAAGGCACTGTAGGATTGAGATCAGAATAAAAGCAAAGTATGTATTTCACATGCTATTTAATTTATTTGGAGCACGCATAGTATGCCATGAGGGGCAAGGTCAAGATTACCTTTTGCTCTTCTTGAACAATTTTATAATATTCAGCAAAATCAGTACACAACCCCTTACTCCGTGAGAACAGCAAAGTCACACACTGCTGTCTTCAGAGGCTAAGCAAACTGAACTTACTACCACGCAAGCTATTTGACACAACCCAGAGCATTGTCCAACTGACTTATTTAGTTTCATTTGCCCAAAAGAGCTACTGCGATTTTAGGCAGTTTGCAAGTTCTTATACCCCATGGTCACTACAGCAGCTTTGTGGTTGTATTCAACTGCCCCAATGAAAATTCAGAACGGCATCTTTGAAAAAACAGGAATAGCACTCATTTCCTCAAAAGGGGAGAAAAAAGCTGAATATTTAAACTGAATTGTTGTTCACAGAAAGCTGTATTTTTGTATAACATTTAAGGAACATTATTTCACAAAAATTCATAAGCCTCTGAGGTTAAGTGTTACTGAAATTATCATTCAGTCATATTGCTCCAACCACCTGTAGTCTACATAAACGAAGCTTTCTGAACAGCCCAGATGACCATCCCTGCTCACAGTGATCTGATCTGTTGGGGTGTGGCCCCCCAGTCAAATTAACAGCATCTAGCTGAAACACAGTTAAGGCAAATAAAACTTCAAAAATACATTAACACTCAAATTAGAGCACAAGATGGAAGATGAGTAGTTACAGACCCACTTTTTACTCAGAAATTATAAAAAGGCTCAAAGCGTATCTAAAGTGATAGTTGTCTATGACTTATTAACACATCTGTAAGAGCAGAGCTTCTTATAACAGATCAGCTGCACAACATACTTATTGGCCACTTTCCCCAAGGCAATCACTTTTTCTATCACACTTAAGGGAAGAGAAGCACTCGGAACTGTTGATGTTCATTCAAAAGCCCCCAATTCACAAGAATTTCATCCAAACTTCTATTTATAACAATTAAATCTTTTTTTTTTTTAAGTTTCACAGAAGTTTACCATCTAGTTGATTCTACCAAAGTGTTTTTCATAGTTTAGCCTTAAAAGATAAAAATTACTTCTCTTGAAAAGACACCACGTATTTTAAAACGTATATGACAACGCATAAGTTGAGAGTTCATGTTCCAAACTTATGCTACAAGCATGAAACCCATTAAGTAAATAAATACTACAAAACATAGTTTCCAAAAATGTATATAGGGTTTTTTTAAAACTTAAAAATGGTAATGCAGAGAGATATAATACCCTTATCTTTCTTCACTAAGTTTCCAGATTATATGCTTGCCTTCTAAATTTGAAAAATATCTTTACAGATACTCAAGAGTTGCATTAATGGTATTCAAATCAGAAAGGTTTACACAAATGCACATTAATACACAGACAAGCTTTTAAGAAGGGTGTTTCTCATGTGCTATGGCTATGGTTGAATACAGTATTTGTGATATCTTTAATGCTATTTCACAATGTACAGGAATTAGAACAAAATCAATGTCACAATTGCCATTAGTACATGGACCTTCACTACATATCTTAGTCTTGATCAGTGATTTAGAATAGTCTAGGTTACTAATTCATTTTTAGTAGTCTTAGGTCTTTTTGAAAAGATTAAATATCTTAAAAAAAAAACAGGGAAGGCAAGTTTTGTGAGATCTGTCATAGAACTGCATACAATCATCTTAGCTTTTATCTTTAGAAGTCACATACATTCCACCTCCTTTTTTTTTAAACACGATTTTCACAGAACAATGAGGTAGAAGTACTTAGAAATCAAGACTTTGAAAATAAAATTATCAAGAGGTTAAAAGCATACAGACTACCTTTTTGGTACCTACCTAGAATGACCCATTCAAATCCACTTTCATACTTCAGAACGCAGACACATAGGTTTGGAAGTAGTGAAGAACTTTAAGAGTTTTATCTTAGATAGATTGAACAGAACACAGACACACAATATTCAGTTGCTTGAATTAGTTACCAGTGTCCCGCTGAATGAAAGGTATAAAAAGATATGAGACCAAATGTAGGTACCTAGTAACTCCTTAGCAAAGTTGTTAAAAATCTGTATTATTTAGATTGACGATCTAAGACAGGATCATTTTGACACCACTACCTTCAAATGACAGCTGAGGGTCCCCTACACAGTACACGCTGCAAAAACCACAAAAGCTTTCAGCCATTCTCTGTGTTCCATGACAACAGATTAACCAGAGATATAACCCAAAAGATTAAGCAAGATTGTCACATACCACAAAACATTTGAAACATAACATCTGATTTTTTAAGGTAAAGCTTTACACCATTCATATTCCAGTTCTCCTATAGCAATGGCAACCTACATCAGATAAACATAGAAACAAGAGTATCAGAATGCTTTTGTTAAGACTATCGCATAAGAAAACAAAAGCATGTTAGCTGTGGATAAATGAAATAAAAATCAGCAAAAAATATCAAGATCTTTCTAAAATCTAGAAAAACTGTTTTCTTTACCTCTATATGGAGATTTGACGTTCAACCCTTGACTGATGTAAAACATGTTCATTATAGAAAATCAGAATCTAGACCAGGCTGGTTGTATGCATACAAGAGGAAACAATCCACACTTACTTCCTTTTACTCAAATAGCAATGTCAGCAGAAAACAAAGTATACTCTTGGATGTATTGTAACCATACTAGTATAAAATCCTAACCTACGCTATTTTAGGAAAAGGTCCTCTTGCCTCTATATCCTCAGGTGCTTACTGGCAAAATGCACAGGCAAGCCCATATTGTTATCAAACTATCTGCTTCATTTAAACCTAATTGTGCACACTCGTAGTAATGAAGTGATTTACTAAGTCATCCTGCTTACTTTCTAGTGCAAACTAATTAAAATTAAATACATTTGAGTTCCAGTGACAAACTTACTGTTGGTGCCCAGGTTATACAATTTATCTTGTAAGCAGGAGGGGAGGGGGGATGATCAACTTCTCACCTTCCAAGCAGAACAGATTTTCAGGCATGCCAACAGCATTATTAAATAGCAGTCACAGTCATCTACACTCTGGACTTTCAGTAACACTCAGCCCAACTAATCAGTCTACCTGCGCATAACTCCAGATTCTCTACCCTGTCTTCCAGCACTCCCTGGCATCTGTCAAGTACTTTTAGGTCATTCACTCAGGCCTAAATGTAATTCTGTAAGCTTATTACTCAACATATTCAAAGGCAATAAAGATGTGAAAATAAAGAATTGTTTTCAATTCCATTCACCCGCTATTCCATTCCTATTTTTAGATTCCATTTTGACTTGGAAATGAAACGATGACTAACAACAATTCCTATTCCACAAATTTGCCACTGCTTAGCAGCAACGCTACATCCTGCACTTAAAGGAGAAAATATAACTTCCTCCCTCCCCCCTGAAAAATGTCTACCGAAGCGAAACCCCCTCCACCTCTTTTCTTCTCCCTTTTCAATGATTTTAAAGAGCATCTAAACATGGCTGTTAAAAAAAAAATACACCAAAACACACATCCAAAAAAACAACAAAATACTCCAAAGTGTTCATAGTGAAAAATTAAATAAATCCATAATTTTGATTACCGTCGCCATAGTAATCTATATCTGCTTTAGTACGTGGAGGTAAACATTGAGACTAATGTGAATACGAAGACCAAAGATCAGCATTCTAGTTTCCTGACTTTCCTATAATTTATTATGCAAAAATCAAATATGAAAGTTTGAAATAGAAAGTGTTAATAGCACAAAGGAAATCTGGATTCCAATTCTTTCCAAAACATTTAACACCGTTTCAGGTAACAAGCCTTTCTCCTGAAATGCCCTGCCAGCTAGTTCCTACAACCCTGTTTCCCCATTTTTTAGCAGCATTCTATTTCCCTGCTGCTCTATGAAAGCAATAGGAAAGCTTACTGACTATACAGTTGAAAGCTATAGAAACAACACGCTGTCAAATAGAGAAATTGAAAAAAACCACTGTTTTTCCATGCAGAGGTGCTACTACTTAGAAGAAAGGATGACAAAACTACTGTGTACCTTTCAATTATAACAATGATAAAACATTTGGCTATTTATCAGATATGAAATGGCAGAAGTGGGTTAGGAGATCTAGTACAAAGGATTTAACAGAAAGGGTATTAAAAAAAATCCCGCATTTCCCGCTAGTCTAGGACACCCTCTCTGCAAAGTACATGTTACAAGACCGATTCATCAGTACAAGACATCAGTTTGTGTTTAACAGCAACTGTATTACTAAAACTCCCACTTAATGAAACGGTTCTGTCAAAGTATTTAACCTTTAAATCCTCATGCAGAGATGCTCTATGCAGCAAAACAGATTTAGAAGCGTCCCATCACTCCAACGCCATGCTTCATTTTACATATTTCTCTCTTCCTTTCCCACACGCTCAGATGTTTCGGCAGCATACTTTCAGTATTTGCAAAATCCTGCCCAAAGTGCGTGGCCGATTTCCCACGGGCTCCCACCCCACCCTGGATGCACTCCTTACTTCCCAAAGTCCACCCCGCTTCCTCTTCCACCCCTGGACCTGCCTGTGCTCCCAAGGCCCCTCTGCCTTGCGCAACGCCCGCGGCCTCCTCCCCACATTGCAGGCAATCCCTGATGCCACATTTACATCGAGATTTTTTGCTGCTGTTGTTGTTGTTCCCAGACCACTAGCAAAGGCAGCTTAAATGGGGTTTATCCCAAATAGCGCCGGATAATAAAACCAGCTACCAAGATCGATGTATACAGAGATTGCTAACCAGCTCCTCACGCTGTGTTTTGATATTAAGCGTTTAAACAATATCTGAAAAGTGCCAGTGACATCTGCCCAATCAAGATTATCGTTCACAGCTCAGACCGTCTATTCAAAAGATAAATCCCCTCAAACATGTTAACAGCCCGATTAAACAGCTAAAATAAACCAGGGAACGAGCCAACTCTCCCACCAACTCTCCCCCCCAGCACGCAGGTTAACCCAGGGCCGGCGGTGAACGGCTCTGGAAGGAGAAAGGCCGGGGGACCAGGGCAGGGCTGCCGTGGGGGATGGGAGCGCCAGGAGATGATCGGGAAGGGAAGATGAACGTTCCCCCGGGGACTGCTCGCCGCGCTTAGCGCATCCCCGCGGGAAGCGGCGAAGCCTCGAGCAGAGGCGGCTACAGGGGCAGATAACGCGGGGGGGGG
>Ga0065711_1034896_pt1 | contig 23085 bp, 18 predicted proteins | sample Hoacrofraction12_FD_59098 | JGI IMG/M metagenome (GOLD analysis project Ga0065711, IMG submission 59098) | Hoatzin crop microbial communities from Cojedes, Venezuela - Epithelial fraction 12 v2 (version 2) | ecosystem: Host-associated > Birds > Digestive system > Esophagus > Crop | place...
TGTGGGGGCCTGCGTCGTCGTCGTGCCCGCGCCTGCGGATGGCGGCCGGCAGCGGTTCCCGGCTCCTCGCTGGGCTTCGGCGTCCCGTGTGTGGCCCCCAGCCCGGCTCCCGGCCCGCAGCTGGGAGAAGTGTGGCCTCGGGGCGTCACCACCCCGGGAGGGGTTCGGACACGTGTAGACGTGGCACCTGGGGACATGGTCCTGCAGGCGTGGCGGCCTTGGGGTGACGCTTGGACTTGGTGATCTGAGAGGTCTTCTCCAACCCTAACGATTCTGTGATGTGGCTGCGACAAGGCGTCTCCGCGCAGCGGCCCCGAGCAAGGCAGCGGCCGTGGGCATGGGGCCTGCTGCGGCGCCAAGATGGTGGGCAGGCGCCCTGTACCGGCGCCGGTGTACCGAGGGTGTGTAACGCAGCTAGCGAATTACTTCGAGACACAACTTCCCCCCCCAAGATATATTTTGACGCTTGAATTCTGGGAAGTGTTTTATCTTTCCCTGCTCTTAACTTCAGCTTTTTAAAGTTTATAGATCAAAGTTTGCATGCCCTCTTTAAAAAGTCTAACTAGCAAAGTTTTAGTGAGGAAAACACTGGGTTTCCTTGACGAGTGAATCTTCAGTCTCTGAAATGATGTATAACTTTAAAGAGGTATTTGTTTACAGAACCCAAAAACCATGCTGTGCTCATTATAAGCACATTTAACGAGTTCCTTGGCGGAAACTCTATCTTCTAAACAGAATTTAAACAGGGAAAGGAAGAGAGAAAAAAAAAAAGAAGGTGTGTTGGCAAAGTTAGGTGAGTGCCAAACACCTTCATACTGGTACCCCATAGTTTTGTGGGGAATTTTGCTGGTGCTTCCATTTATTTCTGTCTTTAAAGATCTTCCAGTTCAGAGACTGACTGGTTCTAGGCGTTTACCCACCACACGCTTGCACCTGCCACTGGCCCTGTGGTATTTTCATTTCATCTCTCTAACCACAAGACTGATTTTTTATTCTTTTTGCCATATATGCAGATGCTACTTGCTCTTGCCTCCCTCGAAAGTAACTTAGGCCTTTTTTGAGGGCACTTCAGCATCCCAGCCATTCATAGAATCATAGAATCATAGAATGGTAAGGGTTGGAAGGGACCTTAAAGGTCATCTGGATGCTTTTTCTTCAGACAAAACCAGTGAGTTCGGAATCCTTCTGTGCCCCCACAGGGCTGCTGAGGATGGGTACTCGGTGGGCTAGGTGGAGAGCATACAGAATTTTCTCCTGTTTCTCCATACATTTTGATGGATGCATGTGTTGACAGACGTATGCTTACCTAGTTTTGCGAACATTAAAGTAGGTGTTTCAGGCCCAGCCATGTTAAGCAGGAGAGGGCAGGCAGCAGCTCTGTGGTTGCCCTTGGACTCCAGCTGCCTGTTCTCCCCTCCCTGGGGAAGAGTCAAAAGGGGACGATGGATTCCTGGGGAGAGGAGACGTCTAGCCAGGGTAAGCTGAGGATTAGACTAAAACTGGCTTTGACTAATGTTGACTGAAATAGTTGGAATAAAAAACAGTTTGAAAAATGCTTAAAGCTGTAGTCAGGTGACAGAGTAAACATACGTGTAAAAATACCAAGGTAGCCAACGCATAAACAGCAGGACAAGGAGGCATTCTTTGCCCAGCACAGGACTCGTGCGTATGTTCAACTTCAGTGAGCTCAATGGGATTCCTTGTGTGCTTCAACAACCGAAATGTCTGAGCCTTGCTGTGTTGCTCAGCTGATACTCTCACCGGGGGCTGCGCGCTACGACAGGCAGCTTCCCTGTCCGAGGTAATGCACGCCACTGCGAGAACTATAGAGCTGCCTTCGTTTAGCATTTGTGGGATGGGGACTGACTGTGTGTGTGCTTATACAAGTATCAGGCTTTCCTGTGCCAAAAATGCGTGTTTTCAGTTCATGCTAAAAAGTTTTAGCAAGAATGATTTATCGTATGCAAGCAGTTTACCGCATGCAAGCAGCTTAATGCTTGTTCCGTTATGATTGATGATGCCGTAGGAGGTATCCCAGACCCCTCTGGTGGAATGTCTTTATGACACCTCGATTATCGGTTCTATTGCACTGCAATCGAGTCCGGGAAACTCACTTAGCTAAAATGTTATCAATTTCACGAAAAGAAGTAGTCGGTGTGAGACGTCTAAATACAGCCAAAGACACTTAAAGAAGTGATATGCATTCACTAAACCGTGTAGATAAAAAGATGTCATTTTGGAGTAAGTGTACATTCAAAATTGTAGTCTGTAATTTAAGGACTAAGTTTATGGCATTTGTATTAAGAGAAGTATATTGAGATCCAGGTTTATGGATTGTGGAGCAGTAGTAAGTCAACTTTGTAAAATTATTATTGGAGGGATCTTTTCCAAGATGTGCTTCTTCAAGTCATGAGAAGAAATAAATGGAATTTAAAAATCTTTGTGATCGCTTGTGGTTATAGTCAATGCTATCCTTCTGATTTCATGAGACCCACAAATTATTCTAACATACATACTGCAGAATGCCTGGAGCGGGGCGGGAAATAATGGACTTTTCTTGCTCTGGTTAGGTGTTTGTGCAAGCAGTGCCACTCCTCTGATGTGCCCAGAATGCCACAGAACACCAAGTCGGGGGGGGCAGACAGCGAGTACCCCGCAGAGGGGAACCTCCTGTGCAGTCTGTACTGTAGCAGGCACTGAAGTGTGCAGTTGCCTGCGCAGGTCTCCATCCTATGCGTGCGGCCCGCCGACAGCTGTGGAGAGGTGAATTGACCAAGAGAAATCCCAAAGCTGCCAGGCTCCGGGCGGATGAGGGACTGAGGTTCTGGCTACCTGCAAGGCGAACAGAGGCCCCAGGGGCCAGATCCCATAGGCAGGGCACGTGTAACCATCATTCGAGTCGACACCGTGGCTAAGGAGCAGCCTTGCCAAAGAATCCTCACAGAACTGGGATTAAAAATGCTCCCCAGCTGAAGCAGGTCACCGTGTCAGGATTTGGCAGTTTGCTGCATCGGAATCTGAAGCAGCATCCCATTTGAACCGAATGCAAACAAGCAGTACCTTACTGGAGGCAATTTTGCGCTCATTCCGTGTTTAAATGGTGTTTTTGAAAGAAAACCTTAGAAATAAGGTTACATGCCAGATTACAATCTGCTTTGTAAAGAGAAAGAAATACGTAAATACTATCTTCATGTTAAATTTGGGGAAGTGTGTGTCCCACTAGAACTAATTGCCAATGAAGAAATTGGCATTCATTGTCGAGGTTGTTACAAAGGGCGTCATAAACTAACTTTATTATAGCAAATGTTGAACTGTATTTGCATTATTTCCATCACATTGTCTTTGTTTTACAAGCTGTCTGCAATAGCTGTTCTTGGAAGGTCTCCAACAAAGCATTCTCTTTGGGGCTACTAACTGCAAATAAGATTAACACTTAGTATGTCTGGTAATCAGTTTTCTTTTAAAGAGTGCAATTTGATTTCTTACGGTCAGCTGGGATCCCACGTATCCTCATCTCTTCTGTTTTTCGACTTGCTGCTCTCAATAACCTGAAAAGGCAATTTGCCAACAGATGTCCTTTCACCACTTTCCCTGAATTACAGTGTCATCTGAGAGGTAGTCATGAACAGCTTCTACACCAAGAATCCAAGACTTCTGTCTATTAAATGCAACTTCTTTTTTTCCCTCCAGCCTGGGCAACAACAAAGTGCTTTATGTCCTCCATTTGTTCCGGTGACACGCAGTGAATAAAGGTAGGTAAAGCTCATTTACTCAAACCAAGCAAACAGGAGCAGATAATCTCTGTACTCCTCACCTATACCACTGATTTGCTCCACAAGACCCGCAGCTGCACTGGGTGAATTTTTCTTGGCAACAATAAAAATACCCTTTTGGATAAATGATGAGTAAGAAAGAGAGAGCACCATGAGAACTTGTCTTTTTTTTCCTGAACCGGATCCTGCCTCCTCCAGCTGATCTGATCTCCCCTGGCTTGTGAGGGTGGGAGGAGGGAACAGCCAGGGGCTCTGTGCTGGTTCCCCAGAGGGGCGGGCAGGGCACCTTCTCATCTCCCAGGGTCCAAGGGTCCCAGGCTCTCACCTCCCATGGGTGATCCCTGGCCCACCAGTGCACAGCTGCAGCCCGCTTTGCTCCTTTGCTGGGGAGGAGCAAGAGGAAGAACAGGTGTCCTTCACCCCATTCCTTCCGCTGTATCAGACTGGAACTAGGACACCGTCCTCTACCTGAGGATAACATTAAGGACAGAAAAACAGTGAGACTGGGCCAGCAAGACCAGACTGGGTAAGCCTAGCCCTATGGATATGTGTGGGTTTGACAACCTATAATTACCGAATTGTGTGGTACCATGTGCAAGCAGAACAGCGGCCACTCTGTGCTGCTGCCACCTGCGCTGTCTGTTGTATAACACAAGGGCCAGCAGCTGAAGGACACTCTGAATCATTAAAGAAAGGGTTGGGTAAAGAGAATGCTATTGGCGAGTCTTGCACTTTCTTTTTTTCCTAAACAACAAAATTCTTAAAATCCATCTTGACTGATGCTGTAACTTTTCCTCTTGGGCCTGTTGGACCAAACCACCAGAGGCCAACATTTTCAGAGTGTTAGTTCCTCATCGGGAGCTAGTTTCTCAAATCCCAGTCCTTAATTTTTCCTTCTGTTAACTCTCCTGCTGAAAACGAGCTTTAGGAAAACATCAGAGCATATTGGTATATTCATCAGTTTGGTTGTCAGAGGTCCAAGATGATTTAAACTAAGTTTGCCAAAGAAGGATGTTGCTTCTAGATATAAACATTTCAAAGAATGTAAACACCAGTTTTCAAAACGTTGTTAAAAGGTTTTGGCAGGTATGAAAGTGCTTCCATTTCCATCTACATTAAACCTGGAACATATTCATCATTCTTACATAGCCTGTTGCTATTCCATATGTCATAATTTGTTTTGATACTTATTTCTAAGTTCTGTTACAGGAAAAAAGAAGAGTGCTGTGTTTCTAGGATATTTCTGGCACAGCAACAACACGTTTCAATATATTACAGAACATTTAATCCAGCAAGAATATCCACAACTACAAAACATGCATGTTTAAACCACAAAAGAAAAATCACTATCACACTTCATTCAAATATACACGTGACCGAAAGGACTGAGGATTTATCACAAACAGCTCTAGCCTTTACAAGGTGAAAGTGACTGGTCCTGTTCTGGAAGAAATATGAATGAGCTTTCTCTCAAGAAAAATAGACGCAGCCTGAGGGCAGCATAAAGTTGTAGTAAACCTCTAAAAGATGAAGTCTCTATTTTATTTTTACCACAGCAGCTTTATGTTATGGATAAACAAAGACAAGATATAATTTTATGTAGCCATTTGAAAGTTCATAAGCCTGGTTAAAGCAACTTCTCTCCAGCAGTCCTAAAAACAACGGTAAAACTAGCAACTAATATGTTTGCCTGATATACTGCTGCATCTACACAACAGTAGGGCCTGTCTAACCATTCGTTCTCCCTGCAGATGGGATCCCAGTGTTCCTATTTCAGCAGGATGTTTCTGTTACTGACTTAAAAACAAGAAGTGATTAAAGCGAGAGCAGATACTAAATGTTTTCACATAAAAGCCTGTCGCAGATTTTTCACCAATATGCTTCCATCTATCCTTCACTATTTACCATCACTGTTAACACAGTGGTTCAGCAATGTAACTTTTTATCAAATGTGGAAAAAGGTGATTTTGTAGGGGATGCTGGAGGCCACTTGGAAAGCAATTGCTTGAAGGAGGAGGTACCTTCTGAAAACGGACTGTAAACGTGGCACCAGAGGGCTTCAACTTTGTACCTCCATGGCTTCTTCAATAAATAGGCTCTGTTTATCACACGCAGAAGAGCAAAGGAGAGGAAGCGGGCTTCCCACACAGGTCTGCAAAACGAAGGTACCGTCTGCTCCGCGCATCATAGATTAACCACAATTAAAAGGCTGAATTCGTCGATGTAGAGGTACGCTGCATCGTTAAGTTATGCCTTCAGTGACAACTGAATCGTCCATTTGCCTTCAGCATGTTTCTAGTGGAAGCAAAGATTGGAACTTGATAAAGAGTTGTGTTAGAAAAGCACTGCTTGTTATTGCCCTGGTGTCAGGCTTGTGAAGCACAAGCAGCAGAAGAAAGCAGGAACATTTCTTTTTAGTTACAAGCATCCTAAGAAATTGCTGGCAAGTAAAGGAAGTGGACTGATGTGGTAAAAATACGCTACTTGCCACTGACTTTTCAGGTAGGACAAACCCTTAAGAAGTATTTGGTAGGTTTTCCTATTAGTCTGGTGTTCCTACCTAAAGTGTGCATTGATTGCATTCCCACACTTTATTTCCAGTCAAAGGACTCCACCCATAATCTAGATTCCAGTTTTATTGGTCAATTAAGGTTTTAAAATGGTCAACACACACTGCAATTCAATGATTTAATTGCATTTACCATTTACCTAAATTACACTGCAAATGATCTATGCCTGCAGGAACGGATGGTTTGGGTCAGACTACAGGTCTGTCTGGCTTCATATCTCTCTGACATTCCCCTCCCCAAAGTGGGTACCCAGGAACAGATTACAAGGGCCACTACAAACACACAGTGGCACCTCCCCAGCTTCCAGCCCAACCTGGGTTTAGCTTCTCTTTTCAATACAAAGGTGATTCGCAGTTCATTTATTTTCTGTAACCTGCAGAGGTCTGCAGAGGCAAGAATCCTGTAGATCATCCTCAGCTAGGTCTCCACGTACGTGTGTGTTTAATTGGCATATACTAGCAATACGTCATTGCTGTAGGTGAGCTTTGTGGACACACGGGCTGCCAGCAAAAGCAAAAGGCAAATATCACCTCTATTTCTTAATTCAGGTTCTCCCTTATGATCTGGACAAGACCATAGGAATTCATATACTTTCCCTAGGGTTTTGATTTATGGAAGCAGTGGATGATGTGTGTGTAGGGTCAAATAAATCATCCAAAGTACAAAGAGGCTTTTCTGTAAAACCAAGGAATTATCCATCACTCAGACTTCTTTGTTAACAATTTTCAAGTATTCTGAAACTGTCTAACATTCTAACATTCTTACAGCTCTGTTCTTATTCTTAAATCCTTCAACCCCACAATCTTGAAGCATATGCAAATATAAAATATTTTACCCAGGATGCATTTGAGTAGTAAGGGCATTCTGACAAGTTTTCTCTGTCTTGCTGCGTAGCAATGTTCTTTGATACTAGCACATTCACTGCCTTCCTTCCAGGGCTGCACTGATTTTAGACAAGGTGGATAACAAATCACTCCGCCTGGAGCTCTTTTAATGCTTACTGCCCAGTTCCCAAATCCTGCGCCGGAACCGAGTATACTGTGGCTGAACACGAGCCCAGCATGGAGGGATTAGAGAAAAAAAAAACAGCACCTCAAGGTAGCGCTTGGCAGCTGCCCTTTCCGCCCCAGAGCTACAGCAGCTGCCGCAGCCAAAGCAGCGCTGCCTGGAACAACAGACAAAAAGATGATCTGCCTGAACTGTTTGTTGATCTGCTTCTTCCCACCTGGTGGCTTCACTGCATTTTAACTCTTCCTTTATGTGGTGCAAATAGTTCTACCTGGAGAGTAATCTTGTGGATCCAGGAGAAAGACCGTTTTCATCCCCATTACACAATACAGCCACAGAAACCTCCCCTCCCTTTCCCCCAGCCCCACCCCAATATTATGTGGTTAAATTAAAAATAAGCCACATTATTTTTGGGATATATGCTTAGAAATCCTAGCAGAGGTGGATAGTACAGAAAGATTACTCCATTAAATGTAACAAGCACATAGACTGTGCAAGCAATGAGCTATACATTTAAGCAGAAATGAGAAAAAGCTGCAGCACATAGTCTAGAACCAGCACAGCAGCATTAAAGTAAATTCACATATTTAATTTTATAGGAGTATTTTCATACCTTTCTTTTCCTCCAGTCTTTGCTAAAAAGAAGTTTAACTCTCCAGAGTGCCATTTCTGAGACGGTTTCCCATAATGCAAAAGGGAAAAGTCTATGAGCTTTCCAGCGTGAGCAAGCAGCAGACGTGTGTGAGCAGAGCGCAGTAAGTAGGCATTTCGGAGAGCTTAGATAAAGTGCTTAATACAATGCCCAAATACCACAAGTCCCAGTGGGATCTTGAAGCCTGTTATGGAAAAGAGCCAATGGAAGAAAGTCAAAGACAGCACAGGAATGTGATGTTTCCTTTTTGAACCTTTGTGTGAACCCGTCAGTCTGACAAAGTCAACAGCGAGACGCAGCGTGTGGCACTGGGCATGGAAGGTAATAGTACCTGCTCGGGGTTATCAACTGCATTCCAGTTGCCCCATACTAATTTTGGGGCGTTTCCACAGCATCTTAGCTAATCACTTCCATTGGAGTCAAGATCATAATTTCCGAAATATTGTTTTGAAGTTGCACATTTGCAGCTAAACAAAGTCTTGCTCTTTGTCTAATTATCCGAATGTACACAAGATCTGAGTAGTATTAAATATTGGGAGCACTGGCACTTTGTGAAGATGTTGTACATCCACCCCATTTCTTACCTGAGGTTCTCACACCTGCTGCTGCCGCAGCTGCCGCGGTCCCATTCCTGTTAGACAAACAGCTACACTTACACCAAGCCCAGGAGACGCCACGCCGAACCCTAACTACGCTTCATGGGACCCTGTAACACAGGTAAGGTTACCCCTGCTTTTTGAGAGGGAAACTGGGGTCTTGCCTGAGGTTGCAAAGCAAGCCAGTGACATAGTGGCAAAAGGATTCAAGGTCTTACCTCTTCTGCCATTCCTGTGCTTCATTATTAAGCCACGCTCCTATTTAGTTAAACACGTCTCACTTTTCACTACAACATGTCACTGTTCAGCACAGTTTTAACAGTAAGACTTGCTTCATGATTTGAAATATCCTTCTTTGGACGAAGAAAGGGCTTTGGATAAAGAGGAATGTTATTTCTTCAAAGAAATAACTCCCGTCTTGCAAAGTAAGCGTTAAATCTCTCTAGCTGAAAGACTATTTATGGTCTGCACAGTTATTCTTTCAGGGTATGACATCATCCTCAGCACATGCATAGCCCAGAACACAGTAAATTATTCCCCCTGAAAATTCCTTTCATTACTCTCAGATTGTTAAACATCACCTTGTGGCAAATTGGTAACTGACGTCTGTTGTCTGCAATTGATTTGCATGCTTATTTTTTTTGTTACACACTGGGGTCTCTTACCTTTTGTGTCTACAATAGCACTAAAGATGTAAATATTTTGGGATGTAGGGAATAAATTATGCTCACTAATCTGCTTTTTTCTAAACCTGTATTTATTTACTTTTTAAAAATGGCTTTTTGTATTGCAAACAATACTCATTCACACAGTTACATATCCTCTGGTATTACCTCAGCTGCAAAATACAATTTTCTACCCAACCTTTGATGTGGGACTTCAGCTTTGTGTGCAGCCAACTTCTGCCAATAGCCACTCTCTCTGACTTTGCAAAGGAGTGACCTTTTGAAGTTAACACTGTTTTATTCATTCAGTATCACTACTCCAAATAGTTGAACAGTATCAGTATGATCTGAGGCCTCTGAAAGCAAAAGGTTTAATCAGAGCCGCTCGTTCAGTCTTTGGGAGCATTCTTCAGGAAGACAACACAGGCTTAAAATTGATTTCTTGCAGAACCTCTGAGCGGCTGCTGTAGAGAATAAGGAGACGGCAGGAGAATCACTTCAACCTGAAGAATGCTGGAACAGTGATGAAAGCAAATACCTGAAAACATAGACAATGTTTTGATGTGTTCGCTGTTGCCTTTTCCTCCTGGCTTTTGGAGCTGTTTTTCTCTTCGTTCCTACAGTAAAGCCAGCATCTGCTGTTCGCTGCTGTCTAGTCAGTTAAGCAAGCGGCAAGTGGCTTTGATGGCAAAGTTGCACTTTTGTTGTGGTGGATCAGGCCCTTAATCTGAACAGTACTGTCTGTAATGAATCAGACAATCTCCAGGGCATTTCTCTTGTATATGGCACAGTTATTTACTTCCATACAAATCATGCTTTTCAGGCATGAAGCGCTGCAGGTCCTCTAACACTCAAACAGTGATGAACCTCTTGGTCACGTATTCAGAGGAGGAAATGCCTCCCTTTCTAAAATTCTTCTAGCTATGCTGTCAATCAACCATGGTTTATATTTCTATTAAATGGCATATTTTCCTTCTCTCATGTGTCCAATATATTTTTTTTGTTTGGGCCCTCATAGTTGCTCACCTTGCTACATCCCGAACAACGGGCCCTGATGGTCCGAATGGCGCCTTTATTAGGCTTCTTGTTCTAGAGGCAACTTCCCTGGAAATTTGATAGACTTTTCAGATGAATACAGATACAGAGGTGAAGAAAGGAAACGTACAAAACTGTTTATTTTTTCTATTTGAAAACTAGTTTTCCTGCTGTTCTGGACAGATGGAGAGGAGAAAGATGGTACTTAATGAGGTGGGACATATTGTACTTCTTGACAGCACTGCTGAGCCGGAATACCATTTTTTAACATGAAAACCAATGCAGTAGATAATGTGCCTTTCAAACACAGCTTTAAAGTGAAAACCAATACACAAATCAACTCACCTCACCTAATTTTCTCATAGCAATGATAGACTAATTTGGTTTTATTGCCTACATTTGTATTTATTACTGCTTCCTCTTCCTTCCATTTCCTACCCCTCTTTTTTCTCAGAAAAGAAAATAAACAGATGCTAGCAGAGTAACCCTGAAGATAAAAATACCTAAAAAACATGCACAATTTCCCACAAATTCTTTCAAAGCATGCTGCTGAAGGAATACGGTCATGTACTGTAAGCCTCATACTGAGGCTGGTCGGTGTGGGACATGACATTGTTTTATACCACCAGAACAGAAATGTTGTTCTCACTAAACCAAAAAGCTTACAAAGTTTATAAACTTACAAAGTTTAGCAATTCTCTGCTCACAAGGTTGAATTGTCCTCTGCTCTGAAACTGAAGATTGAAACCAAAAAGTTTATGTGTCAATTATCCAAAATGAGGTTGTAACTTACGTATAGCTTATTAATAAGTACGTAGTCAGACCACATCAATTCTACTGAGCAAATCCAGCCTGCAGGAAGCTTATTTTAGGCATGTGATTTGGGAAGCACGCAGAAGAGAAGGCTCATTCAGAGCCGGTGCAATCAGCTGGAAGAATGCAGTTGACTGGAATGGATTTCAGAGGACCCCGATGGGTAGCAGTCAGATACCTTTGGCTGTCAGCATCAGAGTTAACAACAGCTGTGGTTTTCTACACTTCCAGCTACACAGAAGCCAGAGTTACCTTGACTATCAGTGTTCACCAGCAGGTTGGAGTGTTTGCTATCCGAGGTCTACAATCCTTTCTCTCTCAACAATCCCAACGGCTACAAAACTCTTTTTGCAACTAAGGTCAAATCAGATGACCCCTGCAGCAGCACTCAAAAATGTAGCTTTTGAAATTTCACAAAGCCAACTCGGATTCTTCAAATGTAATTTTGGAATAATGCTAATTTAATTGTTGTCTTTTGCCTCAGAGTTTTTGTGCCTATGTGTTTGAATTATCGTTTTCAAGCCAAAACCTAAAAGCATTTTGCTGTAAGTAACAGTAGATGTTAATGTAAAAGCTAATGGAGATTGTGCTTACCATTGAATAAGGCACAAAGGAAAATAAAAGCCCCAAAGAATTTACCATCTAAGGGCTCATTAAATTCAGTGGGACTACTTCCAAGATTAAATGAACACTTCTGGGCTAAGTATTTGTGAGACCAGTTTCATTTTGCAGGCATAAGACACAAAAGTGCCCCTTGAGACTGCGAGAATAATTCTGCGTAACAGAAAGCATGTACTTACACAGCAGGAGTAACGGGAGGACAGGAGGCATGTACTTACTCTTACTATACTCCATAGCAAAACTTCAGTGATAGTAGGAGAGCCCTCTGAAGTGCTTCTATACACACTTCTATATATGTACATAGAAGTTTTATTTTTATATATATGTGTGTGCCTGTGTAACTTCCAGTTACACAAATATTAAAATATTTCTATATTCATATCTATATTAAAATCCAATCTATCACTGCTGTATAGCATATATTGTAATACAAGAATGTATCAGCTAACAAAGCAAGGGGACAGTCAGAAGACAAAGTCTTTCATACAGGTTGCAACTTCATTCTCATAAGACGTTAGAGGTCCCAATTACAATTTTAGAGTCACATAATCTTTTTGAGTACATCAAATAACACCTTTTTCTGGAGGAATTAGAGATCCCACTATGGTCAATGTACAGTTTTCCTCTGCTTCCAAGAGGAATCAGCCCAGGCCTTGCTTCATCCAAACAGAAATAATTCAGACAAGACTGTGCTGTCCCTGCTGATGCAGGAGCTGGGTCTTATAGTTACATATTTTAAAGCACTGGATAATTCATAAACACAAATAAAGAAAAAAAGAAAACAAAACAAAAACCCACACCCAGCCAAACCTATTTCTTATGTGGATTGTTTGAGATGTAGCAAAATTCCCCCTTTCCAACCCATGGTACAGTTTTAAACAATCAGTTAGATCTTTATGAAAAAAATAAATAAATAAATAAAGTGGGAAATTGGATATTGACCACTGCTTCAGGATTAGGTGGGTTAACAGTCTGGCAAGATACAACAAATTAAACCTGAAAATTACAAGGGATTATAATCTGCAGGAAAACCCCTACATCTCACCATGCCATTCAAACTAGTTTCTGGTATTAATATTGAGCTCCTACCCGGTTTGGTTTTTCATTTGTTTTAGCACTAAATTGAGATTTATGCAAACATTCCTCAAATAAGATGAACTTATTATATCTTTTTAAGTAGGAGACTGAAAACTGCCTACACACCTACAAAATCATCATTGCTCCATCAGTTAAAATTACATCCCATATTGCTCTCATTTAATCAAAAGCCAATCTTCTAAAGTTATTAAAAAGAACTGGCTTCTTGACATTAGCTAATACCAACATTAAACAAACAAACAAAACAAATGAATAGCTTATCCAAAAATTAAGGCAAGTGTGAAAAGGAAAAAAATATTTTAATGTAATTGGAGTAGATGCCTTTCTCCAAGAAATAAAAATAAAATATTGGCAATTTTCAACAAGCATTGGCAGAGCACACATTAAGAAAATCACTTAAGATTTCATCATGGTAAAAGTAAGACAGCATCAATATTTTAAATTTTGTAATATCTGTTTACAGTCAAGATTTTTTCTGAAGTACTATAAATTGGCAATTGTTTATCTACAGTAATGGACTCAATTGCTGCTTCCCCAGATTATGTAATGAGTATATTCAGTAACTGAGATAATTAAGCAATAAACATATACTTTGAGCTACAGCAAAGCCTTGCCAGCATTAATTCTGCCAAATCGGAAGACATGCACACTTTGCAATGTCATTTATTTGCACTTCATTTTTCAGTATTTTGTCCTTCACTGTTCACTTCTGTAATGTTAATGTACTACTGCTTTGAAAATAATTAAAATTATGGTCAGACCACACTCAGTTTGAAGAAATTAATGAGTGACCTTCAACACTACACAGAAACACACACATGCCAGATAAGAAGGTTATGCAGCATTAAAGAAACCACTATATGCAAACTTACACACATTACAAATGTCACTATGCTAATCGAAATGTTGAAAGACAGATTTTGATTGCACAGAGATGTGTACACTATAGGCTTACATTACAAAAATACAATTTTTAAAAAAGTCTCCCTCAAAATCTCAATGTAAGCACCAGCCCCAGCCTTTAAATCTGTCAGGAATATTCTTTATTTCCAATAATTTTTCATGCTTTTTTTTTTTGTCGGTTCAACACTTAAGTTGCTGATGGTTGCCTTTGAAGGCCTAAACCTCCTTAACTTCACTAAATCCCAGGAAGAATAAAAATGCTTCACACCATCAAACTTGCATTATCTAACATCTCCCAGAATTTGCTAACTGGGAGAGACAGAACGTCACTGCAGATTAACGCACCTTCTTTCACTTTGAGCACCTGAGTTGAATCTAATCCACACGATAGTGACTAAAAATCAATCTAATCTGACAGTGGTGAAATTATTAGGTATAATTATATGCATTCTTAGATCCTTAGCTGGAGAAGACAGATATCTTGGAACGTTTCAAGAGAGGAGTTTAAATTATATTTATAGGTTTTTTTTAAATCACAATCATGCAGAAAACATTTGCTTTCAATCATAAAAGATGAAAGGTGATCAAGACAAAATCTTCTGTTCATATCAGCCCTTAATATTTGCTACAGGAAACAACACCCCCCATGCCAGAAGTGCGTTGGAGGAAGGAAGGAATTGGGGGAAGGGAAAAACCTTGAAAAGTACTCAGATGCACCATTTTTAATTACCCAAAGATGTGCATTAAATTTTAATGATGGACTCCACTAAAGAGGCATAGAATCCTAGCTTGCTCATACAATGAAATAATTACCAAAATTCCTCATTTGCAGAGGGCTATATGTGTCCACCTAATGCAAGCAAGTAAACTCAGCCCTTTTGCCAAACTCAGAGCAATGGACGTGACCAGGAGAGCATAACCCTGACTTGAAGCTACTTTTTCTTTTTCCTTTAACACAAGTTTGCTGTGCTGTATTCAACTATAAATTAGGAAATAAAAAAGACACTACAACAGGCTGACACACCTATTTTTTGTCAAGAATGTCAGCAATAACACAACACTAAACAGTGCTGAAAAAAATCTAGTTGGTTTAAATACCAATCATGCCTATTGAAAAGATTCAAATGGATTTGCAAATTTTTTACTGTATAATGACACAGTCAACAGCACACAGTTAACAATGTTCTTCATCAAAATCTTTCTTCAAGCAGTAAAATGCATCCATTTGTTTTTCCAGTATTCAAAAAATGAAGACACAGATGATTAAATCATTGTATACTGAGCATTAAAAGCACAGTAAGTCTATGTGTCAGACTAGGAACGTAATACTGTGATTAAACTAACAAACTTGTATTTGGTGAATAGTTTCTCACGTAAAAGAGAATCATGAGCTTTGTTTGCTACTACTGTCATTATTTTTATGCCCACAAGCACATGGACAGTGGAAATCCAGTTGATGCAGCCTATCTGAATTTCCAGAAGGCACAAGGAACCTAAACACCTAGCAAAAAATAATGGTCTTGCACAGAGAGAAGTTGTCAAAAAAATAGGATATAATTACCTAGGGAAGTAAATAATCCTTGCAGAGATCTGTCCTGGGACTCGTGCTGGTCACTGTATTTATAAGCAAGCTAGAAAAGGGGTATAGCAAGGTGGCAAAAATTGCTGATGCTGCTTCATTATTTAGGGTAGTGAAGGTGATGGCTCATAATGAAGAACTACGTACAAACCTTATGTGACTTAGTAATTAGGCTGTAAACCAGCACAGGAAATTCAATATAGATGAACATAAAAAGATACACAGGAGAATAAAGATGACCAAATTTCAAATATACAGTAAGTCGACCAGTATGACTCAGGAAGAGAGACCTTGACATTAGGACAGACAGATTATGGAAACATAAGCTTATTTTACTAATAATAGTCAAAAAAATAAAATCACTTATTTGAAAAGGTATTGAGAATAAAACAGAGACGTTATAAAGTCTTTAGTGACAATGGAAAGGGTGGGTCTAATGTTCCTCCAAAAAGCAAGAGCCAAAAAGCACCAAATAAAGCTAGAAGGGAGTCAGGTTCAAAACTAAGAGAAAGACGTGTGTCTTCCGACACACAATTCAGCTGCAAGAATTTCTAGTTGTGGGATACCATGAACACCAACAGCTCAGAGTTGTTCAAGGGGCACCAGACAAATTCGTAGAACTGGAATCTACCAAGAGCTACGAAATACAAAGAAACCATGCACAGAACAAGTATCGTCCTGTGTAGCTTCCCTGTTTGTACAGTCTTCCCGCACACCTGCTTTCAGCTCCCACTGAGGATGGTGTACTGGGTTAAACAGTCTGACCCCGTACAGCCAGCCTCACATTCTCACTTCTTTGTGTGAAAGCACATGCCTTTTATAAATAACGATGGAATTGACAGAATCTCAGAAAACGGAACTGGAAAAATTCTTGAGGTCACTGAATCTACTCTCCTGTCTCTTGGTAGAATCAGTTGTGCGTGATCTTTTGTGGCAGATGTCTAACCTGTTTTTCAAAACCTTCAAAAGCAAGCTATTCTAGTGCCAAGGTGGCCTTCTCTGAAAAAAGCTCTTTGTAATATAACCTGAATCTTCCTTGCTGCAAAGTTAATCCCTTTATTTCTTCATTGTTACAGACACAGAGAGAGATGGTCCCTCCCCCCTTGCAGCGGCCTTTCATATCCTTGGATTTATCTACCAAAACCTAGAAAGAAAACCCAAGCTGTCTCATATTGTAGTCAACTAATCATGGAAATAAAAAAACCCAAACGCCAACACACCCCCCCCAAATACCAAAATTCCTCTACATATTACCCACTTGAATGCATCAGAAAATAACAAAACAGATTCTTCTGCTAGGGTCATTACTAGTTAAAAAAAAAAGTGTGGAGTATGGTTAGTGTGTAAAGAATGGCCGATACTGCTCAGTAGATTGAGTTCATCTACAATGGGCAGAGAACAATTCTTCCTTTTCTGCAGAAATCTCCTCCAGCCCCCTTCTCCTCCTTATGCCACGCTTGTAACCCAAACTCTCAATTACTCTTCACAGATCACGGTTCCTAGACCTCAGAGCACCTTCTTCTCTTTAAGAACGGTAGGAAAGATTTGGAAAGAGTCCAGCAGTGTAATGCCCAAAGCCAGACATAGCATTCAAACTGAGCCTAACCAAAGCTTTGACAAGTGAAAGGATTACAGCACGTGCCTTGCAGGCTTCCTGCGTGCGTGACATTTGTGTTTCAAGGCACTGCAATACCGCTGATTCACATTGAGCTCGTAATTCACCCAGGCTCTACAATGCCTTCTATGGCAACTGTTATCCACTCATTTTTACCCCAGCCCATGATTTATGTTGTTTCAATAATTTCCTTTTCTTTTTCCTGTGTTGTAGAACACTTTTTCCCCAAAGAGATGACCTTTGGGTGAATTTCACAAAAATTACACTGGTGCTAAGCAGTATCAATCTGCTTCTCTTGGTCACCTTGCATGGTCCCTATTGATCACGCACAATCAACTGACCAGACTCAATGATCAATGGCTGTAACAATAAAGTATGAATTTGTGCTTGTCTGTGCTGATTTTTTTTTTTTTTAAAAAAAGCTTTTCTCTAAATTCTAGTTATATCCTCCAACTACAGTCTCCTCTTCACTTGGTATCATCTGCAAAATTAGTTAGGGGTGTTTTTTTGTCCATCCTGTCACCTGGTTTGCACAGTAGCAACTCAGCAGAGACTCTCCCAGACCTTGGCTAAGACACTGGGTACAGTGGGATTAGTTCTGCACCCAGAGTGGTTTATCTAGCAACTGAATCCTAATTTGCATTTGAAAAAAAAAAGTGAGACTGACAAATAACCACCAAAGTCAAGATGTTATCAAGCAGATGTCACATACTGGTTGCACTTTGCATCTTCATCTATTTTTTTTTTTTTTTTTGCATTGAGAAAATAATAGTGAACAAAGCAGATAACATTCACAGACAGCTCACTAACATTCAAAGATACTGTTGGCAATATTAACTTACTTAAATTTATATCCCAATTGCAATAAAAATACCACAGCATTCATCTACAAGCAAATGCAAAATTACTATAGAACTAGAAGTGCCATAGCAGTAGAAGACTTGCTTTAACAAGCTGAGATGCATGAGAGCAATTTGTTCACAGAGATCCCTGCGAACAATTCATTCAGTGACTTCAGCTCCTGTTCTGTTAATGAATTCAATGGGACATTTTTATTTCTGTGAATTAACTCGTTATTTAGAATTATTAATAAATTAATTATATGACCATGCTCAGCCTCCAGATTGCTCACAAACTATTTGCCATCCCATCAAAATCTTATGTTCATAAATCAGATTACTTAGCTAATCCACATTTTTTTCAGTCTACAGACCTACAGTGTTTTCAAGGTGGTTACTGCATTAAAGATTATGCAAATGAGTATCATGACATTTTTATCTCTCTCAGCTGAGCATATTGGAAATCAAGAACTTGTTCATATGAATAACTGCAGAAAACATTCATCAGAATCTGAATGCAAACTAAATAGGGAAATTCTTAACCCATTTTCACTTTCAAAAAGATAAGATTAAATCTAATGCAATAAATTAATTCATAAATCTTTTAAGACAGTGGGTAAATACGTTAAACACTGCATAATAAGTAGTTATCCAGGACATACAGACTAGAGGGTTCCATTAACTATACAATGGCACATTTCTTCCTTTCACAGTGTGCGCAAATAGAATAATGTTTAAAATCAAAGTCAAATACTACATGTCATAATTATTTTCCAGTGTAGAACTCTATTTTACCATAGTGAAATCTGTAGCTAACATAACCTTTTGGGTTAGATTTGTGTTGCCTACACAGTATTTTGGTTAAACTGGCCAGACACAGCACGCATACAATTTTTGGTCAGAAGGCCACACTTCACATAACAACACTGATAAACGGCAAGTGTGCTGCCAACATAACTTTACTGAGTAGCAAAAAATCCAAATAAAGTATAACTAAGACGCAAACAGACCAGCACTTTGACTCTTTTTTTACTGCTTATTTCTGATGCGTCAAATTAATCACACTTTAAAAAAAACTTTGAGAAGGAAAGGCTACTAGCAAAATGGCACAAAAGGCATTTCTAAAGACTCTGCTTCGCTTTTTGTGTTACGAAGAATATAGCAATGGCTTTTTCAAAACTTCTAACAGGAAGATTGCATTGAAAGTTAGATATTTGATGTGCACAGTAAAAAGGCCTTAAATATTACAAAAGTAGTCTGCTTAATCCAAAGTTCAAATACCTATTTTAAAGGCATTCGGCATTATATTTAAACAAAGCTAGTGCAGCGCCTGCAGCTGCAAATTGCAGGGAACAAATGCAAATCACAAGAGTTCATACTGCAGGCTCTGAAAAGTCATCAAAGCCTCCAAGTACTTTTAAAGAATAATGTACAAAATGCCACCAGACCTCACAAGCTACCCTGCAGGAATCCACTGCTTTTTACCTGATAGAGCGGTGAGGCTAAGAACTTAAATCCTTTCTTTTTCCAGAGCCTCTATGAAAATGCAAATAACACCCAACAGACGCGTAGACAACTAAAAGGAAAAAAAAAAGTTGTGGGTGTTTTTTTTTTTTTACTAAAACAAGTCTTTTTAAAGAGTTAAAAACTTGCAAATTATAGCACCAATTGTACCTGTGTAATGCTGCTAAAGATGGCTAAAGTAACAGAGAAGTTGTCTGATACTGTTGCCAGGAAATTGTGATGGTACAAATTACTATGTAACCATCATGAGGAGATAGTTCTCAACTGCCACAACTTCCTACATTGAGTTCTACTTGCCATCTAGCAAAAAGTTATCCCTACTTTGTAGATGCGAAAACAAATGTAGAAAGAGGTTATATAAGAATTTTAAAACCTTCACTTTAATTCAGTGGTATGCAGAAGGATTATGTATATTCTCTCGCAGCATTTTAGATACATAATAATTTTATAAGCTGCAATATGGCCAATGAGTTAAGCCACACAAAATTTCATTTTTAACCTCACATTTTTCTGGTAGCACAGAAGTAAGAACAGTGGGAATGCTGAAAGCCAAACAACCTGGTGGGATGTAAGTTAGGTATCGAGAAAGATTCAATTTCAAAGCTTGGAGCAGAATAAGTTCACAGTTGCTGAGACCGGCCTTTTCCTTTTGTTGGAGCAGAAGAGTACCAATGCATTTGGTCGGAAAGCATCCAAGGCATTTGCTCCTGCACAGCCTGAACATGGCAGTTGCAGGGCATTCCACCACAACCAGCCGCTCCACAGGGCCGGCTCACCTGTAGCAGCAGGAAGGGAGCTGGCACAGCTCTCTACTCGCTAGGAAGCCGCTCCTGAACCTGGGGCAGGGAGCAGCTCTGACGTGGCCCCAGCCATCTCTGCCTATGGATCTTCTCCACCTGCTGTCCCTGTGCCTCCAGATATGCATTACTGACGTTCATAATGGTAGGTCATCATCCTCCATTTCAGGTCGGTCCTTACTGTCCCAGCAGCTGCTGTCACGCCTCGCAGCCCACAGCAGAGCCGCCTGCATGGCAGAGCCCTCCCAGGACCCCCACAGCTCACAGATGCAGCCAGCGCAGGGGCAGAGCATGGCTGTTGGGGGCCTCGCTCTCTCTACTTTGATTTATCCCAACTCATGCTAAAGATCCTTCTGCTGTTTTTCCAAACATTGTCTTCTGTCATCCCTGTCTCCCTCCTTTAAGAAAAAAAATAAATTAATCTTAAATTATCCTAATCATGAGGCACCCACCACCCTTCAATAATCCTCAACAGCTTCACAATGGAGTACATCCCCTCCGCATGATGGGAAAACTATCACTAGTGGTCAATTTTCATTCAGTCAAAGGGTGAAAAAAACCTCAGACAAACCTGGGACAGGGGCCTGAGATCTTCTTCCTCATTTCAGGAGACTCCTGCATTTTTCCTCACATGTTATTGAGGAAAGTACAAGGAGACTTTTCAGTTCACCAAGACCGTTACTAACAGGCAGGTGGGTGACTGCTCACATCAAAGAGCATGCAGGGTTATTGCTGAGCTGTATTTAATTTTCTCATTAGCAAGGCAGCATATAAAAAATAGACCTTGCAGTACTAGTGAGGGAAACAGTGCTCACCTCAAGCTAGGTTCAAAATGACAGCAGGAAGTGCCACGTCACACCAAGCCAGACTAGCAATTTCAATTTGCACTTTTTCAGGCGAGCCCTTGTCTGTACGACAAGACAACTGTGCATTTAAGTGTGTAACAGGAACCTAGCAAGGTACATATTTGCACTTGTTAACCAGAACAACACCTCTTAATTTTCAGAAGGGCTGGGTGCGGACAGCCACTCAACAACTGGGGAGAAGGCAGTCTTGCAACTCCACAGCCCTTCCCACATCCCTAATGCTATTACTCATCTGCTGTGTACACTCTCAACGTTTACATTGCCATTATTGCTATTTTCCAGTGAGTTGTAGGCCTTCTGGGATTGTAAAGCATTTGGTACCGTGTAAAATAACATTGTACTTAATATTGCTGCAATACACATGGGCATTCTGATTTTGTTTTTAGTAAGCCGATTGACAGAAATGGGTACAGATAAGAAAATGCCTGGCTAAGTGCTATTTAAAAACTTTCACTGATGCAGCATGTTAATTCTCTGCATGATTCACATACAACATCTACCCTCCAGCAGCATTAAAGGTGCTCCTCTCAGTAAAAACATTCTTATGATAAGGTATGCTTTCTTTTTAATTGGCCGTGCCTGGGAGCTGAGCACACAGCATGTGCGTGTCAAAGAGATGGGACCCAGCCCCGGGAACGAAAAAAGGCTAAAATAAGATCAACACTTTGAGCACACAGCAAAGCAGGTTTGGCTTTGTCAGGGGACACGACTGCCCTGCAATTCCCAGTGCCTCTGCTAATTTCAAACTCAGGTCACCATCCTGAGCACACAACGGGAGGCTGCCGTCTGAAGTGAGAAGAGACACATACTGCATAGCACACATCGACCTAAAACAATCACTAAGGGCAAACACAATCGCATTTACCAGTCTGCTCTGCAGTGCTGCTGGCAGCCTGCACACCCAAACAGAGCAAAAACCAGCTACAGTTGGGAAGAAGAAGATGGGGCTTGGATGTTTGTACGAGGGCTTGCTTATGCCCCGGAAAGCAAATCTTGTCCTGCTTTTCTGTTACATACACAGGTGCCTGGAAGTTCAGGCTTTTGTCCTCAACTCTCTTTCAGGCCACCTTCAGAGCTTTTGTTTTACACAGCACTGCCTGGGACCCCTACTGTGACCAAGCTCAGTCCTCATTACAGCACCAGCTATAAACGTGACCTAGTTTTTATGCCTGAATATCTACGTCTTGGACCTTTGCCTCTCCACAAGGCATGCACTGGGGCAGGATCTCATGCGGCTGCAGCTAGAAACCTGGCAGTCAGGCACTGTACAAATATGGTAATAAGTTGACCAGTATGTTGAATGCAGGTGCATACAAGCATAAAGAATCTAAAAACAGTTTTAGCAGCCATCAAGCAACTTCAGAACTATTTGCAACCCCATATTACCACCAGGCCATTCTCTGGGGTAGGGTATGAAATGGCATAGACAGTAAGAGGACTATGGAAACACTTTGGAGCACAGTCTGAATCGTCACAAATCCATTCTGATGCGTTGCTCTGGTGCAATATTATTCCAGATTCCAACGCGAGGAAAAATTGCTATGTCAAAACAGGGTGGAATCAACCATATCTGTAATAGTATGAACTACTCAGAAAGACATTCACTATCCTATTATGTCTGTAGCCGTATTTTGAAATCTTTAATGACAACCACAATTACTTGCAACTTGCACTTAAAAAGATGATAGTTTAAGCGTGGATGATAACATAGAACCCTTCTTGGTGGGCTTCTCAGAGCTCATGGTCTTAGGGCTGAAGGGAGCAATTAAGACCAGCTGCATGTTTTATCAAGGCAAGTAGAAAAAGCTGACACATTTGAGACTCACAGACCGTTCTCCGGTCTGAAAGCATTTTGCATAAACTTCACCTCACTTTGGGCAGGCTTAAGACAGCAATTGCCCGCATACACAGCACTGTCCTTCAGCGCTCAAGCTGTGCTGGGGCTAGGTCCCTCATCTCTGAAACCACAGCTTGTATTCAGCCGAGCCTTACACAGCTTTTTATTTTGCACTTCCCAAACAGAATCACAGAATGGTAGGGGTTGGAAGGGACCTCTGTGGGTCATCTAGTCCAACCCCCTGCTGAAGCAGGGTCACCTACAGCAGGCTGCACAGGACCTTGTCCAGGCGGG
>Ga0065711_1034897_pt1 | contig 23085 bp, 19 predicted proteins | sample Hoacrofraction12_FD_59098 | JGI IMG/M metagenome (GOLD analysis project Ga0065711, IMG submission 59098) | Hoatzin crop microbial communities from Cojedes, Venezuela - Epithelial fraction 12 v2 (version 2) | ecosystem: Host-associated > Birds > Digestive system > Esophagus > Crop | place...
TTTTTTTTTTTTTTTTTTTTTTACAGCTCAGCTCCACCCCGGCAGCCTTTGGGCTACCTGTGCTGTGCCTGCTGCTGGACCTGTTTCAACAGCATGCTGCCTCCCCTTACCCCAGCAAGGGCACTGCTACAGGCTGATGAAAATAAGCCAAGCAAATAACTCATGCACAAAGCTCAACCAGCCTCAGCAGTATTTCCAAGATAGTCTTGATATTTCCTATTTGATTCTATCCCAAATTTACGCTTCTTTTCATTATTTGAAAATCTACCACTTCTCAATTTTCCTTTGAAAAAGACTGTTTCTGTTCAGATGGCTTCCATCTTTGTCATCTTCCATTCCCTCTATACTTGATTTTTCAAATAGTTCACAGCTATAATCTTTCATTCTGACAGTGCCTCTCATGAGGTTCTGACGTGATTTCAGAACAGGAGAGCCACTGAACTTGTAAATGCCATCGACTGACAGAAGTCGGATATCCAGCTGCCGTAATGCTAATAACAAAGTTGGTTAGAAATTCTCCCAGCATCCCAGAGATGCGTGTAAAAACAACAGGAGTAGACACTCTATGAGTCAAGCAGGTAATGAGACATCCTTTACTAAGCTCACTGAAGTCACTAGAATCTGTCCCCCCTTTGCCATGCCCTCACTGGTGACCACCAGAACAGATTACGTGCACAGGATTTCCTACAACAGGTTGTTTAAGCTCATCTGCGTGACTGTACACTAAAATTGATTACCAAAATGCTCCCACAACTCACTCCCAGAGAGACGGTCATATCCAGGACTGGATAACTACTTAAATCATTAGATGACCACTGCAACTACTGCGGTTCAAGAAGAGCACGACCAAGCTTTTTGTAGTAAATTAAGTGCAGTAATTGGGTGGTTATGATATATATGTGTCACTTTGCATGTGTCACAACTGCAATGTCAAATCATACTTGCTTTGCTTCTGTAGGAAAAAAATTCCAGTTTCCTCTAGTTTTACTATAATTTTGGCCTCTATCATACAGGTGTGCTGCAGGAGCAAAGCGAGCGGCAGAGATAGAACTAAGATGCGTGTTGCTTTGAAGCTAGAAACATAAAGGGAATGGATGACATGTGAACATTTCTGGCAGTTGTCTTCTGCCCTCAATATGTTGTCGTCGCGCAATACAGATACCTCCCAGCAGCTGTACGAAGTATTTGTAGCGTCCGTAACGTTTTAGAAGTCAGTGCTAGCAGTCATGGAGTCCTGTTACACATAAGGAAGTCGGGCTTTAAACCTGCTTTCACAGTATGGAAGTTACATTTATTCAGCTGTGATTCTGACATGTGCCTCACAGTAAATGGCATTATCGTTCGACAGGGCAACAGACCCCAACGACAGAAATGTGATGTTCCAAAATCAAAATGAAGAAGTTAGTAAGTTTATTGAGTTTTAAGCTATGCCAGGGCCCAGTTAGGGTGTTCAAACTGCATAGGAATTGATAGCTGTAGAGAGCCATTGTTTCTGGCGAGGATCAGAGACCACACCTGGACTATATCCACTATCTTTTGTGAAGGTAAGGGGCGGGGGAAGATCGGGAAAGCGCAAGTGAGCTGTGAGAGCAACTGAAAAAGCTGCCTGTGGCCTCCTGTGCTTTATCATCAGCCTGTAGGAAAGAACTCAAAATCCGCCCTTCCCGAATCCTTAGTTTAAAGACAACAACGTAATCCATGCAGTGAAACACACAAAACCAGTCTACCCTCACCCTGAAAGAGCTTTGTTGTAAATAACTACTTAACCACGCAGTTCAACCTGGGAGGCATTCAGACACAGGCACCCAGGAAAAACTCAGTTAAAGGAACAGAACAACACGTTATACTCACCACTGGAAAATCACGATTCATTTGCTTTCCATATCCATTTATAAATTAAGGGTCATTGTAAAAAAAAAAAAGCAGCGAGGGTCAAAAACGTCACAAATATTCATTACCTTCCCTAGCAGGTCTTCATATGCTTTTGCTGACAGTAAGGTCACAAATCTTTCACCGTCATGCAGCTGACTCCGCAATGCTGTACAAGCTGTCAATACTGCGAGTTTTGAAAGGTATGCTAAACCGATGCTTCTGTTAAGGTTGCTTTCTTTTACTACTGTCCTTATGCGTATGAACTTCAAATACAGAACGCTGGACTGTGGACATGGCATGTGCCTTTTTGGCTGGGAGGCGTTCTTTGTGCTCCCTTAGAAACACAATCTTTATGTAAGCACATCTACACTGTAACTCTTCTTTATCCCCTGATGCTATACAGAAGAAATAACTAATAAATAGCTTGCTAAAGAGTTATTTATACAACTGCAAACACAAACCCACTATATCTGATAATATATTTTCCTTTCATACTAGTGTAAAATAGTAGTGAAATAAAATCAGCATGATAAAAATTTGGTCCGTAAAAAGCCAACAGAATCAGAACAGCAGAACTAGTGAGCAAAACAAGTCAGAAAGTCTGCCTTCTGAGTTTCCCTTTCAGATTCAGACTTCCATCCCTGGCAACTATGGTAAGGATTTTTCTCCCCTAGCCCAGTTTTAATTTCCAAGTCTCAGTACTATCACCTAGAAGCATAACAGCTTTTTTCCCCTCCTCTTTCTGTGACTCAGAGAAGAGCAAAAAGCAAAGATAAAGCCGGGATTCTCGGACGGGGTTTGTCTTCACACTGTGATTGATGAGGCTGATGCTGTACTGAATTTAAACTTGGAAACGTCAAAAAGCACAACAGCCCTCTGAAGCAGCGAAGAAGAAGGGCACAGTCTCAGCCCACTGCTGTAGGTAGCAGAGCCTGAAGTTGCTTGAATAGGCTCAAAACCCTAAGAAGGCAGAGGCCTGTCGCCGAAAGGAGGACTCATGGTGCTCATCTACGTGGAATTCGGACTGAACGAACATTAGTTTCTAGCTGTGAAATGCAAAAGGAGTTGCTGCCTGCTGCAGCTCCGCGCTCCACTCCTTCAGCAACAGGACCCCGGCCAGCAGGACAGGGTCACACCATGGAGGGGCTGGGAGAGGACGCTCCCTGCCCGCCCTTTGTCCACCAAGGCTCCACTGGAGAGGCCTGACCCTCACCCGTGTCCTTCCCACCCGTGAAACACGTGAGCAGGAGCCCCATGCAGAAGCCTCCAGCCAGCCGGCTGCTGAAACCAGGGGGTGGCCGACCCACCCTGGGGTGGGGGCACCCCTTCTCACCAGGCCTGAGTCTTTCTTCAGATCTTTGAGCCACACACTTCAGATGTCCACCTCCCCACTCCATCCTCACTTCTGTCTGTGCTCAAATAATACGACCTATTTGGAGAAAAATTAAAGTCCTGGGGGATGCAAATGCGATTTTTACCAAGAACTGCTAAATGACAAATACTTTTGAGCACAGCCTTAAGGACCCAGACGTCTGATCTACGCATCACAGAAAGTCATGGCAAATACCAGTGCACTCTCCAGACGCTCACCTGCCACAGTCTTCTCAAGGTGGCCATGCCTTTCTCAATCACTCTTAAGATAAAAATGTAAAAGGCAACTGGCATGTCAACAGAGAAGAAAGAAATGGCATTTTATAGTTGCTCTTTTGATTTTTGTTGATGTTCTGTTTCCAGTGAAGGCATAACCACTCCTAGCTCCTGCTTGTTTTGCAATGAGGGGTGAAGGCACCTCCAAACCCTTATCTGCAAGCGCATCTGGTCCTTGTACATACCATGGACTGGAGGAAGGTAACCCAGAGGACACAGCTCTGTCCCATCACACACAGAAGGAGGCAGCCTACAGACACTGCTCAAGAAGTGCTTTTTATACACGGAGGCCCTCACAATTAGGCTCTTGATGTGCTCACCAGCTGCCTCACCATGCCCTTCAGGTGAGTTTGCATCTTTGTTAGGAGCAGCCCCCAAAGCGCTGACCTCTGCTGAAAGGCATTTTATGCCAACCACTGAAACACACAGGCTTACCAGCTGAGCACAGCTCCACAGCATGGGAGGGACCAGAGCCAGAACTCCAGCCGAGGAACAAACCATTCTCCTTAGACTTCCTATCTTTCCCCATGACTGCAATTACAGCAGAGCTTTGGCCGTAAGAGACCAACTTGCTCTTTCTTCTGAAATATATAAATACGGCATCAGTTTAGACTGTGCAGCACTTTTATAGGACATCCTTAACGTGCATGCAGAGTAGCTTTAGAGATCATCCTGTCCTTTTTGTGAGAGGTTTAGACATGGTCTCTTCAAAGAAAAAAATCCTTTATCACAATTCCTCCTGTATAATTATGTTGACCTGGGTGACTGGTCCCCACTTCAGTGTGGTGCCTATGCAGTCGTTGGAGGCTTTGAAGGAAAAAAACGTGTTTATACTCAAGAAATAAGGATGTGAAGTTAACATAGATTGCATACTTGATCTGACTCATGCTGAAGGCAGGGGGAGCACTTCCAGGATCTCAGAAGCACGACAGGGCTCAAAGAGGGGGATTTCGTACAGGCTTGGACCAGCAGGGCGGAATTCTGCCTTCTGTGAAGCGTCTTTGAACCATGAGAGGATGCACAATGACTTAATCCTCCTCATACAGCCTATGCTGAGCATGAAGGATATTGGCAGGCATGATTTCCACACTGTAAACTCATATTTGAGGAGTTTATCTTTCAAAAATGGATGGAGCTTATCAATTTGCGCATTTTTACCATTCTCAGACACAGAGATATGTGGGCTTTACGTCTGAACAGATAAAACAGGTCAATTTAATTTCTGATCCCATGTTGTAAAGTGTTAAGGTACGTAACTTGTGTTATGAGCATTATCTGCAGTGAAATACGCAAAAAAATGATGTTTCATGAGTTCTTTTATCAAGTTTAAAAAAATGTCTATAGCTGATCAGTAGGTTAATCTCATGCTTAAGCCACATCTACTTACAGCTGTAGCTCTTTCCTCTACCAGTAACTTGCATAAGCAAGGACATTCTACTACTTTCAAAAGAAATTTCACAGATGCAGAGAGAAAAAAAAAACTTTACCATACCCAGTGTAATTAATATTATTAATAAGCATTTCAAACTCAAAATCTGTTCTAAGCATTCAGGAATGAGCACCCCAAAGAAGCTTGTTTTCAGCAACAGGAAAAACAATTTTTCAAAACCAAGTCTGTCTATATTAATGAGGCTTAATTAAGCATCTTTCCCTCAACAGCCCTGGCTGTAACTACCTACTGAATTACTTACTGATTTGCAGAACTGCTGAGTATCTGCACTTCTCAAGTGGGATCTCTAAGAACTTCAGTTAAACGATACAGTGTAAAAATCATCTAATGTGATTAGGCTTTAGTTTTAATTACACAAGTTCAGATGTTTTGTTAACATATATTTTCTCCAGATCTTCAAACACAACATTAAGGAGCTCTGCTCTCCTTCTCAATAGGATCTTAAAAATCACCAGAACTCTTTCTGTTTCTTCCACATCTGTGACTAGTTCCTGTTTCATTCTCTTCTTCTGGGACATCCCAATGTATACCTTCTGAAATGAGAAGAGTAGGTAGACAATCTGAAGGGTGTTCGCTGCACACAACACCCTGTCTTCCCTCAATATTTCTTTGTGTGTGGAGAGGTAATGCTTCTGTCTTCAAAACTGCTTCCCCTGCAAAACACTGACAACATCCCTATATACCTGAAGTGGACAAGAAAGCAATGGCTACAGCTGGGGTCAGGACCAGCAACAACTACACCAGCTGGCAGAGGGCGATGAGGAGGCAGCAGTGACATCCAACAAACTATGCAGCAGTGAGGCTTGGCTTTGAGAACACTGGGGCTATCGTGCTGGATGTCCTGTTGCTTGGCCAGGACCTCTGTCAGAAACCTGTAACACTCTGCAGATTCCCACACCTCCACAGATTTATGGTTTTCTTTCCATTACACACAATCTTAGCATTTCAAATGTCAACAATCAACAGGCAACAAATCTCAATTGTTTCTAAGACAGAACCTGCTTGATGCCGTGCAGCCATTCAGGGAGCAATTTCTGGATGTCTGTGGCAAATCTATGCTGGATCTGAAGACTAGGCTCAATCTAAAGAGATGATTGAGAGGTTCAGGAGATAATTAATAATGTTGAGAAGGTCATTCAAAATTGATGACAGTAAAATCTATCAACAGTTATCAAAGACAAAGATACTGCATCTGGCTCAAGTAACCCATGAGCTGCTTAGCACTAGACACATGGAGAATATACAGGGGGAAGTACTTTCATGTGTTCATAGTGTTTCTCCTAGGTACTTATTTTTGACCTCTCAGCAGCAAGACACTGTGCGCTAGACAGTCATTTTATCTGAACCAGTTCAACTATTTTTATGCTCTGGAGGAAAATATAAAAATAACCCCCCCTCAAATGAAATCCCCATTACATCAGTTCAAAGCAAACGGAAAACTTCTTTTCCTTTCCTTACCAAAAAGCAGTTCAAGTCATTTTGTCAATGATGATTTAAGAAAACCCACTCCTTTCTGGACACCCAAGCAGTGGAACAGCACAAGCACACTGATATTTCTAGTCTGGTGTGCGCTTCCCAGTGCAGTGGCAAGACAGAACATCAAGTTTCTAATGAAGAGAAGACCACAAAAAACATTTTCACTTTTCATTTCTACCCCCAGAACTTGGTGTGTGAGACCACCTCCAACTAGCCCCACAGCAATCCCCTGCAGAGGGGAAGAAGGACCAGTCCCTCCTGTGGCAAGAAGTCAAACGTATCTGCTGATTTTGGAGAGGCAGAAAGCAGAATCTGAAAGTGGAAAATTACAAGGGTATTTTGGGCTAATAAGATATTACAGCTTTCTGATGAAAATGGGAAAGGATCCTATTAACTGTTCATCCAGTTTAGTTTTTTGATTTCAAAGAAGCATTAGAGAATGAAAAAGCACTCTAAAGATTAAAAGACCTCAATCAGAGAAGAACATATGATTATCAGTTTTGTTTTTCTATTGAAACTGTGTGACCCCTCCGCTTGGGCTGAACTCTGCTTGAATGGTAAAATGGGCAGTTTCACAGCGCACAAAGAGATGAACATACAGGTTTTTCCATATTGATCATCCCTGAAGCCCAACAACTCTCCGCTGGTGGCTGCAGAGGCAGCCCTGCAGTGCTGCAGGTTGCCCTTCTGAAAGGGCAGCAACAGCAGCAATCAATCCCTGAAGCAGTGCTCTTCAAAGCAAGGTGATGCTGAGGAAATTTAAAAGTCAAATGCCCCAAAGAATCAACACCTGCTCTCCTGTCTACAGAGACATTCCTGACATTGGGCAGTCAGGAGATGACAATTTATGTGCTGTATCTGCCGTAAATAAAGCCATCAGCGTAGACACGAGAGCTGAAGTCAGCAGTTCCAAAACTAAATCCCTCTTTAAAACCTATGATTAGAAGGAAAAGGATGTCAGAAGCCCAGACCTGCCCTGCCAGCAGCTTGTGGTCACTTGCCAATGTTCAGCTGAAGCAGTCTGCTGGCACACCAGGGCTTGCCAAAGGTTGAATGGCACTTGGAGGTGACGGGAAGGCGGTCCCAAGGAAGACAATAAATCATATCTGATCCCTAAAGAGGTGGAGAGGGCAGCAGAGGTGGAAAAAGTTTTTCTTCAGTTTTTGTTCTTACACTCTGCAGCCCAGACACAGCTGCAGCCCAAGGGGTCCCCTGAGGGTTAGGACTGCACCTCTTAGCTCTCCCTGGAACAGCAGCATCTCTGCAAGGAGCAGGAGAGGGAAAGCAGGAATCGTTAAACCCCAACCCTAACCTCTGCACACTCTGTTACAGCTTCATCCATCAAACGGGGATTTTTACAAGTGCTTTGCAAGCCCTGCTGCAAGACTCCATGGTGCTATCAGTATGGGGATGCAATTTTACACACCGTGAAAACACAGTATTTATATTTGCATGTAGCAAATAACAACAACAACAACAAAAGATGCATAACTGATGTCAATGGCAGAAGGATGATAAGCCTGAATCCTTGATGATAAGCCTGAAGAGAAGCAAGTGTTTGAAAACTACTGTCCTATGTCCAGAGTCACTCCTGAATCCACCATTCATTTTCCTCTCCCCCATTTCATGTCACTTTATCATTGCGCTTTCTCCTCCCTTTCCCCCACCCAAACTGTTTTGCACAAGAACCTATTGCATTTGTTAGCGTAAGGGTCTCCATCATGCAGCCTCTATAACGGCATTTGCTAACATTTCTTTTAACCTAACAGGCTGTGACTGACCACATGTTACTCCATGTCCGGTATTGGTGAGATCAGACCTGAAACAAAACAACAGAAGGAAGCCTTGGCACACTGCGTATCCAAGGATATGACACCGACGATAACTGAAGGTCACCTCCGGATTCAGTGTGCTGTGAAACCAAACCTCAGGCAATCTGGTGGAGTTCTTGCTCTTCTCTCTGCTACGTGTACCACTTAAATGATGAGAAACTACTTACGCAGCATTTAGCAGCCTGTGATTGAAGACGGTTCTGATGCCAGTTCCCCAGCTGTTATTCCTGGTCCACCTCTCTCTCGGGTACGCACAGCAACAGCATTCCCTCTGCTCATTCCAGGAATGAAATCTTTCGTTTCCCCATACGGAGGAAAAGGACGAATGCACTGGCTTATTCCGACTGCAGTCCACATGTCAATGCTCTACACAACGGTACGCTCGGGCCACACATCAATCAACCATGCAGCTTCACAGAAACAAGCAGGCAGACCTACAGTTTTTTTAATTGCCCTTGGTACGGAGGATGACACCAAAGAAAAAGCAGAGCCAGCGTACCACTGTGCTGCACAGATCCATCTGAGAGGCTAATGCGGCTGGGCACAGTTTATAACAGATGTTCTGAATTATGTCAGAAGCCAAGTTCACCGACAAGGCCAACAAGGCACCAATACAAGACTCTACCCTTCAAGGCCTGGGTGGCCCATTCCTTAGACCTTGATGAGCTCTGGGTCTCAGATGCCTAAAGCACCTCTTGAGTCAGGAAACTCTTCCTAAAAGAGCTGCTAAAAAGTTCATCTAAACATGCTCTGCTTCCAAAGAAATGCATAAAAACCAAATAGAAATAGCGCTGCACAGGGTAGAATACATCTCACAGAAATGAAGTGGGCACAGGCCTCAAGGTTTCATGTATTCAGCCAAGTTCCTTTCAGGGTTTTATTCAACACCATTCTTGTACAACGTGCTGAGTTTTCTTTCACTGTTTGTCCTTAGTGATCTTTTGCTTCTCCAAAGAATTCGGAGGGCAGCATGAAGGAGAGGAGACAGCAGGTATTTAGCTGTAGCTGTAGTATCATGTCTGGTAAAAGCATAGAAGCTACCCTGCCACAAATACCACTCGTGAGGGGTTGGTGCCTAACACCCAGGCTCTTCCTACCACGTGTTCTTCCTAGGATGCATCTGTCAGCCAGTCCTACACTGTCCTCTCAGGTTGTGTGCTCACTGTTTCATGAGCTAATATTTGATTCTTCAGAGATGTGCGTTTTGAACACATCTGGGACCTGACTGTCAAAATAATATATGTATGAAAACTGTATCCGTATGAAGAAAAATTGAGCAATATCTACAAATAAACTACTCTTCTGGAATTGTGGTCTTTCAACTACACAATTGGAGGCTGGAAAACGGGTACCAGATATCCAAAACTGACGCAGACAAAATAACTTGGTCAAAGGAGAATGAGCTGCAAGTTCACACTAAGTCCTTTACCAGTGCAAGTGGAAATTTTCTTTGAAGCTGTAAATGACTATAAAAAGAAAAATCAAAGTCAGGATATACCAATAGCCTTTCTAAGATTTCATGCAGCAAGAAAATATGCTGAACGTACATATCCAGGAAAGCTCTATTTAAAAGAGTCTGGTTTCAGGTTGCTGCTAAGTGACCCAGAATAGTTCAATGGAACTGGAGTAGTTCAGTGCCTGTAGAGAAAAATGAGTGAAACAACGGTGCCCAGTCAGTGTGTGGGCAGAATGCTTGCATTGCGCAGCATGTTTTACACACGTGCCAATAAATGGGATCATAAACTTTTTCACAAACTATGAATTTCCATTATCGCCCGCTCAGCACCACCAAATGCAGGGTACGTCACTCATCTGCCTCGTTAGACGAACATAAACTCCTCAGTCTTTCAAGAAACTTCTCTGGTGACACAGTTGTCTGTTCTGTGTTTTGAAGGCTTCATCTCACAACACAGGTGACATTTTCCCATTTCAGCAAGGACAAGCTGGAGATCCATGAGAAAACCCATGCCTACCTCACAGATCCCACAACTGAACCATGGCCGCCAGCCACGGGAGAACACTCCCGGTGCACGATGCCCCACAACCAGCTGGGAGGAGCTTCACCGCCAAACCACAGGGTGGAAGGATCTGTGGGGTGCCACAACCCAGACCCCAGCACAGATCAGCTCCAACAGCCAGATATGGCTCATCAGCAGGCTGGAAAAAAGGCTGAAGAACAGTGCAGCGACAGGGGCCACAAAAGGCCACGAAACCACCAAGCCGAGGAGGGGGCGTGAAGCTGAAGCCAACACTGTGAACGCTCAACAGATGATAAAACAAGCAGTAGACAAACACCTGCAGACCTTTCTCCCCTTCCCCATGTCCCACGCTCCTGGATGTGGAAAAGGAGGTACTCGCTACGTTGCTGGGAGGTACTGCTATGCCACACACCAGCATCTGGGATTTGTTGAAGCCCATTCTGGATTAATTGTATAGCTTCCCTCACTACTCAATCCCAGCGAAAAAAACACAAATAAAAAATCAAGTTTTACATAGTAAAAATGCCTTTCCAAAATCAAGTAGTGAAAGATAAAAAGAAAGGTTTAAATGAATTTCTGAATTAGAAGTAATCAATTTGGTGGTGTAGTAGAAAAGCTCTTTTGATCTGTTTGGTTTTTTAGTTGATTGGTTGGTTTAATCTGAACCATCCATCAGTCTAAAGCTCTGTACAATTCCTACATTATCCAAGTAGGCACTGCTGATTCATAGCAAGGATTAGTAACAAATCTGTGCCACCCCAGATCCATTAAAACTGCAAGTTAGTGGATGGAAAAAAGGCAGTTGCATCTGATAATTAAAATGACCTTTCCCACAGACTTCTATTTTTCATTACCGGTATCTTTTCCAGTTATACAGATCCACTGGTACACGGTAACATCAGGGCTCTGCCTGAACTGTGGAGATGAGAAGAAGATAGTCTTTACCACCAAAACAGGAGAAGCCTCACACAGTGCAATTCAGTACTGCATATACAGTGCACAATAGTGCAAAACCACTGGTACAATTTTATTCTTCTGAATTGTGAAGATACTTTAATGAACCCTATTAAACCCAAGCATCAGTACCAGTCCTAGCATTAAATTGTTGGATACCGAGCAGTCTTTCCGTGGAAAATTTATGACCAGAGGAAATGATCTAGCCTTGATTTTTTAACAGCATCCATCCATTTTTTAATGGAAGAGGGGGTGATCCAAGATTTCAAAGGCTATTCAAAGCGTCCTCTACCTAGAAGAGGGAAAGTAACCTGCATCGGGACACCTGCCACAGCTCCCGAAACACAAGATGACAACTGGGTACAGCTGCTGCTGCCAGGGCCCATTCACTTCATCAGCCACTGTTCTCCTCAGTAGACCAGGAAAGTACTCGCAAGGTCTCATCAGAGCCATCCTGCCCATTTTGGTTATAAAACCAAACCATCCTGACCTTTTACCTCACCCCTCCAGCCAGTATCATCAGCGCCCGTTGCCAAAGCCACGGTGCAGAGCCCCAGGGCTGATGGGCAGGTGGACAGGGATGCCCAAGCCCCTTCCACGCGCCGCAGACCTCGCTCCCCAAGCTGCCCACCGGCCTGTCACCCCACAGGATCAATCACAGAATGGCAGGGGTTGGAAGGACCTCTGGGGATCACCTAGTCCACCGCCTCTGCCAAAGCAGGGTCACCCCAGCCCTGCCCTCCCCCAAGGCGCTCAAGCGAACGTCCCGCAAACTCAGCAGCCCGGACGAGAAGTACAGACAGCTCATGAGCTATTTTCCGGCAATTTATTACCAAATGCAGCATGATCCGAGGAAAAAAAAAAAACTAACTGATATTTTTGTTTCTCTAATTTAGAAAATGAGGGCGCAGTCTCCTCCAGAACGCGGATGCCACAGAATCAGTGGTGGGTTTTTCCTGGTATTTTGTTCACAGTTCAAACATTCAAATCACAGTCTCAATAACTCTTTGTTGAATGTTTAGCACAGTTAAGCTCTATTTTTATCTATAGAAATATCATTTCAGATGTCACAGGTCACCAGCGAATGCTGAGCACCACATTCGTGCAAGGTGGCATTTCTCCTCGGATCTACAACTCCAGACCGGCTGCTGGAAATGCCTTTTTCTCCCGAGTGGCAGCGTTTCCACCAAAACACAATTAACAATGTAACACATCACTGCAGCTTCTCCGCAGCTTCCATTTGCAAACCGGTGCTAATCTCTGTCGGATCCCAGCACCGCGCTCTCCTCAGCTTCCTTTCCTCTTCACCCTCCCCCCTGAAATTCAGAGTCGCAAATCTACAGGAAAACGTGTGAAGACACTTTCTGAAGAGATGTAAAATGGAGAACCGAGCGTCTGCTATGTTCCTCGCTCAAAATAAGCCTGTGTGCCTTTTGTACAGTCCATATGCTTATTTTCTTAACAATTTTTGAAATTCCCATACTGATACCAGACATGACCATGCTGTAATGCTCCTTCCTCAGCTTCAGGCTTTTTTCCCCTGAAGGTTTGCTCCGCTGAACAAACCCAGAACAGCTCCAGCCGTTCCCAAGTTAGGTACTGGCTGTGCTGGCGCTGAGCAAGCGCAGCTCCACCACCACCGAGCTGCTTTTAGCTCCCATGCTGCCTGAGGCTGAGCATCTTCCCCCTCCCTCATCACATCCCATTTAGTGATGAGCCATCTATCCTTACACGCTTTCGAACCCTAAAAGCCTTAACAAGGTCTCCATCAAAAGAGCGTGTCTCTGTGTGTGCTTCTATCAAGGCCTTTGCCCCAAAACAGAGGAGATGTCAACACAGGCAACAGAAAATCAGAACTAGGTCTTACCCTGCACACGTTTCGTTCAGCTGTCTGGACTGGCTCGGTGCCTGCTGGAGCAGTTCAGACTGGCACAGGAGACGTGGAGCCAGATTCCCCTGCCAGCTCCTGGTAAGACATCTGAACAGATACCCCCATTTTGGGAGAAGTTTAATTGCAAATGGTAATTACGTCCTGCCTTCGGTGGGCTCCTGCTCTTCTAAGCCTGAACTGCTGGACTGCCTCACCTGTTACGGACACAACTAACCAGCCCGCTGCCAGCTACACATCAAATGCAACCCCCGTCAGGTGGTAGCTCGGTCTGTCAGCCCCACTTTTCTTCCTCTGTGAGATACTGACAACATTGGAAAGTCTTAACAAAGAAGCTGAGACCATGGGAAAAGTCCTTCGCTCCAGAGAGAGCAGTGCCGGCTGTTATCTCTGCTCTCCAGTTCTCAACCAGCAATACAGCAGGAACAAATGCATTCATTCCTACCCTGAATGGTAGCTTTACAGAAAAGTCTGGACTGGAACCCCAGTTTTTTGGTGGCTTTAATCAAATGGAACCAAGGCACACAATTGGAGTGGGGCGAGTGGGTAGTTCACCATCCAAAATTTGAAATTGACCTTTTTTAATCTGCTTTGATTCACCTCTAATCTCACACATTTTTTCCTAAATTCTGAAAAGGTATAGAAATGAGGCCATGATACAATTTTAAATAAATATGTTACCATTTCATTTCAAAATGTATGCTTAGAAAACTTACATAATTAAAATATTTACAGTAAGAGCTGATTAAGTGATTAAGTATGCATAGTTTCCTTTTTTAAAAAAAATATGTCTGACTCTTATCTCTGAGTTCTTCTACAGCATATATTTTCATTTAATTTTAAGCAATAGAAATTCAGGTTTTAAGTTTTACACAGATTTACAGAACAAGTAACTTTTAAGATCATTATGGTGTGAAGTTTTAACTGATTTTTTTTGGTAGTCAGAATCAAGTGGCAGATATCACTCCACCGGGACCTGCAAAATTGGTCAGCCGGGTAAATTTGTTTGGCTTTCTTCTACGCTCTTTAGACACCTCACCAATTACTACTTCTTTCCAAAGAGGCCTCCAAACTTGTTTGTGCTCTCCTTATATATATGATTTAACACTTTACAAAGGCTAGCTTGTTAACCAGTCACTTAATTAACACAGTGAATATACATTTGAATGTCTGATTGTTTCTGTTCAAGATAGCGAAGTTTCTGTAATAACATTCGATTTCCACAGTAAGATGCAGGAATTGTTGTAGTCTACTCAAAGCAATAAATTCTCTCTCCTTAGATGTGATTATAGCAAGGAGGTTTCCATTTGGAATTATTTTAATAATCATTAAAGGTAAATGATTAGTACTATGAATTTGTATTTATTTCTTTTATTTTCAAAACTTGGTAGAACAGAAACAATACACTCACTCTATTGGGAAATCTATTTGTGAAACACATTGTCCCATCTATTCTGTTTTACTTCAAAGTGCTGCTTCCAGCTACCTGTAAGTAATGAGAATCTGGAGGAGAAAAGGTACATAAAAGTGAGTTAGTCATTAATAAGAGGAACTGCATGGACAGCATGTATGCTTTCTTCAAAGTATAAGTAATAAAACTACAAATACAGAACAGAAAAAGCTAGCATTGCCTTTGCAATAATTCTTCTTCCTAAAAGCATCGTGTGCTGGCTTTATGCGATACGCCTTCCACGTTCAAGTGGAGAGCTTCCAGCCACAGCAATAACAGGATGTTTCCATCAATAATCAGCTGAGGTTTATTTTTATTCAGTTCAATTCCTTCCACATTTCTGGCTTTTCCAGCAAACAAATGAAAGTTCAAGGGGAAAGAAAACAAATATTCCTCCAACCCTCACACGCTCATCTTCTTAAGCTTTTTTTAAGCTCTCTGAGGTAAACAGCAAGCACTTGTAGTGACAGTTTCTGAGTAATGATGGGGAAGAGCGAGGAGGTGGTTGAAAGCACCACTGGCTTCTTAATGCACACTCTTTTATACTACTCCGGGAACACATGTTCAATCACTGCTTATGAAACAGCTTTGACAACACGGAGAGGAGCTTTTTGCTTGATGTTTGTTTAAGTGAGACTATATCTATTTTAGAAGCAATTGCTTCTATGTTTTTTTCTTTTTGTATTTTTTTGTTAAACAGAAACAACCCACGGTCTTAATAACAGACTAGTGAGTGGCTGTCTTCTCTGGAGACTTCATTATCATGAGGTTTCACTGCACTCCAGCTCCTCTGAGAAGACATATAAAGAGAACATAAGAAGGGTAGTGTAGAATTTCTAATACTTGAGCTTCTCAAGAAGAAAAACAAGCGAGACATTAGAAAAACCCTATCCCCACTGATGGACCTTTCTTCAAAATGTCAAAATCACACCATTGCACATGATGCCTACTTCCAAGAAAGCAACAGGATCAGCTTTTCATTTTTGAACACAGAACATAAGTATCACGTTAATACTTCAACAAAACATGTTTACAGACATCCCTGCATATGTACGGTACTATTTTGTGCCTTGGAGAAAGCTTTTCTTAGGTGAACAAAAGCAGCAGCAAACTGAATTAGACTTGAAGCCTGAAACGGAGCACGTGCAGCACATTTGAAATGATTTTGCAACATCGAATTTAACCCTGTTTGAGACAGATTATATTGGCAAGATACTTAAGGCAGGGACTGCAAACCACTGTGCTGTTGTAAGCACCTACTTCTTATTTCTTATTAAAGGCACTGTCACTGGCCTTCTTTCAGTCCGGGAAATAAGGGTCCCTCTTCCCTGCTACGCTTTTCATGCATGGATGGCCACAAGGACTGTGTAGCAGCTCTTCAGAGGCTCAGCTGCGAACCTGGGATTACAGGGTCGCAGGCAGCTCAGGCTGGACGGGAGCTGGGGTGTCCCTGGCCCGGCCGTGCCACAGCAGGCTCAGCGCTGAGATTGAACTGGGCTGCTCTGGGCTGCGACCCCTCGGGGCTGGAACCCCCCAGAGCCAGCTGGCACAGCCTCCCTGGGCAGCCTGCGCCTCTGACCCCCTGGCCCAGGGACAGCCTTTTCCTTCTGCAGCACCCGAACCTGTTTCGCTTGGTCCGGCCGATGGCCCTTGTCTCTCTGGCTCCCTCTTCTCGACCACCTCCCCATGGGTACCGGGCATATGGACCATCACGCTCTTGATACTCCAGAAAATGGTTCCTTCCCTGGAGGAAAGTGCATCCTATTTTACAGGGGAACAGGTAAGGTGAATTGCACCGACAGCCCATGCCAAGTCCACAGCACCACCTGACTCCTCGCGTCAGGGGTGAAGCCGCGTTCCTGCGTCTGAGCCCGGCTCTGCTACAGGCAGGATCGGAGCTAGGCCAGTGTCTTCTCTTCCAGGCACAAGCTGTCCCCGTAAGAGCATCCCATTCATGCTCTGGAAGAAGTGGCAACAGAAACACAGAGATCTGCTCCTCAGTTCCAGGGCGGCTTCTCTTTTTTGCAGAACAGTTTATAAAGCCAATCCTCCAAATTTTTACTCATACTACAGCAGAAAAGCTCCAGCACTCCCACTGTATCCTGGATTTAAATTAAGATGAAGTGCCATATGATTGCTTAACACCTTGTTACAGCATCTGCCAAAGCTAACAACGCTATGCACAACCGGCTAAGCCCTAAGAAATGTAGATACACTTCAAGTGTTAGGCAAACCACAGCCTTCTACTTCATACCATGGGGGAAATTCTGGTTACATTTCAAATACTATTTTCAGAACTGGTTGTCCACTCAGAGACAGAATTTCTAGACACCATCTTCCTATCTTCTGCTTCCTTTAGTCCTCCTGTCTAACCAAACCCCATCCACAACAGACAGAAGAGACCTTCCAAGGTCTCTATATAAATACTTACAGGACAAATCTTACCAACACTATTTAATAGAAACTCTCTTAGCTAGGGACTGTAAAATCCACGTTTGTAGATACAGGTTGCTTATGAACAAAGCATACCACATATTGCCCAAGAATTAAAGCTATTTTTGATGAGGCAAAGGGAGGGCATAGACTCACCTCAATGATAACCTCTCTGGCATCACAGAGTGATATGTCACAGAGCACTTTCATTAGTTAGTATGAAATATCTAACAGCTGCCAACGCTTCTGCTTCCGTCTGAGAAAAAGCAAGACACCTTGTAATGAAGAAATTATAAATATTGATGGGTGAGGTGTTCAGCTAGAGCATACAGATGACACAAGATCCACAATTAAGCAAAGCAAAACCTAAAGGAGGTGTCAAGCCTGAGCAAAAGGGAATATTTTATCCAGACAGAACACATAGTTGCGTGAATTTTTTGTCAAGTATCTCAGCCTCAGTCATTAGACATGGTACAGAGATCGTGAAATACCACACTCCCAGGTGTTTTCTGTAGTGCACATGAACAGACACACAGCCACAGAGCTCCCACATAAACACTCCCAAGGATATAGGATAACTCCAAGACGTTTCCTAATCAGAGTATGTTTTGTCGTGGGGAAAATGTGCTTGCTTTAATGCACTACTGTCTTGAAAGTATGAAGAAGTTGCACTATTAAAAGCTCTGGGCAGACAAACTGGAACTTTCTTCCTCTCTGGTTCTCCGCATTTTCATTTTTGTTAGTTCCTTTTCTTTTAAGGCCTATTACAGAGGTACTGCTAACCATTTTGTATTCACAACTAACTCAAAATACTGTGAAGAGTATCCTAGTGACATTCCCCTTCAATAAGTCAGCCTGCTCCATCAGGAATAATAACCACAAAGACCAGACCCAAAGATCTGAAGGCATTTGGGATGGCCTTGTAAAAACGGCTTGCGTACTTCAGTGATGTCCATTTTAATACTTCTTTTTATTGACCTGTTGGCTTCTCTTTATGCAAACTGAGTCGCAGGACGTCGATCCGACCCAAGGATGACTCTGAAGGATTGATTGCAGAGGAGGAAGCTGTACCTACCCAAGAGGTGCTGAATGCAGCACCTCTTCCAAGGGCACTTCAACAACTCTGCAGCTGGGTTACTAAACACAGTCACAAGTTACTCAGGAACCCATGGACAAACTTGTGCATTTCCCAAATAATTTTGTAAACTGGTTTCAAAGGTAATCGCAAAATGCTACAATAAAAGGCTGCCCATTCGCCCATGAGGACTGGAAAGCAGAACACATCATTCCCCCGTCCTGCATCAGCAGGTGTTCAGATCTGCAAACACATACAGTGTACTGCGTACTACAAACCCACTTCACCTTCCTCCATCTGATGGAATATGTGGACAGGATGGGAAAGCCAACAGAGAGGAAAATAACGCACTGCTATCATTATGCATGCAGCAAATACTGCTTAATCTGGATTAAAGAAGAAAAAAGCAAAAAGGGCTCCCTGATCTGCAATTGCTTCTCTGGGATCTTCCTAAGGACACCACAGAAAATTGAAGGTTTTTAATCAAGAGCTGCAGCCTTGCAGCACAACCTAGCTCAGACCTGCCCCCACCTCTGCTTCTTCTCCTTTTCAGAAGAAAAGCTTCCGCCGTGTGTACTCAGCGCTGGCTGAACACCCCCTGCCCAAACGCCTCAGCCCGGCCACCCCTGACCCAGCCCCACGCTCGAAGGCAGCTCAGGGCACGCGTCTTCCCATGAGCAGTGCAGACCTGAACCAGCTGGTGAAACCACCACCTCCCTTCGCTGACACCGGTTCCCAGGCTGCAGGCAGGCTCGCGGTCTCGGCCGCAGCTGAACCACGCTCGGGGCTCCCGCTTCCAGCCCCACCGCCGGCCATCCCACCCCAGCCACGCTCCCGGCCTCCGGGCAGGGACCACCATCCCCTCCCCGCCCTCGCCAGGGCAGGGGTTTACACACCCTGCCCCGTCTGTCAAAGTGGCTCAAGCTGAACACTTCTGCTGGCAGGGGTCCGAGATCCCTTGGACGCACCTTAACCGGGACAGACCTACGGATGCTGCCACATCCCGCGCTTCTGGGAGCGATGCGGCTGCTGGTGCAGGGTGGGGGGTGAGACCCCGCTGTGGGAGCTGCCTTTAAAGCAGCGGGGAGGCCCCCAACGCGACGCACGGGGCCCGGCGGCAGCTCCTCGGGGCGCAGGGAGAGCCCTGCAGGGCTGCCCAGGGGGCCAGGTCCATCCGTCGGGGACAGAAGGACGCCTGGCTCCATCGGAGCCCAGGACGACGAGGCAGGGCAAGACATTAACGACAGCGTACGGGCTTGCTCCCAGAGAAACAGATGTTCTCACGCACCTCGTTCCTCCTCTCGCTAATATAAACCAGGAGAATAAAGTCAAATGTCATCGCTATACAAGCACGGCGCTCTCTCTTTAGCACGGAATGGAGGCTTTTATAATATATAAATGATTTCTAAAAGATGTAAAGGAGACCTTAGTGCAACTGGAATGAAGATGAATATTTAAAAAGAAATTAACATTATCCACTAAGCACTTTACTAAATTGGTTTGATTTATATATGTACGTGCATGCCCAGACGGCAAGTCCAGTTGATAGGATTTCTACCATTGGAAAAAAACTAGCAAATCAACTTACTACACTATTAAAGCTTTCTAAAACACAAACCAAACCAAAACAAATACCCAAAGCGATTTTTTAGGGAGGTAATGAAAGAGAGAAGAAAGGGAGTATTGTGATGGTATTAATGTTGGAAAGACAATGAAGGAGAAAATGGGCAATTACCCATAAATACAGCTCTTTAGTTAAGTAACAAAAATCAGAACAATAACCACCACTTCAAAGTCAATAAAACCATCATGTATTTATAAAGGTGTTGTTAGATAAACTCACAATACCTTTTTGCATTTCTCCTCCATTACCCTTCTCCTGTCATGACACGGGGAGAGCGCTACAGCATCCCGCTATGCAGAGAAAGCAGAAGAGGACATCTGGATGCAGACACAACCAGAAGAAACAGCAGCGGCAGTGGGAAGCAAATTAAAGGCTAATCAAAAACTTGTAAGCAATTTAGAGAGACTGACTGTGGAAGAAAGTGGGGTTACTGTAACCACAGTAATCAAGTGTTTGGACTGAGTCAAGATAACAAAAGAAAATCACTGCACTATCGGCTATCAACCCTGTATCTAGAAGTATTAAATTATGGGCCAGGAAAGCAACAGGTCAGTTTATGAAATTGAGGAGCAACAGCATTTATATGTACCTCATTACCAGAAACATCTCCGACAAATAGAGCTTATTTTGAGCTGACTATGGAGGAGCAAAGGCATGATCAAAACTTCAAAGGCTCTGCACTCCCAAGGAGCAGAGAAATCGAAAAATATAATCACCAACCCTTGAGTAACAGAAGCTATGAAGCTCAGTGTCCTCTGGAGCACCCACGTGAATTTTCTGATGTCTAATAAGCTGAATGCTTGCTACAGCTCTTCCCTCAGTGGGGGCATCAACCTCATCTCTCTCATCTCCCTGGTCACCAGCCGTCTGGAGGTTTGTAAGAATTTCACCCCTTTGAAATCTCTACTCTTCTACTTTTATTGGTTGAAATCGATCCCCACAGGTAAAAAATTACTGCGGGGCAATGAGAAGAGCTATCAGTCAGACGGCATTATTATTATTATTTTAGCTTCATCTCCTTAGGAAACCAGGTTGAAAAGAATATAGTCAGGACAGATAGGAAGAAATAACGAACCGAAATCTCAAATGGGAAAAACTTCTAAAACCAGAATTATTAAGTCAAGTACAGAAGACATTATTTCACGTGAGGAAAGACAGATTTGGGAGCTTTTCAAAAACAGATCACCATTCCTGACTTTCTAGGATTTCTGCTAAGCCATAGTCTTAGGCTGCAATGAAAATCTGGATGATCCCCTTGTAAAAATGTAAATGCCAGAATCTTAGTCCATTCTAACACAGATGTCGCACTGTCCAAATACTTCTACCAGATAAGATTGCTTGGGTTCATTTTTGTAATTCTCCCCTCTCAGTGCTGCTGGCGATCCCGTGGGTCTGAGTGGCCGGTCTGGATGCCTGGATGTCTGTTTGCGGAACAAACGAAGCCATCAATCCGAGATCCTGCGCTGTGTCACCGCTCACAAAACCGCGAGAACAAGGAGCACACTGGGGAGAGAGACTCTGCAGTGCAGGCAGGCTCTCTGGCCATCAAGATACGGGGAGAGCACAGAAATTCCCCTCACCTTTCCCCCAAAGCCAGTCGGGAGGGAGCCATGCCCAGAGAAGCGAGCAAGGCCCTGGAGCATCTTCACCGGAAAGATCAACCAGTGAAGCCCAGCAACAGCCCGGCAGGAGTTTGGGGAACGTACGATCTCCCACAAGAGTGACCTTCAGCTGACGGGGAAAACTACACACAGAATCCTCACAGATTTTCATCCCAGGTTTAGAAATCGAAGGAAACAGTTACATTCTGAACGATTCATTAAAACCACCATTGTACTAAACCAAAATATTATTTGAACAGGACAGATCAATAAAGGGACACAAGGGAACAATTTTGCACTTCCAGACAGATTAACAACATGACCTGACTGAATTTCTCTCTCTCTGCATTACATGATTTGCATCAGTATTTTTTAAATTTGCCATGATTTTGAAGCTCATGTATACTTTTACAACATTCTGATGTACGTTATGCTGTTTTGCTTAAATTTATTACTGTCCTGACACATCCAAGCCAAAATAAAGTAGACTGGTCTCTATTCCAACAAGGTGTATTTCAAAACCAATCTACAGAACCAAACCTTCACTCCAACAGTACAGTAAAGTGACTGCTTTTAGAAGTTACTTGTGTATTTCTATTGAAGTTTCAATTTATCTTACTTCCATATAAGTAGTTTTTATCAACCACAACGTAACATTTCATGAACATCATAGGACAAAAATTTAAGTTCATCATTTCAAAGGGAATATTAACAATCGGAGCAAAAAAAAAAACCAACCCAGACCATTCTCATCCCCACGACTTCTTCAGTGAGAAAAGTAAACAAAGTGTCACAGTCTCTCCTTCAGTTGTTTTCAAAGTCTCTGTTCTGACCCAATGTTTCATCCACACTATGTTGTTGCTAGCTACAAAAGGTCATGAAGTTATACTGGCTATGTCAATATGACTTGTGAATTCTCACATTCATAATTCCTAATCACAAGGCCCCCAAAGACAGCTAGGATTTTCTGGGAATCACCAAAGCCTCATGACTTTTCAAATTTCAAATCTTTAAAAACTGAGTGTATCTGCACCTACCAGACAAACAGTAAGCTGTAGATCGTTTTGTCTGTCGCTTCAGGAGTGTTTTGAATACTCTTATGTTTCTCCCTTTGCTAAGAGCACCTGCCTGCTCTTCAGAGTCCACAAATAACTTTTAATAAATGCAGAGGAGTGCCATTTATAACTGAATTAAGAAAAAAAATCTCCTACTGCAAACATTTTGTTGCAATCAGAAAGGAAAACTCCTGCCTCGCGAGTGATGGAAGCACAAGGACCCTCCCGGCAATCAGGGCGCGATGAAAGTCCGTGATGGATTTCAGCTGATTTTCCAGGCACACCTTTCGCCCCCACCAGCCGCGCGTTCGCCGCTCGCCCGTGCGGCTTCAGCTGCGGGCTCCAGGCGCGCCGGTGGTTTCTCAGAGACGTGTTTCAGCGTCATGAAGCCGTGTCGCCCCGTAAATAACGCCGGCATTTTTACCCTCCGCTCCTGATGTTTTCACCGCTGGTCACCCCGACCTCAGAACCACCACGGCAGTACCAGGAGACGGGGACGGGAACTGCACCTGGAGCCCTCCCGACTGCTTTTCTGCCGGAGGAAAACTCTGCTTCGCCTTCCCCCCCCGGTTTCTGACGCCCGTTACCGGCTGCGCTCCCCCCGCAGCACCCGGGGCAGGGCGGGCTCCCCCACCGCAGGCCCGCGGCCGGACGCGGGACTTCGCGTCCCCCGCAGCAGCTGCTTCGCCTCCCCCCTCCCGGGCACCGGGGCTGCGCGGCCTCCGCCGGGACCGCTCCCCGGACCCCCG
>Ga0065711_1034898_pt1 | contig 23084 bp, 13 predicted proteins | sample Hoacrofraction12_FD_59098 | JGI IMG/M metagenome (GOLD analysis project Ga0065711, IMG submission 59098) | Hoatzin crop microbial communities from Cojedes, Venezuela - Epithelial fraction 12 v2 (version 2) | ecosystem: Host-associated > Birds > Digestive system > Esophagus > Crop | place...
CCAGGGCTCCGTCACCCTCAGAGGGAAGAAGTTCTTCCTCGGGTTCAGCTGGAACTTCCTGTGCCTCAGTTTGTGCCCGTTGCCCCTTGTCCTGTCGCTGGGCACCACTGGACAGAGTCTGGCCCCGTCCTCCTGACACCCACCCTGCAGATCTTTATAAGCATTTATCTCGCAGGCAGCTGTTGGTGCAGCTCACAGTCCTACTGAGACGGTTTGGCGCTGTGTTCCAGAACCGAAGCATTTGCAACATCTCCCCACCTGATGTGACAGCTTGCACATTAATATATCATTCTCAGAAACAGATTTGGTCTCGTACATTATGTTTACAATCAGAATCAAAGTACATTAGAGAAGAAGGATAATGAAGTCTTAATCATAGATAGCAATCAAAATTGGGCAAGACTGTGATTCATTAACATGAAGTGGTTAGTTTAAAAAAAAAACCAAACCAAAACCGAAAACCCACCTCAAAAACTGTTGTTTAGAGCAAGTGAATGGTAGTAAATATATGAAAAAAAAAATCTTAGTAAAATTATTCGTGGTTTGTTTGGCAGGCATGTAGCACTGGTATCTTGAACTAACATCTTGGCTACACCTCAGTGGCAGGGATTTTCATAAACGTGCATGTTTTTTCCTTATTCTTAAAAAATACGAATGCAATTCTTTACGGACAGAACATTTCTCAAAATATTATGAAGGAATGTAAAACTTAAAGGGACCTCAAGGGATCATTTAGTCCATTTTCTTGATCTGAGATAAAAGTTAGGAGAAAGGGACATCTCCTCCCTGACAGAAGCAGGAAACTCCATGACCTCTCTCTTTCACTACAACACTGTGCAATAACACTGAATTGCAATGACCTCTGCTGCAAATCAGAGTAACTTCTGCCCTTTCCCCAACTGATGTAAGACACAACTGATCAGTCCTTTCAGTAACTAGCTCTCACGTGGTAGAAAATCTGTCAGTCTAGTTGTCTTTTTCTAAGCTACAAAGCCTTACTCCTTCAACCTCTCCTCAATGATCCTAGTCTTCATTTTGTTGTCCTTCTTGCTGTACTTGCACATTCATATACTGAAATATATAAAACATACTAAGTGATAGATTATATAGATATACACACAGTTCTCCTTTCCCACTGAAGGCTACAAGAACGTAAGCCTGCTTTATACAATTGCCAATTACAGACCAGTTTCCAAGTCAAACACTAATGGAATTTTTATTAGTAGCAACAAGTAAAAAAATACAAAGTTATTGAAATGCTGCAAGCAAAGCACAACAACTATCAATAAACCAAAGAGCATTTCATCCGTTGCACAAAGCATTATGGGAAACTATTTGTTGCTCTGCACACGTGTGTGTATATATATATATATAAAAAATCCTGCTATTATTTCACATAGCAAAGCTAGTTAATTAATGAAATCACTTCTCCACCCATAAACTTTGGCTAAACCTCCCTCTCTGGTCCCCTCTTCTGCAGCACGCAGTGCAACGCAACCTTCTACTATAGAACACGTTTGCCCTAGCAGGATTCATTTTAATCAGACACATATCATTAAATTATGACTCAAATACCAAATTTGCAACTTTCCAAATTAAAAGTGCTCCCAGAGGCAAAGGTTTTCTTATTTACAGTCACAGCGGTAAGCCAGCGCATAGCTTCATGACTCTCTTACTGGCAGCCTGCTACACTGCCAACGCTGTGATTCACAGATAGCAAGAAACAAATAGTGGTCGCTGCAAGACACTTCTCATCAATTCAGGGAATCCAAACGTCTCCAAAAACTAATGGGTAACAACAGATGAACACTTCTGCCTTTTTGTAATTAGTTAAAATAGAGAAAGATTTGAAGCAACATAAAAATGATTATGCAGCGATTTCAAGGTTAGTTTCCGTAACGGTCTGATTCCATCCTACCAACCAACTGGTCCAAGAGGAGAATAAAACAGGGGGTTCCATGTTCATCTGAAATTATTCACAAACTACAAGGCTCAACATGCTGCAGTTTCTGAACATGATTAAATCTACGGAAGTCAATACCACTGCTCTATCGTGTTGTCGTGAGCTGCCTACAGAGGTCTGAAAGTAGAACCTGTAAGCAGGATGTAAAAGCCAAGAGATTCACAAGAGGTGGGACAGGGAAGGTCACACCAGTCGCTGTGTCTCCTCCATAAAGCTGCATGCCCAGCATGCCACCGCACTCCACAGTCCAAGCTTTTTGAAGTTACGTAAATACAAATCCACCAAGGAAGCGACAATATTACTATAAAGACACATGGTAACAACCCCTATGTTTAGCCTCCCTTACGCTTTCCACAAGGAAAAAACCCCACAAAATCTATCACTGTAAGAGTACACAACATTTTATTTCATCATTGCACCAGAACGTGACCCACTGAATACAAAGCTACTGCCCTGTCAGGCTGCTGTCCTGTCACCGCTGCTTCGACAGCAGTTCACACCTTTTATTCTCTAGCTTTGACTTTCCTGGCAACGTTCTCGACAAATGCAATATCCTACGTAAATCAAATACAGAATAAGACTGACAGCACAGGGTTCCCCCCACACACTTCTGCACTTTGTTGTTGTTGTTTTAAGTAACTGCGGCATTCATAGGAGTCAGAAAACCTACTGGCAAGCAGCGCATCGTCTTCATTGCTTACATAATGCACATGGATTCAACATGATCGCAAGAACAGTTCATCAGCTACTGTGTTGAAGCTTCCCTGACTCCACAGCAATTATGTGACTTAGGGAGTCAGCTTGGCAGAAAATTAATTAATGTTTTAGCTGCTCCAACAGGCTTTCTGCAGGGCTGGAGATGCCTATCCCAACTGCCCAATGTCAATACTCACAAAGTTCTTTTTCCCACTGAAGTATGCCTTTGTCTGTTAGAACAAAATTCACAGCCCAACTATTATTTGAAACTTCACAAAATCAAGCTCACCAAGTACAACTATAAACCACACCAACGCTGTATTTCATCAGTCAGAAAGAATAAAAAGATAAAAGGAAAAAGGAGAAAATCAGCCACACTCTGTCAAGAAACCTAACGTCTAGCCAGATAAATAAAACCCAAGAAAACCTACCTCCAAAATCAAAGAAACCATTTACCCTACCCACTCTATCAGCATTCTCAATTAAAAGACAAATATCAAAGTTATGGCAAAGGTGCCTTTTAAAAACAGTTTTTAGGGTATGCCGCATGTGGCATAACCATAAGTTGTTTTCAGATACCAGCTGCCAGTTCAGAAATTGTAGGAGATTTTTGTTATTTTGGTGAAACTTGTCCTAACTTATCCTTTTTTTTTAGCTCTTTTTGATGACCACTGGATAGATGGGTTGTATCAGCCTGGAATATTTTCAAGTGCTTACTTACATGCTTACCTAAGTTTGATCAGTTCAGCCAAGCTTAAACCAGACACCCCTTTCTCTAAACAAATTAATTAAGTGCTTTATCTGCAATCAATTCATTAGCACTTAATTAACACTTGTTTGTTCACACTTCTAAGGCACATTCTCAATTATTTTTCAAGCGTAGTTGCCCCCTTAATGGTAGATTTCTATCAAGGATAAAGCAATTTGTGGCTGTAACGAATTAGCAGATTAAAACAACCTTAGGTTCCCCAGAGTCACTGCAAATTATCTTACAAAGAAAGCAATGCTAGCAAAAAAGATAACCTATGAAGAAAAGTTTCCAGCATATATTCCTGTGGTCATTTCTGTATTTGTTCTAACAGAAAACTGTTACAGAAGTCTATTTACAAAAGCAGACGGGGTCGTTTCTGAACAACTGTTTCTGTAACTTGGCAAAAGCCAAAAAAAAAAATCTGATTAATCTTACTAATGTTACTGTTTAAATTTGCCCAACAGACTTCCATTTGCAAGATTACCTAGCTCATCTACGGGAATCTGAAACTACAATATATATAACGCATACTTCTATTCGTTTTCACTTACCTGGATCAACTAAAGCTTTATTAAATATTTCTTTAAGTTTTCTACTCTTCACATTCCTGCCTTGTGCAAGATTACGGTACATCTCATAGCCTATTATCATCACACCTCCTTCATCTTGCCAACGCTGGAGCATATAGCTTCTCTCTTGAGGGCGTTTCACAGTTGCTAGTTCACAGACCTTTCAAAGGGGGAAAAATATGCCTGAATTTCTCTTAAAATACCAAAGTCTTGGTGTAACTTTCAAATACCCGAGGCTTATTAATTCAAGTAGACTTTTCACATACTTAAAATTAATTCCTTAACTTATATTTTGAGTGGTGGAGCTTCCCAATTACGTAAACCATTCCATTATTTCATTTTCAAAGAACTATTTTTAAGCCTTTTACCTCTAGTTTTTCATCATCTTCCAAACCTTCTTGCCATTTTTCAAACTCATTCAACCAGTTCAGGGCAGTGTTCAGTGGACACACTACCAGAGCTGTCCGAAAATCCAGCTTGTCACACAGCAAGACTGTGTGAAGGAAACTTACTACCTGCAAGAGGAAAACACAGACAAAATGCCAAATAAAACACTGAGTATTAAACTCTAAGAAAGAACCATACAAGTATACATTCACATACAGAACTCACCAACAACAGCCTTGTCCAAACATTCTTTTTCTGTTCGTTAAATAACTTGCTGCTTAAAATTTAACACACATGTATTTTGAAGTCATACATTTCTTACTCTATGTTATTTGGCTGCATACATCCTTCACACACTGAGATAACACGCAGTTTTGAATTGCACCAGATAGCCAAATGATTTCATAAATAAGGAACCCTTCCTCTACATTTCAGCAATCATCTTCATGAACTAAAAGTATCTATTAGGTCATTTTTCTCTCAATAGTCACCCCAAACATTAAATAAGTTCACCTCTTTGGACTTCATTAATGTATCGAGTTTCTTGAAAGTGAACTTTAGTCTTAAATCAATGTTTTCCACATTTTTCCAACATATTGGCAAATTCTCTCAAAAGAGCTCTGAAGCAGGTTACTGAAATGCTTTACAAATCTTCACCCTGCAGCCAGACTGGCTGTATGCTGCGGATGATAACTCCTCCTTGAGGCCCGGGAAAAAAACTTAAATCTCTTGATGTCACTCTGTTTCTGCTGGGCTGCCCGGTTTTGAGCAGTAGCAAATAAAGATAGGGCTAGAGGTAACCTGTAAAAACCCAGGAGCAGAAGAGTCAGGGATCCCATGGCAGCTCCAGCTCTCCCACCAGACCTTTAATGGTGAAAACTGCACTCACATAACTGCAATTCACGTAACTGTCCAACATTTGGAAAGTTCTTTCCAGATCAGATTTTGGTATCTGGCAACTCTAATTTAATACGCTATTCAAAGTAATTTCAGGCTGCATGACTATGCTTGGAACACTGGGCAACAAGCTGCTTTTAGATGCTGCAATACGAAAGGAATTACTCGGTGGTTTTGTGATCAAGACAAAAACATCTCATGTTCAGATGCAAAAACTACCCGTGAAGATTAATCACAGAAGTCCTGCGTCCTGGACAGCCGGCAAGGCCCTAACTGCCTTATTTCCCTGGTGCTTTACTGACATTTTTCTCTGCAGTTCGCAAACTCTGCTACAACTTATAGCTGATTTAGCTCTTTTAAGAGCTAAACAACAAATGGCACTAGAGTACAGCAGAAGGGCTCACAAATGACCACATAAGGCAAAACCCAACCACCTAAGCTTCAAACACTGGCCATAAAACTACTTCATGCATATTTGTAACTGTGGCTTTCTTTGATCATCAAGAAATTATAGCCAAAACGAATGTCATGAACATATCTGGATCACATACAAAATTACTTTCTGCTAGGAAATATTTCACCGAAGTATATGGTATATAAAGTGTACAAAGTCACCTAGACTGCACTGCTACATTAAAGCACAACAGTTCTGCAAAACATTGCAAATCTCCAATAAAAGGTGTTAATTAACTCTTGAAGATTAAGCATGTAAAAAGATTTTCGAAGTATGTATCAAGGTCCTCTTCTATAGGATTGCAGATTGGCAAAATACTGTGTCTGCCACCCCAACTTCCATAACCAAAGCAAAACTATATAGACTGCAGCTAGAGTTCCTAAACCCACCCTGTCCACCACAACCAGCCAAGACTGAAGATTGTCTCACTTGAACAGTGTACATGACAAAGGACCACCGGCCCTCTGATCATCTACAGCTCTGCTACGCAAAAAAACCCGCAACCCCAGAAAAGCCACTAAAAAAAGCCCAAGCTTCCCTTGACTCCCTGGAGCCTGTTCTTTGCAGAGGAATCTACGGGATCTGAAGAACCTGAAGATGTTACACCAGCTCCAGTGCTCCATGACTATATCCTGCAATTCGCAGGTCAAGAAAGAAGATTCTCAGGATCAGAAAGTCCTAAATAAAATTCATCTGAATCAGGTCAGAGGAGAGCAGGATTAGGTATTTCTCACGTAACTCCTCTTTTTAAAAGAATCCTGAGTAGTGGTGCCCTAGAGGGAAGACACAAGGAAGTCATCTGACCCCGTAAGGCATAGCTAACGCTAGCAAAGAATAACAGCTACCTCCTGCCTCTGAAGATTTTCTCCTGGAGCACATTTCAAGTCTCTAAAAATAGTAATGAAAGACCTCAAGCCAAGCCAAGCCAAGCCTGCTATCTAGCAGCATCCAGCCGTGCTGACTACGCCAAACACCAGCTAGCACGGCAGATGTGAGCACTACAGAGTAAAAATGACTGACACACCTCATTCCAAACAGACAGGTGTCAAAGACCAACTGCTGGTCAACAGCATCTTACAGCATTCTGTTTGTTAAGTGACTAACAAAGTCACAAAGCTGGCTGTTGTCACTTGCAGACTATGAATCTAGCTATGGCACAAAAACGCTGAGACATCTTTCACTGAGCTTGGAATTCCAGTGCACTGATATACTGACCTATCTACGAATGAACAGATCTTGAGCCTCCAGGTCTGTGATAGGGCTTCCCAATCCAACGGGGAAGCTTCTACCACAACTGACCAAGATGGAAGAGGATGGTGAAATGGCATTTCCTTACAGACGCTTTGAGGATCCCATCCTCACTGTAGGAAGAGAATAACCTCTTTGAGAACCGTCATCACCATGCTAAGGAGACTGTGCTCCAGCAAATGACTGAAGTGCATCCAAATTTGGAGCACGTGAAGAAAGAATGAAGTGTTGCGCAAGTGCTGGCTGCTAACGTGATCTAGACTTGCCTGTCACAAACTCACCAGAGTACTAGGCAGGCCTCCTAAGAACTACCGCTGGCAGAGGAAGGCCCTGATTGATCCCGGATTGAAATCAGTTCTAATCAATTACAGTGTCTGCAGAAGCTGCAAGTTAGATTTCTAATGATTCAGCTCAAGCCAGAGATTAAACAGGTTGACAGTAATCCACTTCACTAGCCAGCTGTCCTGATAAAAATACAGGAATATCTTCCTTCTCCAGAAATGAGACAACTTTCATCAACGAAGGCCAACGACAGGGAGATCAAAGCGGACCTGCTTTTACGAGGGCCTTTTCAAGCACAGATAAGGTTGTCACCCTCCTTTCTTCTTCAGAGTTCCCAAAAACTTCCCCTTCTCTTCCCAGAATCAGAGGGAAAGGTTCTTCTCTGAAATGACTTCTGCTGCAGGAGTTCTTCAAAATAGACCGGGCAGGAGAGCAGCAAGACAGGCAACTCATTCCACTTCTTTGCTCATAGCATGTGGTGATGCTACATCTGGCTAAATGCACAACCAAAATTTATGAAGACAGATCAATACTTGGCAACTAGCAAACACAAAAGGAATTCAATGGTCCTGACTACCTTGAAAAGGTACTAGCGTGAATATTGAGAAGCACAGAATTCAAGAAAAATGATTTTGACCTTTCACCTCTTTTGAAGGTCAACGGCATGAGCTTCTCCTGAGGCCTGCAATGATTATGAGAGGCCCAAGAAAAAGAGCTACGAGCATTGATTTACAGCAACTGCTTGGGTGATCAGTCTCGGGGATTGACCTTCAGATTTTAAAGACTACTAGAAATGGTAAGTTGTTCACTGCGCAACTCTTAACACAGCAGAAGAGCCACTTGTATCAGATGAAGAAATATGGAAATCTTTTTTTAAGAAATGCTACAATATTTTGTTATAAAGATTTTTCCAGGGCAGTTTTCAGCAATGTAAAGGAGAAGGAACATGTGCTGAAGTGACAAGGCTTGAACCTGAAGATCTCAGGAAGCAAAGAATTGTAAAGCCAAAGAGAAGAAATAATGAAATTAAAACCAGGCTGCAAGTATGCCCTACAGTTAACTGCCAAGGCAATGGAAGCTTCTAGTCTTAACTGTGATGCATAATGACCCCAAAACATGAAGGTACATACGGACAATTACTGAAACAGAGAACAAATGCCCCCTGTCCCTCAAGCAGGCAGAGTCTAAGTTGTAACAAAACGTTGATATTGAAACAGAAAGCATCTGACTTTAGACACTAAAAGTCTGGCATAAAAAAAACCCCATAAAACACAAAGCCTGACAAAACTCTACTTTATCAGTGCAACAAATAAATCAAAAAACCACTGAGGAAAATAAATAATTCAAGGAGCAACACAGGAATAAGGAAGACAGTAAAAAAGGCAACCTGCTTAAGATTATTAAACCGTCTTAGAAACACAGGTTCCAGAAGCCTGTCTCCTACTAGCTGCATTTTCCTTTCCTGAGTTGCAAGGGAGCTACGCGTCACTTACAATTAAATACGACCTTTTCACATGAGCATTAATGATTACCTAATTTAATTTCAGATCTTCTAAAAGCAGAGAAAGTACAAGCGTGTATCAGAACTTGTACAGCTGCGTACTACGAACTTCTTTCTCAAGACCTCTTTACAAAATGTTTTCCTCCAGCAACCCTTGTTGAGTCACTGCCTAGGAAACGGTATGTTTTACTACGTTCTGAAAATCATTAAAATTGTCTTTTGCTGGATCAGCTTTTGTGAGCAAGCTACAGACCAGAAAACAAGGCGACTTTTGTTTCTTACCTGCAATGTTTTCCCCAGACCCATACAGTGAGCAAGAATGCATCCAGAACCAGGAGATGTCTTTGTTTTTTTTACAGATTCACAACAGCAATCCCACATGAACTGAACACCTGAAGAAAATTATTTTAAAAATTCTCATTAAACATTATTTTATTAAAGTTCATCTGATAAGAAATAGGTGTGTTCACTGTAAGATAACAGTAACCCTTAAAAAAGCAGTGCCTGGGATAACCATTGATTCATTTCTGTCCAAAGGGTTGCGTGTGGGATGATCTTTGTCTTAAGCTTAATTATATTCACAGTTTTCACTGAAGATGTGGCAATTGGTTTAGAAAAATATTACTATGTAGACTGCAGATGACTGCAATCTTAGGGACAGGGAGAGAAGAGCAGACAATGAAAAGCTACAAGGGCTTCACGAAAAGACTAAAATGATCTTGACAAATTAGCAAAAATTATCTGAAACCAACTAGAAGAAATTCTGCCACGACAGGTCAGGTCTGAAGTTCTATGCTTAAAGAGGAAAAAAATCGAGTCAGAACTGTGACAGCTGAAAAAGGAAACAGAATAGATGCTACGTAACAAAACACATTAATGACATGAGGGTCTGCTGGGCAATAGTTTTGCTCTTTGCAATATATTTATTGGGGAACTGTATTCTACTATGCTCTACTCAGCACAGGTGAGGCTTCAACTTGACTGCTATGGCTCGTTCAGGGCACTTCCCTTTAGGAGCTGAAGCAAGAGACCAGATGTTCCTTACTAAAAAGGAAAGGTTATAGATTATGAACTTTGAGGAAGCTGTAAAGAAAATTTTGATTGGTTATTCCAATCCTTTGGAATATTCTTTCCTCCTTCTTCACTAGAAACAGAATACAGAAAGAAGTTGGCTTGATTTGCAGTCATGTCAGGTATCAGAAAATTCTACTGAAAAAGACAGGAAAATACCGTGAGACTTATAAATCTTCACTTAAAATTATAAGATGTGAATATACTAACTCCTCCACAGAATGGGCTAACATGTAGTTGATTCTGCCTCAGTGTGGAGAATCAAATGACTCTGAGGACCCTTCCAACTTCATATTTCTGAGGTTCCTTGCTTGTAAAACAGAACTATGTACTGCTGTTCTTGTTTACTTTTGTTCACACGTTCCAAAAATAAAGCATTAAACCTGACATTCCGGCATTTGCCTGCCAAGGAGGTTTTTCTTATGATTCTAATTCAGGCTGCATAAGCTGCTGTGCCGGGGGTAGAATGGGGGGGAAGGGAATTTAAAAGCCTCCTTCCTTACCATCTACTTGGTGCGGTTTCAGTCTGGTAACTATACTCCTGTGAACCTGCACTAACGGTTCTTTGGTTTCTTCATCTTCATCTAAAACCAGCTTAGTAGTAATGGGACATTTCAGAGGTGAAGCATCTTCTATCTCTATCACCTGTAAGGAGCAATAGGGCATTATAGGAACACTTCACCTGTGAACAACACCAAGCATGTGACAGACACTAGCTTTAGCAAAATTGGAAGTCAGAATTTATTTGGTAGAGAGAAACCTTAAATTCTTTACTATACATCACAACTTACTTTGGCAGAGTGCTTTTCCAAATGGAAAGTAAAGCAGTAGACAACTGAAACAGCTTTCTAAAGATCTCAGTAGCCTTAAATAAAACTTACCAACGTTAACCTGCAGGAAACTACAAATAAAAGTTGTGGATTACAAGGCTACATATAAGCACTTTTAAAATTACTTACCATACTAAATTGAAGTAGAAACATGTTGTCTTAAACATCACTAATTCAACTTCCTAGCATTTTGCAAAGAAAACAGAACATACCTCTCTCAATTTCTCTCTCTCCCTTTCTCTTTCTGCTATACGTTTTCTTCTTTCTTCTTCTTCTTTAAGTGCATTTTGTGTTTCTGTTCTAAGCTTATCATCTTTAATAATTTTCCTGATTTTCTTCCTGCCTTTTCCAGGAGATTTGGAGTCATCATTTTCCTCATCCTCAGAATTACTCTATTATACATGAAAGAAGTGAAGTATTAGCAAGAAAATTATGGCATAGACCATCATAGACCAAGCTCCCAAAAATTTTCATGCACACAGGTGGAGTTCAGCTCATAAGAAGAAAGATACTTTTTTAAAAACAAGTTAAACAAAAGAAGCACCACCTTAACTACAACGTCTTGTGGGATATTAAAGATAAGCCCAGCTGTGCAAAGGCAGTACTGAAGGTACTGTCAGCATCTGATAGTAACTAATGCCTGTCAATGAAGAACTACTTTGCTGTTCTAGCAGTACTAGATCAGATCAGCTATCACCTGCTCCACATAGAAAAAGAAACCCTAATACTAGGAAAGCGTTAATCTACTACTTGTGCCATCTTCTACATTTAGTTTAAAAATTCCATTTACTTAAAAGATATCATGCACCTTTATCACGATCTAGACAGGAAATGGTTTTATTAAACGCAGTGCTTCTTCTCCATAATGGTGCCATTTTACAAATTATAGCACTGAATGAACATTGAGAAAAGTTAAAATTTTTTACTCTACTTTGTACAGAGCTGTTTGAGATACTCAAGTCCCTAAGCAGTTGGCAGAAGAGACAGAAACTCCTTTTCCCATTTATTCATTCAAAACACAATCTAGCACCTTATTGTTGTTTTCACTTGAAGAATCCTCTTGAACCTTTATACGCCTTCGTTTCTTTTTCTGTTTGTAACTGCGCTGGTTTTCTTCTGCCTCAGCTTTCTTGGCAGATCTGCAACAAAAAAAAAAAAAAGCAGTCTTACTGATTAACAATAATTCATTGCCTCACCAAAAAACAATGATAAAAGAACATGAACTACATTGCTAATTCAGAGAATATATGCTCCTCCTGTGCCGTCAGAGGTTTACTTCCAAATTTCTTTCTCTTCCTCAGCTCACTGGACACACATAGCCACAGCCTACTCCAGATGACCCTGAAGCATCTCAGAATTGTTAAGTGTTAGTTTTCTACTGCAACCCACCATTCCTCAGCAGACACTGACATTAAAAATGTTCATTTATCGTTAAACTTTTTTTTGTACTGGTTCATCAAATTGCTGTGTACCACACAGTGGTACAAATTCAAAATTCTCACATTTGCTGTGAAGTTAACTAGCAGATACCAAGTTACGGACAAGTATCATCAACAGTTCTAAGGACTGATCCAAAGTGTTTAACTTTTACCACCTCATTGCTAAATTTCTCTATTAAAAAGCAAAAACCAACACAGATTAAGGCTAGTTAAATTTTATTTGTACCTTGTTCTTGGACGTTGGTCATCTTCAGACTCACTGACTTCTTCGCTAACTGCAGATTCATGAAACTCAGAGTCATTTGAATCATCGCTGCTCACTTTAAAAATAAAGTATGATGTCACGTTGAGCATTATTGCAAAGTTAGCAACATGACGTATCTTCTAATTATACAACAAACTAAGATCAACAACCACTGCAAAAGTTCATTTCAGACAGCCTGGGACCCATTAAACATGCTAATAAAAAGCGACAGGAATTGAAGAGGTGCAGAGTAGAAAAACTTCACATGTAAGCACTCGCTGAGTCCTGACAGATGGCATCTTATGCCAACAAGACTCGAGGCCTTTATGCACAAATACATCTAAGTATAGTCTACAAGCAAATGACAGAAAGCATCACATTAGAAAGCATCACACTTCAAAGACAGCAGGTGAGGAAGAGAAAACACAATGGGGAACGTTACAGAACTTCAGAAAACAAAAGATGATTTTTAGTTAAACAGAAGCTTTTGTTTCAAACACTTTAGATGTCATTTTATAATCATACTTCATAATTCCTGCAAACAACTCTTATTTACTAACAACATATGCAACTGTTTTACTCTATGGCTTGCAGTTTCTTCAGGTAACGCAAGTTTAAAACTGACTCAAAAGACAACTAAAACCACACCTAAACTAGCAGCATTAGGTAATACTACCGTAACTACTTTTAGGAGCCATCACGGCATTTACAGGTAATTAAGACCAGCATGCCACTGAGCACCTTTATAATTTCAGTTTGACCTTGAACACAGTGGAAAGTTTAACTGCTTCATGAGTGACAAGGTTTAAAACAAGGATTGCTTTACATACATGACGAAATGTAATATTAATAACATAGGGCTAAAAAATGGTGAGCTGAAATAAAGTATATTGTTCTACGTGAGACCAGTGAACTTATAAGACTTATAGTAAAGAATCCTGAGAATTAGCCTGGCTGCATGTTATTTGCACACTGCCACTGTAATTTGCAATTACTTTTCTTGAAAGAAATGGTGTTGGTAGAGTTGTAATTCCATATGGGAGGAAAAGCATCAATATACATTCAGATAAAAATAAGAGTTCTCCTGAAAGAAAACGCTAACAAATCGCATTGCATCTTTTAGTCTGTGGAACACCGCAAAAGATGGCGAGCATGGTGCAACGCTAAGGGCAGGAACACAGCGCGCACCCTCACTTCCACCGGCCACCGAACACCATCAGCACCCGCGCTGGCTGACGTGGCTGTAAGTGTTTATCCTTACTATCGCTCCCCTCCTCTGCTCAAAACGGTTCAGTGCAAGGGGCCAACAGATTCTTTGTTCTGGCATGCAACAATGAAAATGAAAAATCGGAGTCGAGCATCGTTTCACAATGCCATCTGGTGTTCAGCTAAAGCTTGCAACATCTGAATTCTAGGATGCAGAAATTTCTGATGCACGAAGGCCTACCAACAGTCCAAGTGAAAGAGAGAAGTCACATCAAGGACACGACTGATCTTCACAAATTAGACATACAGGGTTTCCCTCTTATTTTAAGATTAATATTCTAGATTCAATAAGATTAATCCAATTCAGAGGATACAGTAAATGGAGAGAGCGCTGCATTTGTATTTAACATTTCAAATAAAACTATTTTTCAAACACAGGTAAAAGAAATCTAGATTTCACACACAAGGAAGTTTATACAGATACTTTAAAATTGCAAATCTCCATTCTGACATGCTTTGGCTGACTTCACAGAAGTAAGCAGTCCTTGTGACAAAAAAACTTATAGTTTACATACCTTTCCTTCTATTTCTGCGCTTCCCTTCTTTTTTGTCTTTTGGCTTCACCTTTTTTTCTTCACCAGATTCTCCGTCACTCACTGTCAGCTTGTGCCTCAGCAGTCTGTGTCTGTATCTAGGCTTCTTTGATTCTTCTTCTTCTTCTTCTTCTTCTTCTTCTTCCTCTGAATCTGATTCAGAATTCTCTTCCTTTACATTCTCTTCTGTCAGAGATAGAAGTCAGTACAACATACACACTGGTCATTTTTTTCCCCACATAAGTTTGACAAGAATTAAAATCTGAATTAATTTAGGCTAAATTCTGTGCTTTTCCAGCAAATTAATAGGCAACAACATACTGTTGTTCCCTAAAAATTTAAGTATTTCACACTGCCAGAACACTTGGAATGTCTGTTCCTATGACTGCACGTGTTCGTCAAATCTCTCCCGTGCATTTGCACGTCTTACAGTTCTGTACAGACTATTCCTCACAAATCCCTAGCACTTCTGAATTGGTGACAAAAATCAGACAATTAACAAAAAAATAACACTCACAGCAGAGTAAAAGAGATGACAATCCTCATAAGCATGTACACTGGCGTCTACTTGACAACTACCTATCAACATCAAGGGCATTTTTGTGTTGAAAACTGAAGAAACTTTAACAATTACAAATTTCGCAAGGGACCTCTGAAATTCTGGCAGGCACTACAGCACCACTTTCTCCCAGATGCTTTTTGGTGCTCACCATCATCTCTCGTGTTTTCATTTTGCTTTCCAGTTTTCTTTTTTCCTTCATCCGATTCATCATCTGAAGATGCATCCTCATCAGAGGAAAGATTGGCTTTGATTTCTTCTAAAAGCATTTTCTTGGCAATTCTTTGAAGCAAAACAGAAAAAACGATTTATTCCATTGTTCAAGTAAATCTATGAACGACAAGTGTAATCCTATACCATTGAGAACTTCAAAAAAAGGGCTGAAAGCTGAACAAAAAAAAAAGACACTTGATGAAAAGTCATTGTGATAAGGCAGGCTATATCAGCAAAAATCGCATATTAAACGTAACATGTTAACTCACTTTTAAAACGCAAATTTGTATAAAGCTTCTTAAAAAGGCAGTTTCGTGCTTTACAACAAGACTGGTGATAGGTACAAAATGTACAACCCAAAACATTTCATTTTATTCATGGCCTATCTGGATGGACTCTTGCCAGTTCGGGGATAGGCACCTATATGAATTCTAACAGTAACAAGGACGTGAAGATGCTGCAGACCAAACCCTAATACTCAAATCATTCCCCCAAAAAATATTTATCATGCTTAATTGATTTAAAACAATGAGATTAATTTCCTGAGGCACTGAATCTACTTGACTGGTGTATATGTAAACAGTACTAGTTTTAAAAACAGTGTATCACTGAATGCGTGTTTTAAACAAGGAGAAAAAGATTATTGCAATATGCATCAACTCACAGCTTCAAAAAGAAAAAAAAGAATCCATTTCCTGAACTCTACGCAGCTTGCCTTCAGCTGCGTTACCACTCCGATGGCCTGGGCCCAGCCCCTGCGGAGGAGACGCCGTAGGAACCGCAGCACCCCACCACCTCCTAAGGCCAACTGGTGTTCAGTGCCTCAGGGAAAAACCCCACACCAAATCGCTCACATCACTACAAGCACTTGCCCTTTAGCAACTACAGCAAAAATGTGTATGTATGTACGCACACACAAGGAGTTTTAGCAAACACTACGGGACCTGAATTTCAAGGAAAAATTAACGATCCTATTCCCTGTCCCACCAACTCCTCGCTCAGCTTCGCACCGCTCCACTTCAGCACAAGCATGTTTTCAGCTAAGGTACAAGAAGTTACTACGGAAAACTGATCTGGCAACATAAAAAATCCCCCTCTATGAATCTATCCAAGGCAAAATATAAAATGTCAAAAGCATGGGGAAAACAGCGGACTTATCTGAGAACTCGTACTTCCAGGGGAAAAAAAGAATCCTGAAAGAATGAAACCAGGCCTTCCTCATATAAATATCAGAAATACTATAGTTTTCATTGAATGGTCATCAATTTTAAATGCAAAATTTTTTTTTTCTAGGTCAAATCTGCTCTGTCTTCCCTTTCAGGACAATTCTTGTATACTGTATGTACATAGTTCAGCACAGGAAAGCTTTCATACCAGTCAAAAACAGTAATTCAAAAACCATGAAAGTGAACCACAACCTAGGCCTCACTTGGAAACGGCAAAGGAGCCGCAATCTCTTAAGTACAGCTTCTTATACATTAGAAAACTGTTACTTTTATGTAGCACTATAAAACGGGTTTTAAGGAATCTGTATTTCATTTTTCAGCATGTAATGTGTCCCTAAGACACAGCAACTTTTCAGAGGGAATTTTTCCCAAAGTATCTTTCCTAACACTTCATACGGCATTTTCTATTTTTTGAGTAGTAGCATACTCTCCAAAAAGATTCTAACACTAACGTACATTTGGTTATTATCAAAAGATGGAAGTAAAATGGTTTAATAAACATTTAAGATTGCTTACTGAGTCAACGACTACCCAGCAGCATTCAAACACACACCCCCTCGTTTCAGAAAAAGCTTGCGAAGAAATAGATTATTAAAACCTGAAAATGCAGTGCTCTTGGTAAGCTTTAATTCCACATACATCAACAGACCACAGTGTGAACCCAATGAAAACTTACTAAATTCCATAGACAAGTAACATCCTCTTCCAAATGTGTTTTTTTGCATTAGGTCCTCCCAGACTATGTGGAAGACAGACTCAGTAGGGATTTTTTGCTGTTGTGGTTTGGTTTTTTTGTTTTTGTTTTTTTTTTAATCCACCACATCATGTATAATAGCAACAGGAATAAATAGCTCCTTATATCAGAAATTAAGACTATATCTCCTCCATCTCTCAATGGTCGGAAGAACTTTGTCTTCAAAATGAAACTGCTTCAAATATCAGAGGTTGGTTTCTCTTCAAAAGCTTTTAATGTAAATCATTGATCTTGAATCCCACTCCAGGGAACACAGACAGCAGCAGTTTGGCTACTTGTTTAAAAAAAAAAACCCAAAACAGTATCACCACCAAAGTTTTGCTTTGGAAGAGAAAAAAAAAGTATAAACACTAAAAAGAGCTGCCAAATTTTAAAAGTCACTCCTGAAAGTACTGCCTAGCAATACAGCCTTCGACTTTGTTTGGATTGTCCTTCATCGCACAGCGAAGTTACCACAACTTGTACGCAGATAACAACACTTACCTTTCATACAAGTCACCCTTAACCATTTATTTCTATGTTTTTTAAACAAAGGTTGACTTTAGTTCTTAAAAGAAGACATATATTTCCATTTGTTCTTTTGGGAAGTATTTTTTATGTGAAGAAAAAAAAAAAGCAAATGTATCATTCACCTAAAAATACCACGCACAAAATCTAGTGTCCACGAACAGACGATGCTGCTATTTTCCTACCAATCATCATCATAACGACCAACCAGACTGCGTAAACTTTATAGCTTCTAAGTAATTACTTACAACAATATTGATTAATAAGTTCTTGCTTTTATACTCAAATAGAAAATTAGACATATTTTTTAGCTAGGATACAGATTTAACCACTTTGACTCAAACTGAGATGAAACTGTTTGTTTAATGAAAAAACCTACATTCTCTTCAATGCATTCTACTGCTATGACATTAGGCTAAAGACGTAAGACATTGTTGAGACATTCAGAATTTAAAAGATTCCTATTTTTAATGTAACTACACACCTGATAGGAATTAAAAGTGTAAGCAATATCAGAACCAAACAGATTAAGTCTTGAAAATGCATCTGACAAATGACTGATGTAACAAATGGCTTGTATGAATCAGAATAAATTGAGTACTCGACTCTTGAAACTGGTTTTAAATGAAATCATATGTGGCTCAGGATAATATATCACATTTTTATTTTAAGATATAAACCCATTTTAAGTGACCAGCATTCTAGGCTAAGAAACTTCATACACTAGCTTCAACATTTTAATATTTGCTTTAACATCAAGCTGCCAATACCAAGAAAACCAAGCTATGATAGCGTGAAAACTCCCGTGCCCACTTTCTCCCAGAGAAACCTATGAAAAATTGTATATATTTACTTGGGTCAAGGATGTAAAAGATATTCTTGGCCAACCAGATGTAACAGTTGAACACTATACAGAAATGTAATTAAGAAGCAGAGAGCACTGTATGATCTCCAGCACAGGTCTTCAGGTAGCAAAAAAACCAAATCAAAACAATAATAATAATAATAATAATAATAATAATAATAATAATAATACAAAAAAATGACATAACCAGAAATCCCTGCATGTCATTAATTTCTGCCACTGATCTGCTGTGACCTTGGGCATGTCACGCTGCCTGGCCCTGCTCCATCTTACCCGAACATATCGTGAGACTTGTATAACGGACATTTTCCCAACACGTATTTACACAGTGCCCTACAGAATGGGACTGTAAACTCAACCAGGATATATAAAAACAACTTCAGAATAAAATAACAGTATAGATGTATAATTTTACATAAATCAGGATTTAAATATATTTCACCTTTGTAAGAATGACACCAACAATATATATTTATAAATAATGAATTGGTTATTATGTATTTTTTAACTTATGCTAAAAGGAAACCTTTTTTAAAACAGATAGGCTAACTGGAAGTTACCCAGGGGTTGCTCAGTCACAGTATAGGACTACTTTAAATTATCCTTCAGACATTTCAGCAGAAGTGAAATAGCAGGTGCAGCTTCTCACGATGCAGAGTTAAGTCCACGTGACAGTTTGCATCATTCTTGTTCACGAATTTTAGAGCGCCAATACAATGGACACAGATTGTCAAAAAATTTGGTGAGACAATGCTACCACTGTAAAAATAATTATTCTTCTTAAAAAGTCCTAATTTTAAATATTACTTACTTATTGTGACGTATTACTACCAATTAGACTGTAACAACTCACATGTAGTGTTCATAAATACCTACTAATTATATGTAGAAATAAGGTTGCCCAAAACAAGTCTCTGGGGGATGGGGAAGAGGACAATTTAATGTGGCTAATAAAAGCCACCATTCCTTCTGCTAGAGCACTACTGAGCTAAATGGGCCCTTTGGTATATAACTAAAAAATTTAGACCAACTTAAAATATATTTTAAGAGATAAATATTTGGATGAAATGTCATACATGTTTAAGAAAAAAAAAAAGTGAAAACTGCCAAACACCTCGTTCTAAATACTGTACTGTCTTTGTTGAAACAGTCCGATTTTCAAGCTGTCAGAGTTGTATTAAATTAAATGCTTGGACAAGAAAAACGTTTTACAAAAATTTATTGCAACCATCAAACACTTAAAAGGCATTCTGCATGAAATACACTATTAATTTCTTAATAAACAAAACTACTGCAAGTATATTAAACAGTACCATTTAAAAGATCAGAAGGACCAATAATAGATTAATTACACAACAAAAGATGAAAGCATACAGCACTGTATGTCATATTATGACCCACTTGGATATGGCATTTTGGCAAAGATGATTTCCAGACTATTAATATTCATGTCATGCACATCCAAAGGTATGCAAACAACAGAACATCTAAACTAGCGACTCGCAAACATGAGCGTTCCCACACTACAAATACCCAGTAGGTGCGATGTGCCATCTTTGGCCTGGAAGAAAATAGGCAACTTCTCTGAATAGTAAGTAAACTATTTAAACACTTTGTGTTGAGAAAACAGAAAAACAAGCTTTTAACTTCTTGAAATTGATGTTCCATCTTTTTACATGTTATAGATCTGATTTTGGTGCCAAGTACAATGTGTGATGAATGGAAAATTCGTTTGCAGTTACAAGTTAACATGTCTGAAGGCTGACAAAACTGTTTATTGACAGAATACCTCTCCATCTCATTTATATTAAAAATATTCCCTAAATAAAAACTTCAACAAAGATTCAGCTTAAAAACAAAGTACAGAAACGGATTTTTAAACCCTAAATTCATATTACTGATTTGCTTGTTAGCAATTGGGTTAATTAATTTTCCAATATAGCTCTTAAACTAATAATAAAGATGTGTCGGCAACATTTGTATGGTAAACACTGAACTTTGACAAAAGTGTATTGGCTTATTTATCAACCAGAAACACTTAAGAAACAAACAAAAATGAAAAAAAGAAGGAAAAACAAAATCAAAACAGGACTGAAATTAAAGTGTAATTTAAAAAAAAATTCCTGTTACCAACATTTATGTGTTCTGCTTAACACCCTGTGCTGTCAAGTCCCTAAAAAGCATCTTTCTTTAAAAGTTTAATTATTTGATTAAATTTCATGACTTAAAACAAGCAAGAACTACATCAGCAGCAACACTCTGATGCCAAACTGAGGTCCATAAAGGATATACAACAGTGTTTTTAAAATTTACTTCAGCCACAGATCAAAACATACAACTCTGTGAAACAAAGATACCACGTTGTAAACCAGTAAGGCTCAGAAGCAGAAAAAGACTCCACCAGCAACTGTGCAAAGCTGTGAAGCTGGTCCCACACATGCTATACGACAAAAAAAAAAATCAGTTTCTGAAATACTGTATAAAAATCTGTCGAACAACTCTTCAGTCTAACTACAATAACTTCCAAAAAGAAACTGCGGCTCGTAATCGAGCAATACTTTGTGTTGTGCATTCGCTCATTAGGAAATGAAGCTTTTACATTTTCTAGCCAGGCAAACTTTGATAACTACAATGGCACTGGTAAAATACGACATGTCTTGACTAACTATATCTTACACAGATTCATTTTTATTGAACTTGAAACTGAAGCAATACATAAAAGCCAGAACTCTGAAAATAATCTATGCAAAGACTTAAAATTTATGTGTAATTAGTCTCTTCGATACCAGTTGAGCCTATGCACAGTGCTTGTAGAATCAGGGCCTTAACTATCACATTAGCCACTTCAGGCATTCTTTAGTGGATTAAAACTCAGTTTAATTAACAGCTGAAAATATCTAATACTGTTTTCTCCACATTTGTGTTTTCTCTTTATTGAGAAAAGGTGTTTCAATTAAAAAAGCACATCACGTAACAGTAATAACCAAGTTCAATCTGAAAATATTTTAGCACTGCATATTGCACAGATGCAAATTTTCACCTTCTATTCATATAACTAGCTCAAATTCACATTTATCAGAAGTAGGTCTTTACCTGCCTGAACGAAACACTCGTCACAAACCTCACACTTTCAGTGGGAACATAAAATGGACAGTGCTGCAGTGCATTTATAACACACCCTACGCAAGGTGTGTTAGGTAACACTTCTAAGTACTTTCTTTGCATTTCTGGATTTTGGCCTCTGTTTTCTGGCCCCTTGTTCAAACTTGCGGGAAGCCCGTGAGCGAGTCTTTACAAGGCAGGCAGTCGTGGTTTTTACAACCTGCTTGCTCTTCCGTTGCGCCGGTTTGCGCCCACGCCTAGGGTGTGTTATAATCTTTTTTAAGTCCTTACAGATGGTATCATACCTATTCTCAGGATCGTCATCATCATCATCTTCCTCCTCCTCCATTGGAACAGTCCTTGATTTAGTCTCTCCCTCATCTCCTGGGGGAGGAAGGGGAAACAAAAAACCAGAAAACACGAACACTTAATACAGGTAAAATCAGCAACAAACTCAGCACACAAACTACTGTCTCCGTCAAGAATCCCCATACAACAATAGCTTGGTAATACCATCACTTCTCTACTGGCAAACAGAAAAGCCAGTTACCTATCTTGACATACAAAAATACCTATTTTTATTAACAAAAGTATCTACTTTTTCAAGCAGCACTTTTATCCACGTTATGCTTGCTACTACACACAACTTGCAATTCTTTCCTTTTTATGCACTGTGAAATTTGTTTTTTTTACACCAAAACATACAGAGACTGAACACTTCAGATTCAGAAATTAAGTTTCCTAAGAAGTTACTAGCTCCATTTCAGAAGCTCCACTACTGAACTTGTGTAAATTGAGAAGAAGGCCCAAGCAAATACATTACAGAATCACTTACAAAACTTACAAGGTACCCTGCTGCCATTAAGAAGTACTTGAGAACAGTAATCCTTGCCTATTTCTGCTTTCAGAGTATCAAATACAATGCGTGTACATCGTTGTGTATATGCTTGCAAACTACACGTGCTCCCCTTACTGCAAATACCAAAACTCAGCTGTGCTACGTGGATATGGACTCCCAGGGAAAGCACATCAAAATCAACAGCGTGGGACACGTAATAGCAAATGAGGCAGGATACCTGCCTCTAAGCTCCTCCGCACTCTCCGAGCTGAACTTAGAGGAATTCAGGTTGTTTCTAGCACGCTCCCAGACATTTCCCTTTTCTTTTCTCTCGTTCTTCCGACTCACATGCAAGTAAGCCAAATCTGCTAGTTAGTAAACTTAAGCTTAGGAAAAGAGGCCTCAAAATCCTAATGAATGAGATCCCCTCATTCATCATTTCTACTGTGTATTTTCTACCTGTGGGGAGTGGACCAAAACCAGGCTGCAAGAGACTCGCTCCAAGCTGTTTCAACGTACACTTGCCCTGGAATTACCACTAGCCAGATGTCTGACAGGACTGCGTGTGAGGTCATCACAGCAAAGTTCCTCACTCTTGGGCTCAGCTAAACAGAAGTATCCTGTTGGTTAAATCAGATTCTAAGTCTCATTCAATGATCCTCACCTCCATCCGGGGAAAGGTGATGGAGCAGCTTATCCTGGAGGCCATCATCAAACAAGTGGAAGAAAAGAAGGTTATCAGGAGTAGTCAGCATGGATTCACCAAGGGGAAATCATGCCTAACCAATCTAATAGCTTTCTACGATGACATGACTGGCTGGGTAGACAAAGGGAGAGCCGTGGATGTTGTCTACCTTGACTTCAGCAAGGCTTTCGACACAGTCTCCCA
>Ga0065711_1004829_pt1 | contig 23083 bp, 12 predicted proteins | sample Hoacrofraction12_FD_59098 | JGI IMG/M metagenome (GOLD analysis project Ga0065711, IMG submission 59098) | Hoatzin crop microbial communities from Cojedes, Venezuela - Epithelial fraction 12 v2 (version 2) | ecosystem: Host-associated > Birds > Digestive system > Esophagus > Crop | place...
CTTTCTCAATTGTTATTCTTAGCTGTCCTTTCCAGCGGCCTGTTCAGTTATGCTGTTTTGCTTAAGCAGCCTAGTCATGCTAACTCTCAAGCTACATCGACCCCAACAGGCCACATTCAAGGACTCTGAGCAACCTGATCAAGAGACAGATGTCCCTGCTTACTGCGGGGGGGTTTGGACTAGATGACCTTGAGCTCAGACTCAATCTGGCCACTCTTGTAAGGGACAACAAAAAATGTTTTTACAAATAAATTAAAAACAAAAATAGAGCCAAGGACAATCTCCATCCTGTAGTGGACGCAGGCAGGAAAATAGCCAACAAGGATGAGGAAAAGGCTGAGGCACTTAATGCCTTTTTTACCTTAGTTTTAATAGTCAGACTGGTTATTCCCAGGATATTCAGCCCTCTGAGCTGGAAGACAGGGTGGAGAGCAGAATAAACCTCCCATAATCTAGGAAGAAGCAGTTAACTACCAGCTATGCCACCTAGCTACCCACAAGTCTATGGGACGGAATAGGATCCACCAGAGTGTGCTGAGGGAGCTGGTAGAGGAGCTTGCCACACCACCCTCCATCATTTATCAGCAGTCCTGGTTAACAGGGGAGGTCCCAGATGACTGGAGGCTTGCCATGTGATGTCCGTCTACAAGCAGGGCTGGGAGGAAGATCCAGGAAACCATAGCCCTGTCAGCCTGACCTCAGTGCAGGGCAAGATTATGGAGCGATTCATCCTGAGTGCGCTCACCAGGCATGTGAAAGATAACCAGGGGATCAGGCCCAGTCAGCATAGGTTCAGGAAAGGCAGGTGCGGCTTGACCAACCTCATCTCCTTCTACGACCAGGTGACCCACCTAGTGGAGGAGGGAAAGCCTGTCGGTGTTGTCTACCTGGACTTCAGCAAGGCCTTTGACACTGTTCCCGACNACATCCTCCTGGAGAAACTAGCTGCCCATGGTTTAGAATGGGCATTGTGCTGTTGGGTTGGCAGTTGGACTTGATGATATTAAAGGTCTTTCCCAACCTTAATGATTCTATGATTCTGTGATTATATGACCTTTAAAGGTCCCTTCAAGCCCAAATTATTCTATTCTATGACCCCAAATTAGAAACTATGTGTAAAGAAATAAAGTAGAGGAGAAAACTTTTCATGGGTTACAGAATTTACTTTTTATTTATACAGGAAATATTTCGATTTATACAAGTAATTTTTGCAACAGTAAGAAATTACTGATTCACTTTTTTGTTGCAGTGCTCTAAAAGCATGAAACTCTGTTCTAAATACTGTTATTTAGCCAGTTACTACATAGATTAGTATTCTTATCTAATTGTAGACTCTGCCCATGTTTCACTGGATTGAATCCTGCTTTTCTGAAGTATTTTGAAATCCATCTCCCATAGAAAAAGCTGTCCCCAACACATTTTAATAATTTGTAATTATAGACTTTTGCTTGTATTAAACTCATTTTTCAGTGTGACCAGCATGATTTTATGGATTTATTTTAGTGGTCATTTACAAAAAATTGAAAACTCCAAGTCAAACAGCATTCTGTAAATGAATACACATTTAGAACTGCAAGAAATAAATTCTGAATGGACTGAATTGCAGCTGCAAGATAACTGTGGCTTTAATGGGCAAGAAGAACAAGTGGCTTAAGCTTATATTTAGATTTATGTGAAAAAAGTAGCCAAACCACATCTATTTTATTTCTGTAATTTAGATTTAAATGCATTTTTGTACTTTGAGATTGCATTATTTACAATAAATTAAACTTGATTTAATTATACACATTTACTAATCAATAAGTAATCATTTAGTAATCATTAAAACAATGAAGTTCTTCAGTACAGTGATCTTTTATATCCACCAATAGTATTACATCACTGTAACTGTATTTCTGTATTAAAGATATCTTCTGAATATTTGTGTTTTAAACACAAGACAAATTTTTGTGAACCAAATGTACAAGCATTCTGCATTAAGTTTTTGTGCAAGCAATAAAATCTTCTCCATGGTAAATGGGTATAGCTCAGCTTTATTAGAATTAACTATGACTGCCCATAACTTTTTCTTCTCGTGGTGTGGAGTAAATTCCTTCTGACTCATAAGTAAGGATTTCTCTAATCGTGTATAGCTTGTCAAACTTTTGAGGGAAATTTAGAGCCTTTAAGAGAGGCTTCTCATTATTTTATCTTCACTGAACATGGGTACAGTAGTATCTGTAGACACTGTCAAAAAACAGATAAGCTGATGTCCTCGGTGTATGCTACCTCGATTAGAAGTGAATAAACATCATTTAGCTCCTTCATCTCAGCTACGTCACTGAAGACAGGCAGTGAACACACCAAACTGGTGTAGCATAAGCCTAAATATGGCATCTGTATATTAGATAAATATAATACTGAAATCATGATGCCTGTTGAGTGTGGGTGCCTTGATGATTAGGTGGTAGCTGTTTAGAGGGTACCTTATCACAATTTTGGATAGAGAGAGGACTTCATTGTCAAAGTCCTGCCACCAACATTGAAGCTTTCATGAGCTCTAGGATGCAGTTTCTGCTTCTTATCCACAGCCACAAACCGTGTCTTCCATGCTTAGACTTGTCACTCCTTTGAGTCGACCCTGAAAATTTCAGTCGCTGTACCTTGAGGGATTCAGTTACTGTATGTTGATACAGAATAGAAGTGTACACTCATCATTTGAATTGTTCAAAAGAAATCTATGACACTGCAGGAATAAAGAGCTTAATAAGTGTTCAGTACAAAAAAACTACAGTTTCACAGTTTCTTACTGTTCTTATTGGCCTTTAAAACCAGCAGGTACTCCCTACTCAATTAATTTTGTAGAAGATCACTTAGCAGGCACCATTTTATTAACACTTGACAACTCAAGAATGCTTTGCCTATAACAGTAGGAGTTTTTGTTGATATTACTTTATGAAAAAAAAACATAATCAGAACTGTTGCTGATACGAGTTTCATTCAAAATGCAGAAAGTCTTAATATACAGTGTTAAACTGTTGTACAATACAGAAGCTTATGTGGATGCCTATTAACACAAGAAATCATACACTGAGTTCACCCCTGTAGACAAATGCTGTGCTGTGTGAGGAATAAAGTTTTTCAAATGTTGGAAATCACCTCAAACACATAGAAGTTAGGAATGTAAATCAGATTGTATACGTGTGCTGTTGAGATTGATTAATTCTAAATATCTTCCTTTAGTTCAAAGGATATGTTTGCAGAATGTAAACTTGTAAGTTTTATTCTGACAGTGTGTTGAGTAGATTGAACACTCTAGAGTCTGGAAAAAAAAGAATTTCTGTATGTTTTATTGATTTAACATATATTGTACACACACAATTCTATTCAATACAGTTCAATCCTTGTTTAAAACTATGTTAACAGGGAAAAAAATTACTGCTGTTAGTTTTCCTATATTTTAACTTGTTGTTTTTATGGACTCTAAAGAATCATTTCTTTAGTTTCCTGCTGGCATCTGTTGTTTTTCTCTTACTTAAGCCCTTAGTACTTACTGGTCAAATTGTGGTAGTTTGTTTGAATGTAAAGCCAGGGTGTACATGAGCAGTAATTTGAAATTCCTTTTGACACTAAGCGTGGCTACAGGAGCATATCAATCTATAGTTAAGAGAACTGGATTTCTTATTCATCTCCTTTTGTTACTATGACTTATTTCTTCCCTCTGGCTTTTCAGCTTTCTCCCAAGTTAATGGGTTCTCAGCTCTGAGATATCCGATATCTTGTCTTGTCATTAATCACTCTGAAGTTAACAGATAGTACACCTTTCAAAACTATCTTAACTTTAGCTTTGTCCACATTGTAATGAATCAAGGTCACAAAAATATCAGATAGTACCACTTGAAAGCAAAGCCTCCTTCAGACTGCCTAATGTCCCTGCCCTTACATCCTATGGTAACAGTGGTGAAATAATCTTAAACTAGGCATGAATAACAATAATTAGAACCATGTTTAGTTTCAAATTAGAAAAAACTCAAAAAGCAAAACACATGCCTAGTCCATGTCACTACAAACAACTCTTTACATAGAGTTTACACAGAGTGAGACTGTTTCACAATGACATTTTGCAATTTTTAATTTTTCCATGAAATTCATTAGTCCAGAGAGAGAGAGAGATATAAATCTGACTCTGGGCTCTGGACACCAGGACAGGACCATCATCCTTATCTGTGAAAGGGATAAGAATCTTGAACATACACATTTCATAGCTGTTATACAAGTTCCCTAAACTCTAGACAACAAAGCCATATTCACTCACTTATCCTTATTCTCTCTTGCTCAGTAAGTATGTAAATAGGGAATCTATACTTTTTCCTAAGAGAGTTCTAAAAATAAACACACTGAACACTTGCAGTCTCAGATATTTTTAATGATAACAGATATTGAAAACTCATAGCAGGGCTTTTACATTTGCTTGCAAATAAATTGTGGCTATACAGAACTCTAAACAGACAAAAGCCAACTTTATCTTATAATGAGGTAATGACAACCTGTGAATTATTACAAAAAGTCACTATTTTAAAATCTTTCAAAGCTTTCAGAAAGCTTTGAGAATTCCTTTATTAATTTTACTGATAGATTTCAATCCTTTTAAAATTAATTTAAGTCCTAAAACTTCTTGTTTGCTGAACTGTTCAAACATAATACCAATAAAAGAAATCTTGGATCTCTTAAATTGAGGTAATTTTCAAAATGAATGGAGATTACAGATTAAAATAAAAATACTATAAGAAAAATGAAAAGAGTACATTAACCATTGTCTATTTCAATTTATTTGTTATTATATATGTGAATGAAATCCCGAAACACATAATAAGAATACATCGTATTTGAAGTTGCTTTTCTTCCAAGACGCAGGACATTGTTTCATTGGCTTTTTTCCAAACAGTAATCAGTCATTTCAAAACATGTTTTATCACCTTGGCATTAAAACCAACAGACTAAAAAAGATTACTTTTATCAATTAGTCTTTGCATCTTGCTGCAAAGTGAATGCTTCTAAAGATAAATCTGTGGTAAAACTATATTCTCTGATTAGCTTTAATCCATTTGTTTGGCAAATTTTCAGATATTCTTCATTGACCAGCTATATGCTATTCAACATCAGCTGTCTAGAGTTTGGTATCTAACCTGAAATATTTGTTTAGTTCGCGCTGCTTAGTTAGAAGAAAAACAGGTATCCCAGGAACAAGTCTTTGCACCTGTCCCAGATATCATTTTTTTGGGTGGAATGAACCATCTTCTAGAGCTGTCCAGTTTAAAATGTTGATTCTAACAGGTGTTAGAGTGAACATCTAGTTTTATATGGCCCAAGTCAGGTCATATAAAGTTGCATTTTTTATGTTACAGAGCACAGACCTCCCAAATGGTAAGAGAAAATTCAGTCTTCTGATGCTGTGGAGTTCTCATTTACTACTAAAGGGGTCTTTTTATTAACCCAGCAAGTGTTAAATTTAAAATAATTTGTTTTTACTTTCCACGGCTTTCATTTAATTTGGTTTTGTTATCTTGCTGCTATTATATGTGTCTGTATGTATTGATACTTAAACACAGGATTTGGGAAAAAACACTGTATATATAAAGCCAATAATTTTAATATAATTGAAATCTGAAGTTATCTGTGCAGCAAATGTTTCAGTAATAACACAAGTGAAGTTCTTATATATATCCCTTTTGGTTTCTAACCATTTTCCAGATGCTATACTCACTCTTTCCCTACTCCTTTTACTCCTGTTGACAGCAGGGGTGTTATGGTGAGTGTTATTGTGAGCATCTGAAGTCCTTCACCAGGAGGAATATAAAGTCTATGTTAATGGTTTCATCTTCCTTGTTCTAGGATCTACTTAGGATCATGTTTTATGTTTGCTAACACGCTTATATACCTTTCTTTTTATTCATCGAGTGCAATTCCTCATCACATTTGAATTTACTATATGTGGTGGGGTTTATGTATGTTACATACTATTCCTTTGCTGATTTTGTTGCCCCTAAGACCAATTTCGTCCAGCTTCAGGTCTGCATTTCTTTAATTGTTCACTGATGAGTTGTGCACAGCTGTGTGGTCTCCAGTGCCAGGCCTGTGCCTCACCTCTTATTATTCCATACCTGTATTTTTCTATACTTCATGATATGTATACAATTTTCAAGGCCTTTTTTACCATATCAGGCCTGTATTTCTTTATGTTACATCACTTTGTTAGAGCCATAAACCCATGATGATACTATCAGCCTGTAAGGATGACTACCCTTTTAATGAGAGACCCTCAGACCCCATTCTTCTCCCAATATTGGTGCCCTGGCCTGTAGTCAGATACTGAGAACATTCTATATCTACAGTGCTTCCAGAACTGCCAGGTGCTGCCAGGCTCTGCGCAATATCCAGGGATTCAAATACTCCCAGTCTGTCCTGTTAAATAATGCTGATGGATGCAAATTTGACCTCAGGAAATGAAAATATACCTAAAGGTGTTTGGAGACTAAATGTTACAGTTCTAAGAAGCTTTGAATGTTCAAAACCTAATTTTCTTGCAAAGGATATAATACTCTGTTGCTTCTCAGAGTCTAATAATGTTGTCAACTGCTACAATAAACAGACCTTTTCCTTCTCACAACAATTTTATTAGAATGTACAGATAAACAAAACTTAGTTATCTAGGTTTAATTAATTTTTTTTTTCAGATTTTCTTCTATAAGTAAGCCTAAGGCATTTTTTTTTTTCTTGAGAGTAATTTATTACAATAAATTCATTCATACTCTAGAAGAAAAGATAAATCTGCATTATGACATAATGTGATCTAGTCACGTGACAATATATCACACACTCTCTGTATGAACAGCCTTCAGTTTAGGCATTAACACAACTGAGCCCTCTTGTGATTTTTTGTGAAAGTCAATATTCATAAAATTTAGTAGCTAGAATAAGAAATCAACAATATGGAAACATTCAAGTTAAACCCAGCATCTTTTCCTCACCAGTAACATGAAGATTATTAATTTTTTTTTTAAACAGTGAGTCTCAAATTTTTTGTTTTTCTGCCTCCTAGGATGTAGGAGGTACCACAACAGGCCTATTGGTACCTACTCGGCCCATCCTACTGCTTTTGTGTTACTGTGATGGACTACTATATTCCTGAGATTCAAGGGTTCTTTTTGCTCTCACTTTCTATACCACCTGCTCTCTCCTCCTCAATAGACTTAATTCCCATTACTGCCTCAGGCTTCCCCTTATTTAACACGTCCCTGGTCTCTGCAGTTTCCTAACAGTACACCTTCCCAGAATATATTCCTAACATTTAAATCTATTCCTCAACCCTTCCCTTGCTTATTGAATTTCAGATGGATATATCTCCTGAAGATCTGTTTCCCAGGACTTTAGTAGTTGCCTCAGATCTACAGTAATTTTTCTGAATATTGTTACATAATTTTTTACAGTTCTTATAATTTTACATTTATTATGTTGTAGTCATGATTACTGAATATTGGGGTACATAGTACCTTAGAGCCAATTTTTTAAAAGCTGTTTTGGGAGCTTCCAGTTGCAGATCGATTTTTCTATTTGGATCTTAATAGTATCAGCATAAAGCTTTTGATATCCAAATATCTGAAAACTACTGTTGATCTAATGACTTCTGCACTGTAGGAAATAAAGCTGAGGTATTTGCTGAATCTACTTATTGTATCTGCTGATGCAGTTTATCAGTACCAATTCATCAGTTTTTATAGGATTTCTTCTGCTTTACACGAGATTATGTGAGAAGATACTGAGAGAAGTTAGTAAATAAAGACAATTATGAATACTCAAAAACTGGGAGGTGTGTCATATTGCATGTTTGCATAAGTGAATTAAAAGTAACTCAATAAATCTAACCTATATCACTTTATCAAAGAAAATTGTGTCAAGAAAATGGTCAGAATAAATTATTACATAGACAACAGTAAGCCTGTTAGCACAGAGTTAACAATCACCTTTCAAAAACATATGGTTGACTTCTGTATTCCACGTTCTAAAGTTGCCATTTAGCAGCATATTTTACAGTGCCAGCAATAGAATTTCCATTCTAAAGGTGTCTAGATAATTTTTTAAAATGGGACTTCGTGGGATATCAAAGTATCTAAGTCACCTCAAAATGAAATCTAAAATTCAGTATGGAGTTGCCAACACTCCTGCGTACAAGATATTTTAGGTTGTTAAATAGTCTAACTGTACTAGAAGACACTTTTAAGCGAGATATCTCACATAGAACACTTACTTTTTATGTCAAGTTATTTAGATGTTTTCAAAAATGTCACTCAGGCTCTTTGTGTGTTCTTTAAATCCTCATCTAGCTTTACAGAGCTAGAAAAGTAAGCGTTAACAATCATAAAAAATCAGATTGTACATATTGTGGCTAGAATTGTTATATGTGTTGTGAACATTTATAAATTAGAATGTCTTAAAGTGTTTTGAGTGGTTCAGAGTAATTTTGGCCCATGTATACAGAATTTTAGGCATCTCATCAAAACCTCTGTGCATTCCACCCTTCTGAAGGGGATTTGTTCATTCTAGCCCTTTGTCGGTGTCCATTTTAAAGAAAAATAAAAATTCTAGAAGAAAATTAGGTTTTTTCTTTAATTTAATTTAAAAAATATTGATTTTCCACATTGCAGTCATGGGTATTTTAGTTGTGAGGAACAAAATCTACAAGTAAATGGAGACTGGTGGAAGCAAAAATACAGTTATTAATTTGACAGAAACAGCTGAGAAAAATCAAACAAATACAACTCCAGTTTTGGTCTACAAAATCTGTTTTGTCCCTACAAAGCTTTTTTTGTTTAACAATGTAGAGTATTTTCAATGTTCCTAAGTAGTCTACTGAAGAGGTAACTTCACCTGTACATTACCAGAAATCTCAAACTGTTTTAATTTTCAAATAACCTCCATTACTATATTTTCTAAGGTTTAAGGTAATCTTTGTGAGTAAGATGGAGTGTTCAAGATCTGAGAAAATAACTTACTCAGTTGTGCCATACATGTTACTTATCAGGGTTGTACTGGTCTTGTAAAATTAAACTGTGAATCTCAAGAAGTAGTATGTAGGAATTTTCTAGATTGTCCCAACTAGAAGCAGACAAGCTCTTGTCTGTCATTTACTTTACTGGCCTCAGATATGCAATGAATACAGAGATTACGATGATGATGATGACAAGAGCAAACACCATTTCTTTTCCATTTTTCACTAAGAAGGTCTAGCCAAATTTGCCACTGTCTTTCATTTCATTCATTTCATCTAAGTTACTGCTTTTCGAGATAGTTAAGTGTGAATTTAAAAAAAAATAATTAAACATGAGTGTAGGAGCCAAAGTTACACTTAAAGCTGGGGGAAAATCACTACTCAGTGGTTTAATATAGTCTTGAAAATATACACCAGTGTGACTCTGTATGCTGTTGAAGGTATGGTCTTTCTACATCTTTAATACAGATTTCAAATGTTGCTACTAAGATTTTCCACTACAGATACCAAAGATTTAAATTGTACCTTTACAAAATTTGTCTGACCTCATAACAGACCGCAGATCATGCTCAAATGGTTAGAATCTCATCTTAAAAGAGATCTATTTACAGGTTTCAAGCTTTATAATACATCTTTTACTGATTTTACCTGTGATTCAACCAGACTGGCTGTTTGAATGGAGTAGGTAGAGCTGCAATTATTTGGATGCAAGTTTATACTGTGCTTGCTTTTACCCCCCCTCCCCTGCAATAATGTCTCCATCACCAGTTTTTCTTGTTTTTAAACTCATCCGTTTATTAATCACAATGTTTTTCCCTCTTTTTAGTACTCAATGCATTTACACAAGCCTTTCAGATGTAGATTTCTCCATTTTGGGATTCTATTGTTGCTTGTACTTTTCCTTTCCCACTATGTTGTAGTTTCTTCTTTCTTTTTCATTATATCACATTTCTCACTTTGTGTACTGTTTGGAGATATAATATAGTTGCTTTAGTAAGGTTGTGGGTTTGTGTGGCAAGGTTTTGGTATTGGGGGGTCCTATAGAGGTGGCTTCTGTGGGAAGCTGCTAGAAGCTTCCCCATGTCTGATAGAGCCAGTACCAGCCGGCTACAAGACAGACCTGCTGCTGGCGAAGACCGAGCCAATCAGTGACAGTGGTAGTGCCTCTGGCATAACAGACTTAAGAAGGGGGAAAAAAAGCTCCTGTGATTTAGCAGTCAAGAGAGGAGTGAGACTGAGTGAGAGAAATTCTGCAGGCACCAAGGTCAGTGAAGAAGGATGGGGTGTTCTAGGCACCAGAGCAGAGATCTCCTTTGCAGATTGCCGTGAAAGATGATGGTGAGAAAGGCTGTCCCCCTACAGTCAATGGAGGTCCACAGTAGAGCAGATATCCACCTGCAGCCCATGGAGGACCCCAGACCAGAGCAGGTGGATGCCCAAAGGAGGCTGTGACCCAATGGGAAGCCCGTGCTGGAGCAGGCTCCTGCCAGGACCTGTAGACACGTGGAGAGAAAGGAGCCCACGCTGGAGCTGTTTTGTTGGCAGGACTTGTGACCCTATGAGGGACCCATGTTGGAGCAGCCTGTTCCTGAAGGACGGCACCCTGTGGGAAAGACTCACGCTGGAGAATCTTTTGGACAACTGTCTCCCGTGAGAGGGACCCCACCTTGGAGAAGGGGAACAATTGTGGGGAGTCCTCCCCCTGAGGAAGAAGGATCGGCAGAGACAATGTGAAATGAACTGACCACAACCACCATTCCACATGCCCCTGTGCTGCTCGGGTGGAGGAGATAGAAAATCAGGAGTAAAGTTAAGCCTGGGAAAAAGGGAGGGGTGGGGGTGAGAAGATGTTTTAAGATTTAGTTTTATTTCTCATTATCCTACTCTGATTTGATTGGTGATAAATCAAACCATTTTTTTCCCCCAAGTTCAATCAGTTTTGCCTGTGATGGTATTTGGTGAGTGATCTCTCCCTGTCCTCATCTCAGTCCACAAGCCTTTCATCATATTGATTCTCCCCCATCCAGTTTGAAGAAGGGGAGTGACAGAGCGGCTTTTGTGGACATCTGGCATTCATCCACGCTGAACCATGACAAGTAATAAAATGCTAAAGTAAACAGAATCTTAATCCTATTATTACCATGATTATACAAAAAATATGTACAAGGTTTTCTCATTTTTTAAACTGCTATTCTATTTACTTTGCTGATCTACAATGAGTCCTTTCAGTTAATATAAGGGTTGACTTCCTTCCTGCATTGTCTGGCAAGCGAACAAATATAAACAGAAGTATGAAATTATATATTTTTTTGCTTGTGTCTAAATATACCTGCGTGAAGACAAATACTCTTCTTTGATAAATACATAACAGAAAATTAAACTATATTAAGATCTGGACCTTCCTCTTACCAAGCTTTTAGTGTATCAGTTCTAGAATAAATTGAGAACCTATTTATTTTCACAGTTAATAAATATGATACAATATAGAAACTAAAAGCCTTTAAAATACCCCGAATTACAGATTAGACTGCTTTGGCATCTAACAAAGTAGTTTGTTTAGTCTATACAGATGCCTATCACACTTACTCTGGTGAATATTAAAGAGTACAGGTGCCCCACTAGGAAATCTCTACCTAATACCTTTCATCCCTTAGGAAAATGCGATATCTACAGATTTTTTGAACACCTCCAGGGATGATGACTCCACCACTTCCCTGGGCAGCCTATTCCGATGCCTGACCACTCTTTCAGTTAAGAAATTTCTCCTAATATCAAATCTAAAACTCCCCTGACACAACTTGAGGCCTTTACCTCTCATCCTATCACTAGTCACCTGGGAGAAGAGATCAACACCTGCTTCCCTACAACCCCCTTTCAGACTGTTGTAGAGAGAAATAAGGTCCCCCCTCAGCCTCCTCATCTCCAAGCTAAACATCCCCAGCTCCCTCAGCCACTCCTCAAAAGACTTCTTCTTTAGATCCCTCACCAGACTCATTGCCCTTCTCTGGACACGCTCCAGCAACTCAATGTCCTTCCTGTAGTGAGGGGCTCAAAAATGAACACAGTATTAAAGGAGTCTGCTTCTCTGGAGATATTCAAGACCCGCCTAGACCAGGTCCTGTGCAGCCTGCTGTAGGTGAACTTGCTTTGGCAGGGGGGTTGGACTAGATGACCTACAGATGTCCCTTCCAACCCCTAACATTCTGTGATTCTGTGTGGCCTCACCGGTGCCGAGTACAGGGGCTTGATCACCTCCCTACTCCTGCTGGCCACGCTGTTCCAGATACAAGCCAGGGTGCCACTGGCCTTCTTGGCCACCTGGGCACACTGCTGGCTCATGTTCAGCTGGCTGTCGACCAACACCCCAAGGTCCTTTTCTGCAGTGCAGCTCTCCAGCAACTCTTCCCCAAGCCTGTGGCATTGCAAGGGGTTGTTGTGACTCAAGTGCAGGACCCAGCACTTGATCTCGTTAAATTTATGGGACATAGAACAACATTATTTTACTGTTTCTTTTGATGTGAACTAGATGTGTAAGCTAAAGAGCTTACAAATGCTTGACCTTTGGAAAAGAGGCAAGTTGAGAAAATAACTGAACAACTCAGACCTTAAGGAAAAGCAGAAGCTGTAAGGTCTACACCACCAAAAAATATAAAAGCACTAGGATTTCAACGGGTGGTTGATCATTGCCACTAAGTATTGAAGATATCACTCATGACTCCACCAAACAGAAAAGAAGGCAGTATGGTTTGCCTGTTTCACAAAGAATAGAAATGTTCAGGACCTTTCAGTTTCTAGTGGGATTTTTATAGACATCCAAAGAAGTCTTAAGTAACACCTTGCCCATTGAGAGTTTAATAGACTTACGGTGTTCCTTGAGGCGTGTTCACTTTCCCATATTATTGAGCTCTTCAGGGGGGATGTTGCTTTTCAGTTGTAGCTGGCCGTAAACACACAGACAATAAAGCAGAGAAGGCTGGATCATGCTTGTTCTAAATATAACTTTATTTTCTTCTTTAAGGATTTTGCAGTATCATTTACTAATAAATTATTTATTTTCTGCAACAGCTCTTGACAACCAGGAAATATGCATCCTCTGTTAGTAATATTCACTGCTAAAGATGTCTTTTTGATCGTTGTACCCCTTTCTTCTGTGAAATTCTTTTCTATTCAATATATTGTTGCTGTTTTACCCACAACAAATTTTTGTAACTGAAATGGTTTCTATCTGTTTCCACGAGAAACTTCGCAAATACGTCTAAATAACTTGTTCTGTTCAATATTTCTGCCTTGACTCCCATCCATAGTAGAGTCATCAATCATTATCTGCATATTGCAAACCCAGGGACAGCTTACACCTCTTGGGTTTGCTGTTCTTCCTCCTCTATTCCAGCTTCATCCCCAGGTTTTGCCCAGGCCAGAATGGCATGTCCCTGCACAGCCTGCCTGCCTTCACTTGGGAAACACTTTCTGGTATAAAAATTCCTTGAATCATCCCTATCATTGACTCAGAATGGTGTGAAGTATTTAATTTTAGTCTCACTAGCAATGTATATAAAACAGGACTTTCAAATCTCTCACCAATGACTATGACATTTTATTTCCTGTAAACAATGAGAAACTATTTTGTTCTCCACTGAAAAGTGAGCAAATAAAGCCTAGTTTTGCCACAAAATAGAGTTCCTTCTGGTTTGGTTTAGAAAATATTTGCTTACTTTGTTATTCTCTGGTAGCCATTTATGTACAGTTACATACTTAATATTTTTGTGCAGGTTTATTTTCATATTATGTACTTTTGAAGTTTGAAATCACACAGAATTCTGTATCTTAATGAAGAAAATTTTTGTCCCTCTCAGTATATTGACTTGATCTAGTATCATTTAGGATTTTAATAAAAAGTGTGTCTCCCATTCATACCTTTAGAAACCATACTGAAAAATGTCAGGCTGGTCCATGAATTCCAGGAGAGACCTCCTCATCTCTAAGAGTTGGAATACTTCAGAATTCAGAAGTATTGAGCTCCTCACAGAAGTACATGAGACAACAGGAATATACCTTGCATATGAACATAGGAAAGGCCTTGTTACCTGAAGGACAGCTGGGGAACTGAATTAACACTGTCTGTAGATACTGTTGCCTTAGAGAAAGGAGTGATTAATCATTGCCTTTTTAAAAACATCTTCCCCAAAGATGGATAAGTAATCATATCATTTTACTGTCGTAAAAACCGTGGAGTATTATTCAATCCACTGTTAAAGGATACACTTAGATTTTCTTCTGTACCTGGTGTGTGGTAAACACCAGCAGCTGGCTGCAAGGAGAAAGAAAATTTTGAATACAGACTTCCTGTGAGTGGGCAGCATTGATGTTTTTGACAGAAGTCACAGCTGTCAGTTTGAACTTTATGGCTATTCTACCTGCTGCTCCTAGCAGCAATTTTAATGCCCCTTTCTGCAACAAATTGAGGCACTAGGAAGTGATTTTAGACTAGAAATAGTATACTGATCTGTTATAACTATGGTGATGCCTTGCTCTTGCCTCAGGGAGCAATAGCCTTCCAGAAACAATAACAGCCTATCCACACTACCTCAGCAGTGGCCAGGGTAGCATCCACTGAGAATCAGCCCATCTCTATTTGCCTCGGCTATTTTAGAGTTTCTGAATACTGCAGTTAGTCAAGATGAGAAGTAAAACTAAAAGTTTACAAGGATTCTTGATGAGTTTTTGCAGCAGTACAGTAATTTTCTCTCTAATAGGTTTTTCTCTGATGGAAGCTAATGTTCTTCTCATTCATTTACTTCCAAAATGTCTATTTTCAAGTGTGCTGATTGGAGCTTTTGTATAAAGCACATCAGTCAGATTTGATACTGCCTATCTGGTCTAAAATTAAGATTGTAGCCCTTATAATCTTTCATGGAGATTTGCACTGAGTCTCTTCAGAGACCTAAATTTACAGTGCTTTAAGTAGGTTTCATTTTGAGTCAAACTTTATTGAAACTTCATATGCAGAAAAAAAGGTGTCATTCATTGGGTTTGATTAGAAATTCATATGAAGATGCAAATATTATATTCATATTTCAAAGATTAATGCTTTTAGTGCAGCAGTAGAAATGCTGTTGTATTTCAAGGTCTAGAAGCATAAGAAAAGAGCTTGTGATTCAGTGATGCTTTTAAACAGAAAAAAAATATTTTTCCTACAAAGAGCACTTTTAAAAATACTTTTTAGGTTTACATTTAAAAGGAAGGGGAGCTGATGAAACTTAGGAAAGTAAAAACAAGGAATGAACTTTATTGCACTAATTTTATTACATTTTTAACTGTGTTATGCAGACTGGGATTAGTTTAATTGCAGAAGTACTTTCACTTAATCAACTTAAATCTGATGTTCTGCAGAGCCTTTTTTTGAAATTAGTTTTAAAGTGAACAAGAGTGCTAAACAATAATAATGGCACAACATAAGAAGGACATGATGAAAGAGGTGTGTTTCTATAATTTCAAATGTGAAACTGAAAATATTAAAATGTTAACAATATTTTTCTAAATTGAATTATCATACTTGTCTTTATTCCCAGACTTTATTCTGTTTACTGCCTACTGTTTATCTTGGTCTTTGATTGTAGCTCCTATCAACCATTTGTTTCTTTTAAACTGAAAAAAAATCTGTCTCCCACTAAATAGTTCTTTTTTAATGCTAATCCTGAAATAATATTGCTTCATTCTAAATAAAGTACATATCAGTGAATGTATATGGGTGTAACATACTCTGTTTCCTGAAACAGTCTACTGTGCCTTATACACATCTACTCTAGAAAATAGTGATTTTTCATTAGAGGAACAACAAAATAGAAGTACTGAAAACATATTAAAGCGTAGTATGCTAAGATGATCTTTTAAATATTTTACTCCTTGGAAAGAGAAATGGTTGCATAAATATGAAGTCCAGAAGATTATTAAAAAGAGAAACTATTTATTTTACTCAGTATCCCCAGATATTTTTGTGAATGGCGCTACGTCTTATCTTAACGAACTAACTGATGCTTATCAAAGGTGTCAGGACTGTCCTTTGACTTTTAATGGATTATAATTGTAAGATGACAGTGAAACCGAGGCAGACTAGAAGGGATACAGTTAAATCAGACTAGGAAGGGCTGACATTTGTTTTGTCATTTGTTAGGTTTTGATGAATATTTTTATTCTCGTCACAGGTAAAACCAATAGAAAAAGCTGGAAATAAGGTTCAGTTCCTTAAACTAAAATTTATTCGCTTTCATATTGGTCTATAGGATAGTCTTTATCCACTCATTCCTGCTTTTTAATCTTCCACTAGTTTTATTTTATTGAAGCAAACCAGGCAAGAATTCACTGTATTGAAATACCATGATGAAGCGATATTACTGATCATGTCATTAATTTCTTGAATTTTCCTCTTTAATCAGGATATTTAGTCAAGGTGATAACTATTTTTTTTTTCATACTGAAGTTTCCTGAATCATTTATCTCCCGTTAGAACATGATTTCTACATTTTTTTTCCTGAGAATTTGAACAATACATCACAGCTTTCAGTGGCTAATCATTCATCAGTGAGCACTAAAGAGACTTCAATATTTTCAACAGATGTTTCTTTTTGGGTCTGACTGAGCGAAGAAGGACTTCTGTTGAAACTGTTGGCAACAGAAATACACAGCACCTATTTCAAACATTATGCCTGTACCATGTTGTTATTGATATCAAAGTAAAGAAGAAGATTATGCATTAAATCTATGCAGTTAAAAGACCTTTACTTGCACTTTTTTTAAGTCTCATGTCTCCAGAATTTGTACACACATTTTCAACTTGCACTTGCAAGCTGGACTGATGTGTTGCTCCCAGTTGCATTGTTCGTCACTTAAATATTGTCCTCCTCCAGGGGTTTACATTTTACTTCAGATTATCCAGATCTATTTTTATCCTGCTCCTTCCTTACCTTGCTTCTTACAACAGCATTCCAGAGGTCAATAAACGTTAGCATGGCTATGAAGTTAAACATTTATTTAAACATATTTGATGATAAGAAAAATATTTTAATTTTTAAATGGGAATTTAGAATGAATTGCTAATTATACACAACCATTAAAAGGTTTTCTATAAATTTTCAGTCAAAGTAGGTAAACAGATTTGCAAGTTTAGAGGACCAGTTGTTCATCTGTTCTGACCAAAAGTTGTTATATTATTTACCTACATGTTAAAGCTTCTGTTTTTTGTATATTTAAAGTAGTATCTTTCAAAAAGCATTGATGTGAAGATATCAGCAACTGTAGAATCCAGTTCTTTCATGGTAGTGTGGTACAGAGACCTCACTGGTAAAAATATGTGAGGTGTTTCTAACTTTATTTCATGTTGCTTCTCTCTTCAGTCATTTGCTTCGTTACACTTTTCTTCACTGAATTAATGATCCCTTTAGTGCTTGATATTTTCCCCATCCAAGGACTGTAATCAAGTCACCTTTCCATCTTCTTTAGAAAACAGATGGAACGCAATGTCAGATTTGGGAATGATAGAATAAAAAACTCAGAACACCAGTTCTCCAGAATTCCTTTTATTGACTTGATTTGTCAAACTCATCAGGCATGAATGTTCAGATGAAAGAGCACTGCTCTTTCTTTTCACATAAGCTGAATACAAGAAATTACAAAGTAGAGGAATGTCAAAGACACAAGTAATATCAATGATTAAGGAAACATTCCTGCTCAAGACTGAATTCTTCCTAAAAAAATGTTAGATGTTTTGTAGAGTTTTTCCTTTAATTCACCCTAGATAGACTTATGAAAGATGTGGCTTGTGTTTTAGACCATGAGTGCAGTTGCTGCCTCAGTATTTTCATTTAAAATGATGCCCCTTGACCTGGTTAGGTAATTGGCTCCCAATTCACACTAACTGCACTGTTTTTTCCAAATTAACAAAAAGGAAAATATGATTTTTTTGCCCTTTACAAGGAGATGTCAAGAAGAAAAGAAGTTAAACAGGTTTTTTTTTTGCAATCTCCCATGCTGTGATTAACAATGTTTCCTTATCTCCTCTCAGGCTTTTTGCTATTCCTCTTCTGGCTACCTTTAGTATTCCCTAAAAGAAATTTTCACTATCTCTTTCTTTTAGCAGAACAATGCCCTTTTCCTAGTTTGACTACAAATGAGCATAGCATTACCTGAAGGATACCTCTTTCATCTGGTTTCCCCAAATGGCCTTAATTGTTCTGTGTTATTTTGTTCATTTAGTCTTTTCCTGTTCTAATAATCCCATCCAGTACAACTTTTTTAAAAAAGGTGAAGAATATCTTAGTAATGGTGACAGAAAAATGGGGAGGACTAAATGAATTCAGTGGTAAAAACAATGGCAGGAACAACTCGTTAATCCATTTGGATTATGGAATGACACTTCTTCACTTTCCTTTGGATAAAGAAGTTGCAGTCACTGTTTTGCTGAACTACCTTCTCCTGCTTAGTAATGTGGGTCAGTCAGGAGCACCCATTCTTGTCAAATGTGCCTAATCAAGGGAAAAAAAATAGGATAAGCATTGATATATGACCTCATCTGTGAGTACTACTGGGGTACAGTATTGTATTGAAGTACAACAGGACAACAAAATGCTAAACTGAATAACAAGAAACAATTGACCAATCCACATCACTTCATGTTGTAAATGAAATATTCCATTATACTTGCACTAATACCAGTCAATGGCCTTGTTTTGAGGAATGGCCGCCTTGGCTTTTCTTATTATCAAGCCCTAACACCTGCAAGTTGCAGTATACTTTTAGTGTAATTTGGTTACTATGGTGATGAGGGATAACAACAAATCCATGAAAGTTTATTTGAATGTCCTCTGATGTTAAAGAGAAGTGAATAATACATCCTAAAAGATAGATCCAATGCATTTTACGCTGTTGGAACAAGAATTTCCAAAGAACCGAGTGATAAAAGGAAACTGTGTTTTGACCATTTTTCTGCTAATGCAATTTTCTTGTATAGTGTTTGTTGCATAAGTTGTTCTGGTATACAATACAGACAGAGAGTGATATTTGGATCTCCCAGTAAACGTTGTTCCACATACTTACAGTCACTCCATATAGCTAGTCTGCATTGGTAAGGAAATTATTAGAGGCTTGCGTACTTATCTATTAATTGGTTTAGAATGGATTAACTGTGTTTACCTGTCAGTTTACAATTCTGAGTTAAAGGTATCCTGTTTTACCTTTTCAAAAACGTACACCTTTTTGTAAAGTATAATTTATTGTTTTATGAATGTCTATTTTTAATTCAGTTGATTCAGGTGACTAACAAAATATGGAGTCAATACATACTACTACTTGAGAATAGATTAATTATGAAGTTTATGTTGCTGCAACAATTTATTGAAAAATGCTTCTGAAGTAATCTGCAAATATGTGTTAGGAAGATGTTTTAAATCAGAGTACCAAAGTACAGGATATGTAAAAAATCATATTTGCTAGAAATTCTTAGCTGTTATAATTCTGCTGTATCTTTGATGTTGCACAATTAAAAGGAGTTTATTGTCTAAAATTCTTAGGCACCTTATAACTGTTGAGATATGCAGACAGATTAATAAATCCCTGAGTGGAGTCACAATAACTGAACAGAACATGGGAAACAACTGGGCATAACAAGAGAAGTAGCTGAACTTCACAAATAACTGAAGGGCTGACAGAAGTTACAGATAACACCATGAGCAATGACTGGATTCCACAGACGGTTAAGGGAGTATTTTCTGAGAGACAGGACAACTTCACAGATAATTGGAATGGGGAAATTTGGGAATTGTCAGGGATTATTTTGTTGCAAGGTCAACAGTAATCGCACAGAATGCCAAGATTATCTAGTTAACCATATCAGAAATACCAAATTCGTGTATGGAGTTGACTAAATTTGGGCAAATGGGCACAAACACTTGGATAAGGGTTGTTTATCTGGGAGGATAAAAGGATGAAGAAAGGTAGGGATCAAGGCAGAAGGGAGAAGTAAAAATATGGGAAAATGCAGATAAAAGGTGATAAAAGGACTGGCTGAGTGTAAGCGGGCTGCAGCTCATTACGCTTGTCTGGCTGAGCCCTGCATCTGATCACTGCAGTCTCATCTCTTTAGTATTTCTGTGTTATCTTCCTTCCCAGCAGGCAGGGGTTAAACTGAACTAGCCAGCAACTAGAATGATACCCACATCTGGAATGACCCAAGGTCTGAGCCAGAAAGTTGGCAAGAGATCAAGGATCCATGTATGGATATCAGACAGAGTTAAAACCTGTGCTAATATTTGAGGGATACATTAATGAGGGTTTATTCACATGCTTAGAAAGTGAGGGATTGTGTATGTTTGCTGGTGAGTTTCAATATCAATACTGACTAGCCAGAGAGGGGGAAGAATTTTGAGCCATCGTAGGTATTCACAAGCACGAGTGTTGTTTGTATTTATGTGGTGCCTGGAAAGACATTGCTTTCCATGTTGATCCACGTGGTCACTGTGTCTGTGTGTGTATGTGTGCACACGTGATTGTGTGTGCATCCAATGAGAGTCCATTCAGCTTCACTACTGGCTGGATCTATAAACAGGAAGGAGAACAAGCTCCTTTGACAATAACTGCTGCGAAAGTTGTTTAATGACTCTTCAGTGTCTCCAGGGATCATGCTTCCAGTCTTATCCTCCCTTTGCTACAGATGAGTTTACTCAGTCCCACATATTTCTACTATGTTTATTCACCAAAATAATCAAAACATACAGAAATATTTTAAGTTCTTTGCCTTTTAAATAGTGATAATTTGCAGTTGTCCCAGTCAGTAAACAGATCTTTAGAGTACAGACAATTTAAGAAAAACACAATAAATACAAGCCTCTCAATCCCTCCTAAAACTGAAAAAATAGAATTGATGAGAAATAATAGGGAAACACAACATAGTGACAAGGTAATATTTATGAGCAGCATATCAAGAAGCATAATTCACTCAAACACTCCCTAATTTATTATGCTTATTTCTTTTAGGTCCATTTTGTGAGGAACCTGGTGATCCTTGTGCGTCTCAGCCATGCCTGAATGGGGGCAAATGTCTTTGTAATCAGTCTGGATACGTTTGTGATTGTCCTTCTGGTTTTCTTGGTCACAATTGTGAAATTGATATAGATGAATGTTTTTCAAGACCTTGTCAGAACAGAGGTACATGTATTGATTTGCCAAATGTAAGTATAAACTTCAGAGATCCCTATTTGAACATAGAATCATAGAATCACAGAACCATAGACTGATTTGGATTGGAAAGCATCTTCAAAGTTCATCTAGTTCTATCCTTCCTTCTGTGGGCGGGGACATCTTCTATTAGATAAGATTGCTCAAAGCCCTGTCCAACCTGACCTTGAACACTTCCAGTGATATGGCATCCACAACTTCTCTAGGCAACTTGTTCCACAATCTCACCACCCTTATAATACAAAATTAATTCCATATACCCAATCTAAACCTACCCTCTTTTAATTTAAAACCTTTTCCCCTTGTCCTGTCAGTAAAGGCATTGGTAGAAAGTCTTTTTCCATCTTTCTTATAAGCCTCCTTTATATATTGAAAGGCCACAATGAGGTTTCCCCAGAGCCTTCTCTTCTCCAGGCTGAACAATCCCAAAGCCTTTTGCTATAGCCATTTTTATGGAACTCTTCTGGACTCGCTCTAGCAGGTCCATATCTTTCTTGTGGAGGATTCCCAGGCTGCACACAGTACTACAGGTAGGGCTTCATGAGAGTAGAGTAGAGTGGGAGAGTCACTTCCCTTGACCTGCTGGCCAAAACACTTTTGATGCAGCCAAGGATATAACTGGCTTTCTGGGCTGCAAGTATACACGGCCGGTGCATATTCAATTTTTCATACACCAATATCACCAAATCTTGTCCACAAGACTGCTTTTAATCCGTTCATCACCCAGTCTCTGCTGATACTGATGACTGCCCTGACCCACGTGCAAGACCTTGCGTTTGTCTTTTTTGAACTTCATAAGATTCACATAGGCCCACTGCTCAAACCTGCCAAGTTCCCTCTGGATGGCATCCCTTCGCTTTAATAAATCAACTGCACCACTCAGCTTGGTATCCACAAACTTGTTCAGCGAGCCCTCTATCCCACTGTCTATGTTATTAATAAAGATATTGAACAGCATTGGTCCCTGTACAGGGCCCTCAGGGATATCACTTGTTACTGATCTCCATTTGGACATTGAGCTGTTGATTGCAACCCTTTGGACACAGCCATTCAGCCAATTCCTTATCCATCAAATAGTCCATCCATCAAACCCGTATCTCTCCCATTTGGCTACAGTGATTTTGTGTGGGATGATGTCAAAGGCCCTGCAGAAATCAAGGGAGATATAAGGGTTTGCTTTTCCTTTATCCATCAACAGAGTCACTCCATCGTAGAAAGCCACTAGAGTAGTCAGGCATGATTTTGCCTTTGTGAAACCATGTTGACTGTTTCTAATCACCTCCATGTCATCCATATGCCTTGACATAATTTCCAGAAGGATCGGTTCCATGAAAGTGTCAAAACAATTAATTCTAATGTAACTCTTTAAATTAGATTTGCATGCTTCATGAATCACAGAATCACAGAATCACAGAATGGTAGGGGTTGGAAGGGACCTCTGTGGGTCATCAAGTCCAACCCTCCTGCCGAAGCAGGGTCACCTACAGAAGGCGGTAGAGGACCTTGTCCAGGTGGGTCTTGAATATCTCCAGAGAAGAAGAATCCACAACCTCCCTGGGCAGCCTGTTCCAGTGCTCTGTCACCCTCAGAGGGAAGAAGTTCTTCCTCGTGTTCAGATGGAACTTTCTGTGCTTCAGTTTGTGCCCATTGCCCCTTGGCCTGTCGCTGGGCACCACTGAAAAGAGTCTGGCCCCACACTCCTTGCACCCACCCTTCAGATATTTGTAAGTATATATTAGGTCCCCTCTCAGCCTTCTCTTCTTCAGGCTGAACAAGCCCAGCTCCCTCAGCCTCTCCTCGTAGGGGAGATGTTCCAGTCCCCTCATCATCCTT